>ERZ1106973.48-NODE-48-length-158150-cov-6.724115_pt1 | contig 158150 bp, 153 predicted proteins | sample MGYA00403686_ERZ1106973 | MGnify/ENA primary metagenome ERZ1106973 (study PRJEB35170, sample SAMEA104062408) | human gut metagenome | biome: human gut; feature: human-associated habitat; material: faeces | place: Denmark | collected 2012-11-06 ...
TTGTTAGCTGATTTCTAATATTCTTATTATTAAGCCAATCGGCATAAATAGATTTTTCATCAATTTCATCCTTAATTTTCTTTGCAAGTTCTTGACACTTTTGATTAACAATAACACCATTGACTTCTTTATCTTCACCATACTCAAAGTTATAGTGATCACGAAGAGACACAAGAATATCATAGAAAGCCTTTTCCTCAAATGTTAAGCCCATTTTTCTGAAACTTTCTCTGCTTTCCTTTAAGTCTTTAAGAATTGCAAGTGCCTGCTCTGTTGCTTGCTTTATAATAGCATCAGCAGCAGCATTTTGCGTTTCTCCGGCTTCTTCGGCAGAGAGTGCTTTTCTTCTTTCGTGATATATCTCAATAGTCTTTTCGAGCATTTCTTGAAACTTTTTAGATTCAACAGCATTTGTATTGCTATAATCTTTAATTGCTTTTTTCAACAATTTGATCAGCATTTCAAGTTTTGTTGCAGGTAATAAAAAATCAATTAAAGACGATGTGTATTCGGGAGAGAAAATGTCAACTTCTTCTCCTTCATCAAGTACACTTTCAACTTGATTGTACTTGAGAGCTTCTTCAACCATTTTCGAAACACGCCTGTTCATGGTTTCTGTATCCAAATCAGTTGTTCCGCTCATTTTTCTTACAAAACCGGCAATCGCCATAAAGCATTGTGCTAATGCCGATTCTTTCTCATCAAGTTCTCCCGACGGCTGACAAATATCATAAGCCGCTCTCATTCGCTTAACTGTTTGCATAAAGTAAGTTTTAAAAGATACTTTATTAACTTTAGTTTCTGAAGCAACATTAAGTTCTTGTGTTGCTGCAAAGACATATTCTGCTGCCTTGGAAAGTAAAGTATATCTTTCGACAGGGTCAGCATTAGGATTCAAGAACGGATTTATGTCATAACCCATAAACAAATCTTTTAACACTTCAAGTTCTTCTCTGAAGTATTTTGTCGCCTGTTCAATATCATCCGGAGTAGGAGCGATATTGTGACCGCCACCATATACAGCCATTGCTTCAAGCATATTGTCACGAATGCCGATGTAATCAATAATTACGCCGTATTCTTTGCCGGGATGTTTTCTGTTTACACGGCTGATTGTTTGAATAAGCAAATGCCTTTTTAACGGCTTATCGTTATATAAATATGTAAGACTCGGAACATCAAATCCCGTAATCCACATATCTACTACTATTACAATACGGAAGTTAGATTTTTCTTGCTTAAATGCAATATCTAATTGTTCCGAACGCTTATCATTCTTTACTCCGCCAAGATAGTTATACATATCTTCAGGGTCGTTACTGCCTACACTTGAAACCATTGCGATGGTTGGCATTGGTTTTAGTAATTTGAGTTCTTCAGCAGAAGCCTCAATATCATCCGGCGTTTTCTTTTCTTCAAACCATTCAGGGTACTTGTCCTTAAACTTCAGTAAAAGATCATAAGCAATTTTTCTGCTGGAGCAAACTACCATTGCTTTTTGTACCCTGTCAGGATCATTAGCACATGCTGAAGTATAGTGGTCATGAATATCAACAGCAAGTCGCTCTAATCTGCTCGGTTCGCCAAGAATAACTTCCATGGAACTCATAGCTCGCTTACTTGCTTCTACATCATCCTTTGTTGCACCGTCATCAAAACATTGCTTGTAATAACTTTCGATTTCTTCGGCTTTATTTTTATCAAGTAACACTTTAGCAATTCTCGGATGATATTTGATAGGCACAGTAAGACCGTCGGCAACAGCTTGATCCATAGTGTATCTGTCAATTTCATTACCAAATGTTTGATATGTTTCTGCAATAGGAGTACCTGTAAAGCCAACAAATGTTGCTTGTGGAAACGCTTCTTTAAGCACTTTGGCATACGGTTTTGACACCATTGCTTTCATATTTTCATCAGAGTCTTTGCTGAATTGAATTTTCTTTGAATGTTCAACCTGCGTTCTGTGAGCCTCATCAGAAAAGCAAATAATATTAGCCCTGTCATTTATTAAGCCAACAGGATCTTCTTTTCTGTCAACAAACTTCTGAATAGTACAGATATAGAAACCACCGCTTTGCCTTGCTCCGAGTTCTTCCCTTAATTGTTTTCTATTCTTAACAATACTTACTTCACCGAGATTAAGGAATTCTTTACTTTTGGTAAACAGCTTTGCTCCTTGCTTTTGAAGGTCATCACGGTCAACAATCATAATAATAGTCGGTGAACCAAGTTTGTCGGCACATCTCAACGATAACTGACGAGCAAGGAAAGCCATTGTGTATGTTTTACCGCAACCAGTAGCGCCAAAATAAGTACCGCCCTTGCCGGTCTTTTCTTCAACAGATTTGATAATACTTTCTCTTAAAAGCCTTGCGGCAAAGAATTGTGGATAACGGCATACAATCTCAACTTCGTTGCTGTCATATTCACTGTCTTGAAAATAAATATAATCTCTGAATATTTCAAGAAAACGATCCGGAGTATACACACCCTGTATCATCGTTCTTAATTCATCATACGGCATTGTAGAAATAGGGTCATCGTCATTTACCCTTCGCCAAGCATAAAAATGCTCATAAGGAGTACGAACTGTTCCTAATCTTGTTTTTACACCATCAGAAATACAAGCAAGTGGACAATAGTGAAGAAGATGAGGTATATCACGCCAATAGCGAATATTTATCTGCTCCCAAGCGTTATATATCGCTGCTTTATCATCGGCAGGATTTTTAAGTTCAAAAATACATAACGGTAAGCCATTAACATAAAGCATTACATCCGGTCTGCGATTTGCTCTTTGTCCGTTATTAACATAATCAACAGTCAGTTGATTAACTACCTTGAATATGTTGTTATCTACATTTTCAAAATCAATAAGATTAACCATTCTCGGAGAATTGTTTTGAGGAGTAAACTGCACGCCATAAACCATAAAGTTATAAACCTTATGTAAGGTTGCAAAATCACTTTCAGCGCCAACAAGACGAACTGTGTCAACTATTTGTTGCAGTTCATCTTCGGTTAAATCACTATTAGTTTTTGCTAAAAATTCTTGCAGGTCATCTTCAATCAAGACATCAGTTCTTTTGGTACGCTTAATATCATCACCGGGAAGATAAGTCCATCCCTCATTTTCTAACAAACTAATAATAGCATATTCAAAATCATACTCGCAAAAACGACCGTTATAATCTTTTAACTTTGCCACGGCTTATGCTCCTTTTTTAGCTTCTTCTATTGATCCCTTAATCAAAATAGGACATATATTCTTTATTTGTGATTTGAGTTTTTCGTTGATTTCTTTTCTGGTGTTATATGCAGTTAAAATATCCACGATGTCTTTTTGAGTTTCAATTGATGGAATAGGGAATTTCACTTCCTGCATTAAATTAAAATCAAATGTATCTCTTACAGAGCCTGCTGCATAATACCATGTATATCTTTGAAATTCTGTTCTACCAAACCACAACATTAAATATTCCGGTAATATCTTATCTGTGTCTATAACCTTAAACACAGAATACATAGGTGAAACAACACAAGGTTCATCACCGGTATATATTGCAATTGAACCGATATTTATTCGTGAAGGATTGTATGCAATATTACCTTTGTGGACGACTGTATACTTACCAATATCTACGCCTTGCATATTTGCTCTTGTATCCATAAAAGAGCCACTTGATTCAACACCTTGAACATGAGTATATGCATACTCAGAGTTACTTTCATTTGCGAAATCAATATACGGACCAATAGCCTGACATGGTGTTTTTCTTCTTAACTCCTCTATATACGCATCACAAGTAAGTTTCAAATCATCCAAGCCACGCTCATAGCTTTGCTGATTTGCAAGCATTGCATTGTAAACATCAACATATTTCTGCTGAATTTCAAGAGATGGGAGTTCAATATCCATATCGCACATATCTTCCCAAGAAAATGTTTCTCTTGCAGAACCCCAAGAATTAAATCTTGAATATCGGTCAAACTCTGCACGATTAAAATACATAAAGAGATAGTCCGACAGAAGTAAATCAGTTCTATTCACTCTAAATACAATATACGAAGATGAAACGATATAAGTTTTATCGGTAGTATTATGTGCTAATGTAATTTTTTCTCCATTTCTCGAAGTAACTGTAACATAGGCAAAATCATCAGGTTGAACAAGATAATACGGCTTTAAAGATACACCTTCCATATTGGCTTTTGTTTCAATAAATATCTTTTGAATTGAAATACCTTTAACATCTGGAATATCATATTTTAGTTCATCATTTTTCAATTCACAGGGTTTTATCAATTCTCCGAGTTTATACTTAGTCAATGCCATATCCAATCCCCCTGAATGCGTCTTCCAGCATTTGCTGGGATTCTTTTTCCTGCTTCATAATTTCCTGCATTTCAGCCTGAATGCGAGACATTTCTTTTTCATAGTCGATTTCCAAATCGTGGTCGATAAACTCAATATACTTACTTGGAGTAAGTGTATATCCTTTTGATTCGATTGTAGGAACACCATTTTCTCGTTCTTCGTCTGTCAACTGACTGTCATACACCTTTACAGAGCGATACAATTCAGGTACTGCATATTCTTCGCTGACAGTTCCTTCGCTTTGCCAAGTATGATAGATATTTGCCGCTCTTTCAATTTGTTCGGTTACTAACTTAACTTTCTTCTTTTGTTCGCCCTTTACAGGATTTTCTCTCCATTGACGCAAATCCATAAAGAGAATTTCATGTTCACGGTTACGAAGTTTTCTGCCGTGATAGATTCCGTCCTTTTTATTTTGATTAAGAATCCAAAGGGTAACGCTTATATCTGTTGTAATAAACAGTTCTCTCGGAAGAACAACAATCGCTTCAACCTTATCATTTTCAATAAGTTTTTGGCGAATATCCAAAGTGTCGCTGTCATTTAAAGCACCGTTTGCAAGCAGGAAACCTGCAACACCGGACTGCTTTTTCAAATGGGAAAGCATATGAAGAATCCAAGCATAGTTTGCATTACTCTCAGGAGGTGCTCCATATTCGGGCCACTTGGAATTTTCGTTATTATCATCATACCAACCTTTAAGGTTAAAAGGTGGATTAGCCATAACATAATCAAAATAAACGCCTTTATGCAAATCTTTCCTAAAAGTTGAAATACTCTCATCACCAAGGTGATGACTGATACCACGAAGTGCAAGATTCATTTTTGCAAGTCTATATGTAGCTGCCTCTTTTTCCTGACCAAAAACATTAACAGATGAAATATCGCCTTGCTTTGATTTTACGAGTTCTGCACTTTGAATGAACATACCGCCCGAACCACAAGCAGGGTCATACAATGTACCGTCATAAGGCTCAATCATAGAAGCTATAAGCTGAACAACATCGTGAGGAGTATAAAACTCTCCTTCTTCCTTTGTTGCATTAACTGCAAACTCCTTAAGGAAGTATTCATAAACATGACCGATGAGGTCTTTTTCCTCTCCAAATGTTTTATGGCTTATTTTATTAACTTCATCAACAACTTTTTTGATGTCATTTGGTGCAAGATTACGAGAAGTGAATGTACCTTTAACAAAACATCCTTTAAGGTCATCAGAACTCTTTGATATAGCATCAAGAGCAGTATCAAGTGCAACATTTAATTGTGGTGCTGGAGTGTCAATAATAGTTGACCAACGTGCTTCGGGAGGAAGATAATATGTACCGTCGGAAAAGACCATACTTTCTTCTGAAAAGAATGCATTACGCACATTTTCATCTTCAAGGTCTAAACCTTGAGCAATCAATTCTTCTTTTTGCTTTTGAACACCGTCTTCAAACTTTTCACCTATAAAACGCAGAAAAACTAAAGTAAGCATCATATCTCTTTTTTCAAAGAATGAACCTGAATTACTTGCAGCACGCAAATGATTTCTACAATTCATTAAAATGCTATCGAGATTCAACACTTCTTCTTTTTTCTTCTTAGCCATATTTATATTCTCCTAAAAGCACATAATATTTATAATAACTATATTATATAACTTAATAATAACACAAAATTATTAAAAAGTATATCCCTATAAAAAATAGCCCTCTTTTGAGTACCAAAAGAGGGTCTATTCGTTAATGTTTTAAATTAAACAAAGTATTATTGATAACGGGAATTTAATTATGCGTATTTATACTTTTCTTTGTTTTATAATTCTTTGGATATATGATTTAACCTTTTTTCTTTCTGCCGGTGTAAGTTCATCAAGACTTTTTCTTATAAAACATGATATTTGATAATCCGTTTCTTCTTCTGCACTTGGCAACGGATAGTACAATGTTCTTCGGAATTCCGGGTGATACGGTTGATCACTAATAATAAACTCAGCACCGTTATTCAAAGGCTTATTGAGTTTCAAAAGTGTTTTATAAGAAGGTACAATCTCATTATTCTCAATTTGTTCAATTTCCTTTTTAGGCACTTTGGATAAAGAAGACAGTTTACTTATGCTCAGCCTATTAAATTCTCGAATATTTTTCAGCTTATCGCCATACTTTTTTTCGGCAATAGCGTCTTTTTCTGTATAGTTATCTTTTTTATTTTTGATTCTTCTTCTGATGTATCTTTCTTGCCAAGTAATAGTTTCGTTTAATTTTCCATAAGGATAATAAATAAAGTGCTTTCGGGTTTTTCTTACAAAATCACGAGCGACTTGACTGACTAAATTCATAGAACATTCGCATAATATACTGATTTCTTTAGTTTTCTTTTCTTCATATCCGAAGAAGCCAAATTTATATGCCAAAATATCCAAATGCCTTTGATTATCAGTAAACTCTTTAGCTACATTTTCAAATTCGTCAAATGTAAGATTCTCTTTTAAGACACTTCCGTCCCATTCATCATTGATTTGTTTATCGAATATTTTAATTGTTGTTTCAAGTGACATAATTTATCTTTCTTAAAAATTATTTAGTAGAGTAGGAGAGACCGACATACAATCTGTTTTACAGATTTATAATCTCAAGATTATTTTTCTGTGCATACTTAACAGTATAGGCCGTTCCGCCTGTGTTTTGATGTAAATAACAAATGCAATATTTAGAATTATCCACCAAATGGCGATTTCGCTTTAGCATACAATCCTTTGAATATGTTTCTGAAGTGTATACTATTTTATCCGCCTTTGATTTTATGAAATTATAAATTTCTACATCTTTTTCTTTCCAATATTTATATTGATTCTTGCAGGGTAACACCATAATAAGCTTAATTTGGGGATATTTTGTCTTAAGGTTAATAACTGTTTGTGCAGCTAGAGTATCAAATCCCAAAGCACCACCGTTTCCGAAAAAACAAACATTGTGGTTTTCGATTAAATCAATTATTGAACTTTTCAAATGCTTTTTTAGTTTAAGTAATTCTAACCCCTGCGGTAATGTTCTGTGACCTGTAAAACAGCAAGTTCTTTCTATCATAATACCATACCCCAAAATAACAAAAAAGTGCGTAGCAGAGCCACGCACTAAAAAAACACACAACTCGTTTGTTGCTACACAAAATTTCACATACATGGGTATGTTGAGAGAAGGTGCTTTTTTACAAAGGTAAAAAAGGTTGCAACATACCCGTCAAACGAACTTGCAATAACATGTAGTAATATGAAATTTTGTGTAGCAAGGTTATTTTATCATATTCAAGTATTTTAATCAACAACTAATTATTTTATAAAAAGAACGGCAGGTCCCCAATAGGAAACCTGCCGAATACATCTTACTAAACAATATTCAATCTATAAACACTACCGTTTTCATCTATAAAAATATGAAATTGATATTTATCTTTTTGTTGAGTCAGAATATGCTCACCAATTTCATCAAACAAACCGTTTTCAAGTATTTGAAAAAAGCGTAGATAAAGGCTTTTTTCATCAACAATCACAGCTTCATAATATAATTTTATGCTTTTGCTCAAACAATGTATGCCTAAAGCAATATGTTCAAAATTTAGTATATATTGATTCATAGCTTTAATGCTACACATAACCATATCTTCCTTTGCAGATTTAAGAAGTAATTTTATATTTCATTTTTTTAGCACTATATTTCTTTAAAATAAATTCATCTATGCTATCATTTTGATGTAATGATTATTTTATTTGCATAATAATATTCATCTATTTTACGCTTAAGATTATTATAATAATTACTGCTCCATTTCCATTTATAAATTTCATTATAATCTGTAATTATACTCTTGTCATTACTTTCCAAATCATAAATATCCAAATTTTCATTAACAAATATTCCATATATTCCATACATCGACACAAAATTTTCAAATGAAGCAATATCATCTAGCCATCGTTTTGTTTTAGGCAGATTAAAAGCATTATACATTTTGCAAATTTCTGCTGAGTTAGAATAATAATTTTTTATATCAAATAATGTATAATCAATTTTATCTCCAAAAGTTGTTGCACGTGTCATATTTACACCATTTCTTTCTTTTGGAAAATAAAATATAGGGGTATTTCTATATCTATCATATTCACTTATCGATTCGTTTGATAATCCATATAATGTGAAAATTCTTTTAATAGATATTAACCCATCGGCAGTACAAATTATTCCATTATGGTCTTTTGTAGAATATGGGTCAGGATCAATATAAACCGAATGTATTAGTTTCCAAATAAAATTATTATCTGTAATATTTTTAGGTTTGATAAACAAATCGTTCAAATCTTTTAAGATTTCCGTATTACATCTATGAATGTCACTATATGAGTTAATACCATATAATTTGTGTATTTTTATTTCTTTTCCATATACATTTTTAATAATTTTATCAACAAAATATTCGTTAATATGTTTTTGATAAAACTTACTTGTTAAAAAATTTTCCACAGAGTTTTCCATGATAAGCCTCTCTTTTATAACGTGTATTTTTTATTCAAATTTTTAATTTTATCAATCATTAAATTTCTAACCTCAATAGGCTCAAGTATTTCGACCCGATCATTATATTGTAATGCCCAGTTTACTATTGCTTTTGGACTCGATTTCACTTTAATTTTTGCATTTTCATTATTTACAGATAATACGGTATATGTTTTACCAAAATAATCATATAAAAAAGTATAATCAGGTTTTTTTCTATCCATCCTATATTTATTTGGAAATATTTTTAATACAATATTTATTGGTTTATCGTAAAACATATTTAAAAATTCATAATATGATTCATTATTTATTCTAATAGGTATTTGTGACGGTTTAGCATGTTCGTTACATATCTGTAGATTTTTCATCAAATCGACACGCCAAATACTAACATTGTCATATTCATCTCTTTTTGCGAATAAATAATATCTACCTGTATACACTACAATATCAATTGGGATGATTTTATAATCTTTTGCATTAGTTCTTGTTAATTCTTTATCAAGATTATATCCACAAAATGAAAATGAAACTTTTTTAGCAACTGTATTTTCATTACCAATCGCATCATTTAATAATTTTAGATTTTGTGATAATAATTGTCTGTTAACATTATCAGGATAATGTAAATTTACAACCGAATTAGGAATAGCTCTATAATATTTGCTTGCTAAAGTCTTAGTTAATCTGTCAATTATATTTTTTGATGTCTTTTTATCAAGGCCAAGTAAATGTACACCCATAATTATTTGGTCAAGTTCATCATAATTAAAAGGATGATTGTAATATAAATTTCTTATTTGATTATCAATTTCAATTTCTTCACAATCATTATTTTCATCAAATACATAATTTGGTGTATTAATTATTTCCCTTTCACAAAAACTATCATATAATACCTTCCATTCTTCTTGATTTAAACGATAGCCCTCTTTATTACTACTATAAAAATCAGCCAAATCATATACGCATTTGCCAAATGTAACTTTTGATTTCATAAAGGCTTCATAAAAATCAATATCGTTATCTTTAATAATTGCCGGTTTAATTATTGGATGCTCTTTATCTGTATTCTCTTTTAAATACTCAAGGATAGTCAGTATTCTTATTCTCGGATTTAAAAAATGTTTTCCTTCTGTTCCCATAACATCACCTCTTATCTATATAATATCACAAGTATGTTTAATATTCTATACTTTTTTAAGTTATAATGAGAAGTGAAAGGAGACAAACAAAACAAGTATAATATTTTTTGAATCAACGGAGGTAGTTATGAAAAACTTTGAAAAAAAAGTAATCATTATTGAAACTTACAGAATGCTTTGGAATATAATTGCTATGTATGATGAAACGGATTGTTATAACAAATATCCAAATAATAAAGTTAATAATAACATTAAAGACTATTTAAAATTGCAATTTAAGAATATCCGAAAAAATATTATGTCATTAACTTTAGGCTTAGTTGATTTGAGGCAAAGACTTTTGAATATAGTCGATGAAACAGAAAGTTTTGTTAGAAAATATGAAAGACCTGGTGTTGTTAATAGATGGAAAAAAATCAATCCAAAAATAATGTTTTTCAGTTGTGCATTTGATATTAAAGAAAATCATAATGATTTTTATAAAGAAATATGTAGAGGATTAGTTCCGATAAAACTTGATTGTTATCCCGATGAAGAATTCTGCGAAGAAAGATCAAAATATTTTAAAAGTATTATTGATGATAGAAATAGCAAAAACATTGAATGGAACGAAAACAAACTTTTTGAAAACGAGTTACTAAACACGTTAACTTTACTTTTTGAATTTGATTTTGCAAAAGAGTTGTCAAATTAAATATTCTAAACACAAAAAGCAGTTCAAATTGAACTGCTTTTTGTGTTTGAGTCTTTATTACGGTCATTTAAATTCAGTTCTTTATATTTTATTCATCAGACAAAACTATTTCTGAACATTTTTTAAAAATTAGTTTGCCGGTTTTTGTATCAGTAGAGCAATTACATTTTTTCACACCATTAAATTTGTTATCTATTATCAGCACTCCTAAATCTAATTTTGTCACTACCATTTCATCATAATTAACAGGAACATTATTTATTTCAGTAAAAATATTATAATCACCGGTTTTAGTGTCACAAATCGAAAGTAGTTCAATTTGTGACACTATTTTCATTACTCGTAATTCCTTAAATTTCATATTTCCCCTAAAAAATCAAATCGTTGTATTTGTCTGCTATTCATCAGACAAAACTATTTCTAAACACCTTTCAAAAAGAAGCGGTCCGGCTTTTTGATCGGTACAGCAATTATATCTGCTTATACCGTAAAATTCACTTGTTGTTAAGCCTACACCTTTAACTTCCATTTCATCATAATCAGTAGGTACATCGCTTAGTTTAACATAGTTATAGTATTGCAATGTTTTATAATCGCAAATTGATAATAAGTCAATGCGTGATAAAACTTTTCGTAACTCTTTAAATTTCATATTTCCACCTCGTTATTTATACTATTATTGTATTTTTCTATAAATCCTTTTACATCACTATAATCTTCTTTAGTCAAGCTATGCAAAAGAGGCATTATCATCTGTTCAACTTCTTTTACAGCAACCTTTTTTGCTGTTTCAACATCATCAAAAGCATATCTAAATCTACCGTAATTATTCACAGTTAATGCACTTGAAATTTGACTGCTTGTTTGTAAGTTCTCTGTATTACAGGGTTTAGGTACAATTATAGGTTCAATCAAATCATCAATTTTTAATGAGTGCAGGATATAATATTTAATACCTTCTTTAGGATGGCTAAATCCGTTTTCATCACAACGAGACTGATACTGTATTGTGAATTTAATATAAGTAAATTCATCTCCTTTGGGAATATTCATATCAGAATATATTCCGTTTTCATCCATACTTGAATTATTATTGAAGTAGAGCGGTTCCCATTCAAAGCCTCTTCTTGCGGTTGCATATAAACTTTTTATGTATTCAGATATTTCGCTCATAATCAAAATTCCTCTTCGTCATATGGCTGTACTTCGTAAATTCCGCCGTTTGGAGTAACTCGATAATACTTATCCTCATCCGTGTCAACCATCAGCATGGGTAGTTCACCGGTACTTAGTACATCTCCGTCAATGTAATAGTGATTATACCCATCATAGAACACATCGTTATATCTTGGGTTGTTTGTAATCTCAGATGTATAAATATGACCTGCTACGACTTTCATATCCAAGCCGTCTATTTTGCCAATATCGGCAGGATATTTATTTGTTAAGGTATATTCATCTGTTAGTTCCCAAAGTTCTCCTAAACTTTCGTCAATACCTGCATGAACAAAGATAGTATTACCGGCGACATAATATCTCGGCAAATTTTCTAACCAATATATGTATTTATCATCATCTGCACAATCGTCTTCATATGACGGATTTTGCTCTGATATAGTGCTTGAACCGTTTAGAACCCACTCTTCGTGATTGCCTAATAAAGCTACAACTTTATCAGTACCATACTGATTTTGTAGGCTTATTATTTTATCAAGTACATCCTTACTGTTATCACACCCATGTATATAGTCACCAAGAAACATTAACATTGTATTAGGTTTTTCAAGTTCATCAACAATATAGCCAAGTGCATAATCTAATGCGTCCATATCTCCGTGTATGTCACTTAGGCAGAAAATCCTCATTCTAATTTTTAAGTCCTTTCAATTCAACATCAAGTTTATCATTATCAATAGTTATAATGGCATAATTACCGAGAAATGAAACAGAACCGGGGTTAATTATGCGAACACCATCTACTAGTTCCTCTGTTTGAATATGTGTATGTCCGATAAAAGCAACTGAACAGTCCTTAGACTTAGCAGCTTGAGCAACATTTTTAAATGTTAGCTTCACGTCATAAAAATGGCCGTGAGTAATAAATATATTTATGTCTTCTACATTAATTACTCTTTCGGATGAAATACAATAATCGGTATCACAATTACCTGCTACAAAGATTATCGGCTTACTTGAAGTCAAAAACGCATCTTCAACATCTTCTATTCCATCACCAAGAAATATTACACGATCAAAATTCGGTTCGTTTTTTATAATTTTGCTTAATGTTTGTTTATCTCTATGACTGTCCGATATCAAAAGAAGTTTTGTCATATGTAGTTCTCCTTTTTACTTATTATTAAATATATTTTTAGTCCATTTGCCGTTGATTTCATCAAAGGAATCAACGAGTATTTTTTCTGTATTATTCACACTCATATTTTTATAAAAATCATCAATTTTAGATTGCTCAATTTGAGCGATTTTTCTTGCTTTTTCTTTATCATCAAAAATACCTATCGCCTCCATAGAACTATAATCTCTATTACTTAAATCGGTATAGTACACCAAATAATGCATAATATTTAAACTCCAATTATATAGATTTGTTTGCTTGCAAAATTTCTTCAAGTGTTCTTGGCATATATGCCATATAGTCGAGCATACATCCTACATTATACATTTCGCATTTTATTCCTAATGCCCTCATTTTTTGCCGAGTTTCATTCATTAAGTCCCATTCACAACTGTTATGCACATGCCCATATAGATGATACCAACCATAACAATGCTTATTATAGCAAGAAATAGGGTAGTGGCACAACACAATGCCTTTTTTATTATCTAAATATATTTCTTTGTAATCGGCTATTTCTTCAAATGCATTACGAATTTCGGTAATTTCAAGCAATTTTTTATCGTGGTTACCGACAATTAAGCATTTCTTACCTTTTAAAGATTTTAGAATTTCCAATGTTTTTTGAACAGAGTACCAGCTGACATCTCCGAGAATCCATACAGTATCATCGTCTGTGACAACAGAATTCCATTTATCAATTATATATTTGTCGTGAGATTCTATATCTTCAAAGGGTCTGTTATCAAATTTCAAGCAATTCTTGTGACCGAAATGCAGGTCTGATATAAAAAATTGCATTCTTTATCACTCCAATTTATAATTTACTGTGTTTATATAATTCCTCCGAATATTTATTTTCGTATTCTTTCCATATTCCCTTCATCTTTTCGTCTGTTATTTTTGATTTTGGATCATACAAATACTTTTTAAGCCGTTCTTCTTCAGCGTCAGCTATCGCAATCAAATTACTGTCTTTTATTTCATTCCTGATTTCATTAAATAATTTATGTATTAACCTTGTATAACCGGTTTTGCCATAGTTTGTTATACCTCGTTCAACTATCCGTTTCTTTGCATTCGGACGGGTTGCGTGTATTACTTCACCATCTATATTAACCATAATCCAAAGAAATTTAGAATAGTCATCATAATGATGTTCCATTTCTATTCTCCCATTTTCACTCAATTATTTCCAAAAATATAGGGTTTATATGTTCGTGATAATTTGTACCGTTTTCTTCACTGAAACCGACTACTAAAGCATAATCGGAGAAATCGACATAAGTTCCGCTATTTACTGTTGATAAAAATTCATTCCATCTTTCAGCAGTAGTATCAATAATTCCTTCTTTTTTATTTATTAAGTTTTTTACTTTCAATCCTGCCTGCAACATTTCTTCAGGAAAAGGAATAGGCGTGTAGGCATACTCAAATCTTTTCGGGTCAAATGATGACACTTCGGCATTTTCATCTTCAGTTGTTTCGTATGAAATAACATTACTGATTTCGTATGAATCGTTTAGATATACCGCTCCCATAAATTGATTATCACTATCAGGTATTGTAATAGTTTCCGGAAACATATATGTATTAACTTCATTATGATTTCTTAATGTTATATCTCCTTTAGAGTCGGCTAAACGGCGTTTTTCAATAGTTTTATGCTTATTTGCCTTAGCATTTTCTAAAGCGTTTTCAAATTCTTTGTAGCAAATAAAGTCATCATTATCAACACCGAAAGAAATATAAACACAATCATCGTTGTTTCTAATATTGATTAGACTTTTGTTTTCAAAACAAAGTCTTTGCTTTATTTGTTTTTTTAGCAATTTATCATTTGTTTTCTTTTCTAATTTTAGCAAATTTTCAAATTTTTCGGTAAGATTATAATAAATGCAATTCCAAATTAGAGTAGCCTTTTGAAAATCGGTAAGTACATAATGTATTGTTTTTAAGTAGTTTCTTACTGTATTAGATGGTATTAGTTCTTTTATATCAACATTATCGTAAAATTTCATATTCGCCTCAGCTTAAAAATATAGTTCTTTTCCTGTGTCAAGGCAAAGAACGCCTAATTGACCTCCGAATCCCAAGCCGCAATCAACATTGATGGTATCGCCTTTGCGATATATTTTATCGGGTTCTGCTCCCGGAATAAATCTTGTTGGTTGATGACCGATAATTATCGTCGTATTAGGATAATGGGAAATATTATAATTATGATGTCCGAGCAGTAAATCATCTTCCGAGAGATATTCGATGGGCAGTCCGTCGAAGTCAGTTAGACCTGCATGAACTAATATATAATCCTTTGCGTTTATGTTTAATTTAGCGTAAAGCGGCACTTCAGCAAGATAATCTAAAATTCCATACTGCTCTTTGAAAGTTAGATTGCTAAAATCTTTCAATGTCTCAAGTTGTCCGATATTACCTATTTTAAGCGAATCCGAAATTATTTTGTTTATTTCATGCTTTTCACATCCGGCTAATCGGTTAAGATCTTCACGAAGTAAAAACTCATGATTACCCAAAGTCATGTGGACATTATCTCTTTTAATTATATCTTGAAGTATTTTTATCCCATCATTATCTCTATTTATTACATCACCAATTATGTAGAGTTCGTCAGAATTCTTTAGTGTGTTCACTAAAGCGATATATTTATCGTACATACCGTGCAAGTCACTGCAAACGTAAGTGTATTTCATATTAAATACTCCATTCATTATTATCATTGGTAAAAGTTTTTGAACACAGTTGGTTTAATTTATTGTTTTTCATCTTATAAATATGAACTGTGTATTTGCAATTATTATAGTGCTGAATATCATCGTATCTGTAAGACGGTAAAACATAAAATTCAAAATCATCATAGCGTTTCATCTCATATATTGGAGATTCACAAGAATATTTGTCATCATATTCTACTCCGGATACAGTAAGGTAATAATCACTAAATGTTGTATTCTTACCCGTAATATGTATCAACGGAACATTATCGCTAACGGTCACTTCCGAATCGATAATTAATCTTGAATTATCCTTAAAAGAAAATATAGCACCAACTATTATTATAGTAACACATATTGATAATATAGTCATCAACGGTTTTATTTTTTTCATAATTTCGCCTTAACTGCCCTTTGATGCTATCGCAGGGCATATCAACTAAATATCATTCTACTTTCAGGAAACCGTCATCAGGATTGAACAAACTAACCCAAGCCACAACATTTTCAGCATCTATTACCATACCACCGTAGCCGCAATTTAGATAAAAAGTATTATTATATTCATTATAGCCCCCAACATTGTATGTAAATTCATCTTTAAAATTCTTGCAAACCAACATACACCACATTCCTTCGTCTTCACTTGGGAGTCCTACCTCTGATACAATATTCCATTTTTCTTTGGGGATTTCAAATGAAAAATTCTTCATAATGTTACCTTCTTTCTTAAACTTTTATATCAATAAGCTATAGAAAAATGAGCATAGCCATTTATAAATACATTTTTAGTGGTCAATAATAAACAAATAATCTATGTATTTTTATCCTTTTATGGTAGCACTTTTACTACTTCTTGATTTTAATTATAGTGTCTAAAAGTTCAGTTTACTATACTTTTAATAGTTATAATAAAAACGAAAGAAGAAATTTGAATTTTATTAAAAAGATTCAATTTATTTGATAATATTATATTAAAAGATTTGAGGCGGAGAATAATGAAAACAAAAGAATTTTTTATTGATAGGAAAAATGAAACAGTTGATTCTGTTATAAATTTTAAGAAACATCCATTAAGCAGCATAGAACAATTAATACCTATAATTATAGTATCAGTATCTTCTGTGGCTTTTGTTGTTTCATTAATTGAATTTATTATTAAAAATGGATATACATCACAAATCGAAATAATAAAAAGCGGTTTAGGTGATGGATTCATTGATAGTTTTACAATAGGAACAGTAAAATCATTGTGGAATGGGATAGCATCAAACATAATTTTATCGTTGTTAGCGGTCGAATTTATAGTTTTATTTATATCGTACATATCATCGGAAAGTAAAGGTAAAAAAACTTCATTTATAATATTAAGTGTTTTCGGAAGCATAGTAACAGTATTATCAGGACTGTTTTGGTTAGTATGCCTTGAAAAAATAAATTTTTCAGAGGAATTGAAAAATAAAATTTATGAAAAATTAAATACAATCGGCTCACAAAAAATAATGCATATGTTAACGGCTGCCGAAATAACTTTTATTATTGGCATAATATTAGTCTTAATAGCCGTCGCTTTGGTTATCATCTCAAAACACGCTTGGGTATTAGGTCATTCTGCTGTTGCCCTCGTAATTTCATATATTGTACTTCCGTTATTACTATGGATTATAGAAAATGCAATTCCTCTTTTGATAGCAATTGCACTTGTAATCGGCGTAATTTTAATTGGTAAAATTATCGGAAAAGATGATTCTAATTCGTCAACTGACACTTCATTTTCTAAAAATAAAAGCAGTAATTCAAAAAACAAAACAGAGCCTAAGAAAGAAAAATATCAAAAACCTAAAAAAATTGATTTAAATACAACATTTTGGCGTGATAAAGGTAGCGGAGAAATTAGCGTTGATTGTATATACTTCAAAGATAATATGGGAGTTAAAAGACCGGCTTGCACAGTAAAGCAATTTGAAAGCGGTGATGTTGCAATCTATAACAAAGGCAAACGTATAACAACCATTGCAGGATGTCAACCACCAAAAAGATAATTAGTAATACTAAAACAGTTCGTAGTTGATTAATTTATGAACAATTCCTTGTTTGACAAATCAGTTAACAGTAGCAATTCCCCAAAAGCCTTTGCTATTTCATTTAATAATTCATCTTTAGGGAAGAATTTCATATTTCGTATTATAAAATTCTTATTTCAGCATTTCTAACAGTAAATCCTAAGCATTTACCTAATTCTTGTTATGTTAAATTCTATAGTATCTTATCATAACAGGTGGGTGGAAGAGACTTCCTTTACAATACAATAAAAATAAAAAAAGAAGGCTGTATCACAAAAATTTGTGATACAGCCTTCTTCCGTTTTAATAATCCGTTTGATCACTTATAGAATCTAATGCTAAATCTCTTAAGCCTTCATCTAACGAATCGAGTTTTGATTCATATTCATCTTCATCCATTTCTTCCCAGTTACAACAAATATCTACATAAGTATCATATTGTTCCGGTTCTAGTTCGGACATCATTTCTTCATAGGTTGGATATTCTTCCATAATTTACTCCTTTCAAATTATTTAATTATTATATCAACACTAAAAACAGTATTGGTGACATAATTAGAAGTGTTCCGATTCCTGATAGAACAAGTTTTAATGCAAACGAAAATAAACTAAATGAAATTTTCAATATGACTATTCCGAACACTATTGCCAACAATGACAGTAAAATAAACATAACTTTCCTTTCTTGTTGTTAAGAAATAACCCCTAAAAATATATCAACTTCTTACGAAGATTAACTGCGTTCCTCAGCAGACATGTTATTTGAATGACAACTGCTGAGTAACATGGGAAAAAGGAGATTTCGTGAACTGATGCTTAAACTCCTATTCACTTGTCATTCAAATCTATTATAAACAAGAAACATATACAGGATTTACATCATTAAGTTTCTTGATTGCAACACATTTGTTTTGTTTCTTTAATTGCATTTTACAAAATTTCACACATAATTTCATTATAAAAATGTGCGATTTTCAATTATAGAATTCGCATTTCTTGCGAAAAAAAGAGAGCAGCGTATCAACTGCTCTCTATAATCTATTTTTCGATATATTTATCTGCCCATATTTTCAAAGCTTCTATTGTTTTAGATATATCATTTAGTTGTTTTCTTATTTCAATAAAGTCCATCGCTTCGTCTTTATCTATTTTGCCATCGGCAGAAATATCAATAAGTCTTTCCTTTGGAATTGAATTTAAAGAAGAAAGTAATTGGAGAATTGTTATCGGCAATTTACTCTGCTCAATTTCACCAACACCGTCGATACCATTAGTTCTTCCTATTTCACAATCATTATTGCAATAGTAGTTTTTCAATTCAGGTTTATTATATGCTTCTGACATCCAGCAGACTTCTTCGGGTGTTGGAGTTTTACCTGATTCAATTCTAAACAATCTGTCCGGTGAGATTTTACCACACAACAGATCATAAGCAGCAGTATCTTGGCTAATTTTCATTTCTTTTCTTGCTTTAAAATACGGATTATCATCTTTATGTGCCATCATTATCTCCTTTATGCCTTTTAAATAATTTATTCATTAATATTGTCGGAACTCAGTATAAGTGGAGATGTATGGCCGCATTTAGTGCAAGTCCAATCGTCTTTAAAACTGTCGAAGCCTTCCTGTGTGTTTAAAAAGGCTCCACATTCATCACAGAACCAATAAACATAGCCATTTTTCAAGTATTCATGAGAAATTGAATACCCACAATTTTTACACTCCCATATTCCTTTAATTGACTTTCTCATACTTTTTTCAGAAAAACAATTTGGACAATCATGTTTATAAGACGGTTCTATTTTATCTTTCCACCATTTTTTTGCGTGAGGATAAAGTTTAATCGCACCAATCACAGCTGCTGAAGCCAAAATAACAACTAATCCAATTATTAAGAGTTTGTTATCTTTTTCCTCTTTAGTCAACGATGTGGATGTGTTTATTGATTCAATTTCATCATCAATTGTTTCCTTAACAGAAGGTGAGGCAGCTTTTTTCTTGGCTTCTTTCATTGCTAAACGTAATTGTTCTTTTCTTTCTTGAGTAATTTCAAGTTCAGAAGCAATATCCTCATCAAATTTCAAATAGCCCTCATCGGTATATTTGGCAAACTTTGTACCTTTTTCGGTTGGGACATAGTTTCCCGGAACTCCGTCAAGAAACCCTTCTTCTCTTAAAATAAAATTCATTTCTTGACCCGTAAGTCCGAATTTTTCACCGATTTTTGTTGCTGATTTGTAAGTTTTATATAACGGATTTGAATTATAGAAATCCTTACTGAACTCTATTACCTCCGGATAATCATAAAACTTATATCCAATTTTTTGAAAAAAGTCATTAAGTTCATCAAATGACTCAATTTTATGTTCAACCACCTTAGCCGAATCACGAATTGTCTCCTTCCCGTCAAAGAAAGGTTTTGGTGTTTTTCCAGTACGTCTTTTAAAAAGTTCTCCATCTTTTATATAATAATAGTTTTCAACACCATTCGTTTCTTTGCCATGATAAAAGCCATCATATTTACCTGATTTCAAATTTTCGATAATCTCATTTATATCCATATTTTTCTCCTAATCAAACTTAGATAAATTTAAACAATATAAATAATAAATTTACGACTTTATTTACCAAGAAAATACATTCTATATTTTTTATTATATCACAAATAAATGATTATGCAAACTAACAGAACACCAAAACTAAAGAATAAAACCTATACCGTACATTCTTTTTAATTCCAAAAGAATTTGGTAAACTAATTCTTTATTAGACAAATCGGGAAGCAATAGCATTTCTTTTTTCACATCTAATGCCTTTGCAATTTCGTTTAACAAATCATCTTTGGGAAATCTTTTCCCTGTTTCATATTGTGAAATTCTTATTTCAGCATTTCTAACTGTAAAGCCTAATAGTTCACCTAATTCTTGTTGCGTTAAACTTTTTTGTTTTCTGTAATATCTCATTCTTTCGCCAAACATATTACAACAGCTCCTTTCCATTCTCCCACCCCCAAGCAAAGCCTTTGTAAGATTTAATCCAACTTTCAAGGCTTTGTATTTTTATTTCACCGATATTGTGAGCGACCATACCGTTGCCGATATAGATACCGACATGACCGTATTTGCTCGATGAATATCCGTAAACCGTTGCACCGACAGGAATTTGAGAAAAGTCGCTTGATACTGCCCACATATCTGCCGCACATAAAGCACAGTGAGCAGAACCTCTTGAACCTGTAACAGCTTGGTATACATCTGCAACCCAAGCCTGACAGTAACCCGAACGGGCAGAAATACCGTATTTTGCCGAATTTGTCGCTACTGCAACTATTTTCTTCTGCGTGTCATTGACCGTTTCGTTTGAAAAATCAAGGTCTTTAATGTCAATACCACTACCACCCGATACTCCGCCGATGTTGTAGATAAGCGATGCCCAAAGCTTGTTGTTTTTGTCACTCATCAATTCAGCTAAATATTTCTTTTGCGTATCATTAAACGAGTAAGAATTAGCCATATCCTCGGCAGTCTTGCCGGTTAAGGTTATTACAAGATATTTCTTTTCAACTTGCTCTGTGGTTTTGATCTTGTTTCCCTGCTCATCGGTTGATTCTTTCGTTATCGTTTCTGTCCGTGTTTCAACGGATTTTGATATGTTGTTCATATCCCAAAAGATTGATGATAAAATCGCCTTTTTGTTTTCGTCAACAGTTGCAATTTCCATAGGGTTGTTTTCATCGGTAGTAGTCTTAACTGCATAGATAGATAAAATATCTTTCCAATTAGAGCGACTGCCGATTACTTCTACTCCGTCAAAACTGCCTGATGATTTAATTTCGTCAATTTTGTCATCAAATTCATTGTTGATTTGCTGAATTACAGAAGTTATGTTCATGCCGCTTTGCGATGTTTCACTTGAAAAGAATATGCCGTAAAATGATGAACATAATGCAGCTACAAGACATATTAAAATGATTACCACAACAGATACCCAGCCGCCTGCAATAATCGCATTAACAAGTGCTTTGGTGCTTTCAATCATAGCTTTGATTGCTCTTTTAGTTGCTCTTGCAGCTTTCTTTGCACCTTTGGCTGATTGCTTTGCCGTTTCTTTAGCTATTTGAGATGATTTGTTAATGGCTTTTGCTGTGTCTTTCGCAGATTGTTTGCTTGCCTTTATGATAGGTTGGCTTGATTTAACGGCAGATACGGTTTCTTTTGTTTTGATACTGCTTGCACTGCGGACTTTATTTTGAGTATTCTTTAGTGTGTTTTTAGATACAATATCATCGGGCTGAACGGTTTCGGTTTGTGCTTTGGGTGTGTATTTATCAGGGTTATTTACCTTGCTTTTATCTTTTTTAATCTTTCTTTTTGCTCGAACTTCTTCAATAGATTGTTCGAGCTTTTTTGTATTCTTAACGGTTTCGTTTACACTCTTTTTGCCTTGCTTGTTGAAAAGATATATTGCGTTCTCCGATACACTTTTAGCATTATCCTGAACTTTATCAATAGCATAATTAACAGGGCTTTCGGAATTATCGCTGACATTTTTCGATACCTTTTCTTTTGCTTTTAAAGTTATCCCTTTTGCCTTTTCTGTCGCTATACCAAGATTGTCGGCAGTTTTAAGAGTTCTCTCGGCAACCTTTTTGATTTCAATCTCGCTCATATCACTTCACCTTTTTGGCAACTACTACAAGCCTGCCGTTTTCTTGACTGTATTCGCAAGTGGATAGCGTTATTAACTTATCACCGTAACTGCAAGATACATCGGTATTGTAGTATTCGCTTTCTTTGCATTTTAGAATATACGAATTAAATTCATCGGGAGAATCAAAGACAGTATAATTTTGATAATCGAATTTGCTCGGTGTGGTTTTGAATACACATACAATCTCATACTTTCCTAAATCTACAAGCGTATCAAAGTGAATGTATCTGTGCTTTTCAAAAAACTCTTTTGATTTGTATTTACCCAAATCACCGAACATAGTGTTATCTCGCATATTATGACCGTAGATAACTATGTTGTCGGTAGGTTTCATAGTATCGCTTTTATCACTTAAATACGGTGTACCGTAATATGAATACTCTTTATTAAAATTACGGTGCAAATAGTAGTCAGGCGTACTGCTTTTCATAACAGGATAACTTATGTGCGTACCGTCAATTTTCACCCAACCTACAAAGTCGGAATTTTCCGTGTTCAATTCGATATATCTTTTTAGTTTCTCGTCTGTATAATCAAAGCTATCATCTTCAACTTGAACAGATGAAACAATATTTTCAAATACCTCATATTGCTTTTTATCCTCAACTGTTTCTTTAACAACAAAGTACATACTGATTGAAAAAGCAGATATGAAGAATACGAGTAAAATAACAAAAACAGATTTTTTCATAGTGTATAACTCCTTAAAAACAATGCCACCGACTTTAAGTCAGCGGCACTGTATGATTGTATTTAATAATTAGATAGCCTCTCCCGGTTTCGATGTCATTAACTTGTAAAGCTGTGTATCCTTTGGGAACTTGTTTACAAACGGCACAAGGTTACTGCCTATTTTCATAAGACCTTGACCTGCGTCCTTGTTTGTAAAATACTGCGTTTGGTTAGGCGTGATTTCAAGAAGCCTTGAAAGCTCAAGCACATCACTTGCCTTTTGATTGAGCATAATAACGAACTCGGAATTTGATACCATAGTTCTTGCCGTGTTGCTTTCAAGCATATCCCCTACATTCTGTGTAATGCCGATTGCAAACGCTCCGTATTTTCTCACTCGTTTCCAAATACGATAAAGGAATTTTGCCGTATATTGATGAGCAAAAAGCAAATACATCTCATCAATAAAGATATATGTTTGTCGCCTCTTTTCTCTGTTTGAAGTAATCTTGTTTAAAAGATTATCAAGTACGATAAGCATACCTACAGGCAGAAGCGAATCACCGAGTTCAAGAATGTCATAAGATATTAGCCTGTTGTTAATATCAACATTGGTAGGCTGTGCAAAAGTGTTAAGCGAGCCGTCTGTAAATAACTCAATGGCAAGTGCCAAATCATGTGCCTCGGTTTCCTTTTGCTTTAACAGTTCTTCTCTAAAATCTTTAAGAGTAGGCTGCTGTGTGCTGTAATTGTTTTTGATATATCCGTCATAAACATTCTTACAGCATCTGTCAATGATAGACTTGTCTTTAGCGTCGGCAGATGTACCGAGTAACTGTTCGCAAAGGGACATAATGAATTCGGATTTTGTAGTTACGGGATTACCCTCATCTTCATAGTTTGCATTCATATCCATAGCGTTAATATGGTTTGGTGAATTTGCAGATATGTTGATTACCTCTCCACCGAATGCTTTAACAAGAGCGTTATACTCTCTTTCAGGGTCGATGATTACAATATCGGCATCTGGATTTGAAAGAAAGATTGATACAATATCTTCCTTAACCATAAATGATTTACCACCACCGGGTACACCAAGCACAATACTGTTGCCGTTAAGAAGCGAATGCCTATTAACAAATATCATATTGTTGCTGATAGCATTTTGACCGTAATACGCTCCACCCGGATGGCTGACCTCTTGAGCGTGAAACGGCATAAAAGACGCAAGTGATTCCGTTGTGAGCGTACGGTAACATTCAATTCTTTTGACGCCGAACGGTAAAACAGTATTAAGTCCGTCAAGCTGTTGATAACGAAGTGTTGCAAACTGTGCTGTGCTGTTCTCGGAAGCTTTTGCAAAAATACTTTCGGTTAAGTTATCAAGTTCCTGCTTACTGTCGGCAGTTATTACCATTGAAATTATCGTATCATAAATTCTTTGATCACGGTAACGCATATCGTTTCTGATTTCAAGTATTTCCTTTTCTCTTTGCTCAAGGTCATAATTGGTAGCACCGTAGTTTTGGTTTTGTGCCTGACGGCGATTGAAGTTCGCCTTATCCGATTGAACACCAAGCAAAATGTTATCTACATCCTTGTTTGCTTCATCAACGGGAATAGGAATAAAATCAATAGAAAGCATTAAGTTTTTATTTATTGATGTAAGCTCGGTTATGATATTATCATCAACAAATGTACCGTAATTACGAAGAAAAACAGTTCGGCAATACTGACCGTTAATCATCATATAATCACTGTTGAAATCCATAGAATCGGGAGAGATATAGTCACGGACATCACAGCCTTGATTTTGCAAAAGTTCAAAATCAAGATTGAAGTTTTCTTCACTCCCTGCACGGTAGAAATTATGAAATATCTTAAGTCTGTCGGTTGCGTTTAACGGCTCGCATTTACTTCCGAGTGCAAAAAGATTTGTTGACAGATTCTTTTCAATGCGAGTAAAAAATGCTCGTGCGTCCTCATAGCACTTTTTATTTACCGTAACGGTAAAATACTTATCCTGAACAATACATTCGGATGTTGCCGCTTTATTGAGCAACATTTCGTTATATTCCTTACGATACACATCAAGGTTATCATAGTAATACGGCATAAGGATTGATTTTTCAAAATCTTCCTTATCAAATCTATGGTTGTTGATTGTAAGTTTAACGGTAACACCGTTTCCGAAAGAATTGATAACTGCCCAATACTGACGCATTAAATCATTTTTTTCGTTTTCGCAGGCGATATAGTAATTAACATCGGTAAAGAGAAATGTTTTGGAATACATATTTTTACCGACAAGAAAAATGCCGTCTTTGTAGACGGCTTTAATAGGAATAACATTTTGAACAGTTTTGGGTATAACGAACTTTTCCTGTTCAAGTTTTTTCATTTTATTACGAGTTTTCATTATTCTTGAAAACCTCCTTTTCTTTTTGTTTAATCATTTCTTTATTCTCAATATGAGTCTTGCTTTCCGCTTTAAAAACAAGCCTTTTGGGAATTAAGACTTCCGATTTTATCCACGCCCAAGCAAATTTTTCAAAAGTCATACCGTGGTATGTTACAAAACCCAAAGCAACAAACGGTGCGGCAAGCAGTATGCACAGCCACGATATTGTATCGGTACTGAGATTATCTTTAAGCAAAATATATGATACTATTGCAACGCCGACAGCAAGAAATGAAAATATCAACTGTCGCATACTCAGTCCGAAATACACCTTTTCACGATAGTCTCTAAACTCTTTATTGATTTGTATTTGCATTATTTACCTCCTTAAATTGAAAAATGCTGTACCAAAATACTTGATACAGCGTTTTAATTCTATTTGCTTTTCATTAAATATATTAAATTAAATTTGATGGGATATAGCAATTCATTCTGTCAATCGGAAACGGCTTAGGATACATGCAAACTATTCCGCCGTTTCCCTGTTCGACTGTAGTTTTATCAAGAACATTATATTTCTTAATTTCCCTTTTATCGGGATTTGCCGATTTTTTAATTTCAAGCGGATGTATCTTTCCGTTTTCTTCAACAAACACATCTATTTCTTTAGCATTTGAATCTCTGTAAAATGACAAAATTGCGTTTGATTTTGCATATTCATAATTTTTTACAAGCTCCATAATTACATAATTTTCATAAAAATGACCGCCTGCCGCTCCGTCACGCAAAGAGTCTTTAGTCAGCCATCTTGTAAGATATGCACAAAGCCCCGTATCGCAAAAATACAACTTCGGAGTTTTTACAAGTCGCTGAAGTTCGTTATTTGAATACGGCTCAAGCAAATAAATTACATCCATATCTTGCAAAACGGAAAGCCATTTTCTTGCAGTCACAACCGAAACTCCGGCAGATTCTGCAAGAGTATTATAATTCAGCAAATTTCCTATGAGTGCCGCACAAGAACGCAAAAATCTTTTAAACGAAGCAGTATCTGTTATACCCTCGTCATTAACTGCATCTGCAATCAAATAGTTGTCAATATACGATTGATAATAAACCTGCATTTGCTCATCGGTTGCATTTTGTATATCGGCATAGCCGCCTCTCCAAATATGCTCATAAACATTATTTATATCATTCTCCGGCATATTATTTGCTCTTTCTTGCAAGCAAGCCAAAGAAAAATCAAGCTCGTTAGCATTGATATATCCTGCCTTTTCTCTCTGAGAAAGCGTATATAACTTCAATATACCGAGTCTGCCCGCAAGTGATTCTTGTGCCCGTTCCATCAGTTTTTTCCTTTGGGAACCTGTAAGCCAAAAACGGCCTTTCTCCTCACTCTCGTCACACATAATTTTTATGCGTTCAAGAAGATTCGGTGCTTTCTGAATTTCATCTATTAAAATCGGTGGCTTATATGTTTGAAAAAACAATATCGGGTCATTATTAGCAAGTTCTCTCGCAAAATCGTCGTCCATTGTAACATAAGTTCGATTTTGCTCCTTAGCAAGGTGCTTGAGCATTGTCGATTTGCCAACCTGCCTTGCACCGATAACAAGAACCGCTTTAAAAAACGAGTCCATTTCAATGAATTTTCTTTCAAGCTCTCTTTCAATATATTCCATTATATCAACTCCGTTTTTTTATGATAATCATATACTGCACTTTATTTATATCATATTATTTGTAATTTGTCAATTATTATACAAAAATTACAGTCCCATCATTTCCCGTACAATACGGTCTGATGTTTTAACTGCACCGACAAGTACAAGCATATTGAATATGAGTTCACCCACATATTTCCACACCATAGTTACCGCAGGTGCAGTTGTATCAACTTGCGGCGGTGATGCTGCAAAGAGTGAGAATATGACACAGGCAAGGACAATAATTGCACCTTCCAAGCATACTGCACAATAACTTTTGATAAATGACCTGCCGACATGCTGTGACGGCTCTCCTGCAAATGTTGAAAGCGGTATCGGTGCAATGGCAGTATACATATACAGCTTAAAAAATCTGCCGTAAACAGTCATTATCATAATGAATGATAAAACTGTTATCAGCAGACTTCCTATTAGCGTTACTGCCCACAACGGTATACTTTCAAAGAAATCGCAGTTTTCAATAGCCGTAATCATTTCTTGCGGTAATGTCGTTTCATTTGCTTGTCCGAATCCGGCAGAATTCATTATTGTTGAGATTGTACCTTGAACAATTTTGAATAAAGAGAGCATTAAATCAAGTCCGTAGGTTATTGCACCTTTTGCAAGTGCAAAACGGATAAAAAGTCTTAATGCGTGTTCGGGTTTCTTAACTTCGGCAAATGAGCCGCAGGTTTTCATAACACCGACAACAAAGAACAAAACAAGCAGAGCTGTACCGATTACCTGCAATGCTCCGTTAATATCGAGTATGACATTCCATATTTTACCGCCTTTGAATTCTTCGGGTGTAGCGGTCAGCAATCCCCATATCTCTGTCAGCTTATCATTCCAAGTTTCAAGAGCGTTTTCGAGATTGCGTACTACCCAGTTATCACTCATACACTATTCCTCCAATCAAAAAGGATAGCCTTTCGACTATCCTTTTTATGTTTATATGTCTTATCCCGTAATAAGATTAAGAATTTCTTTAGTAAATGTGATTACAACACCTCCGGCAAGGGTGAGAAATCCGTTAGAGCGCTGTGACGGGTCGTGGGTTTGAAACGACAATCCTACCTGAACAATACCCCAAGCAAGAATAATAAGTCCTACTGCTCGGATAAGACCGAAAATAAAGGTTGAAAGATTGTTTACAACCGTAAGCGGGTCATCGTCTGCAAAAGCAGTAACAGCGAAGCAGAACATTGTTGCTATAAGCGTTGCAAAAAACATAGTTGCCTTTGCAACAGCATTTGATTTTTTAGTGAGTGGTGAAGTTTTAACTTCATCACTCTTTTTTGTTTTGAATTTAAGCATAAGTTTTCCTCCTAAATATTGAACATCAGTTCAAGTTCTTCCTTTGTAATTAAATCTAAATCATAATCGTCGGCAATATCATCTTTTTCCTGCTTTTTATCACTCTTGATAAAAGTAAAAGTGATTGAGGCAACAGAAGATTTTTCTTCACCGTAAATGAAAGGCTTGGCTCCACCGTCCTCTGTATACTTCAAATTCGGATGTTTAAGAATATCATACTTGAGGTCGATAACAGGTCTTTCACCACGGATAAAGAGAATTGCATAGCGATTATCAAGCATACGCACTTCGGCAGGCGTCATTAACTCTCTACCCGATATTTGGTAGTTGGTGGAATAGTTACCGTTTCTGCCAAAACTTCGTGCGTAAGTGTTTGTGTCGATAGTTTCCTTGCCGAGTTGCTCGGAAACATATTTGTGTGTTGACTGCTCATTTCCACCGAGATAAAGAAATTGGTCACAGTTGCCGACAATACTTTCCCATTGTTTTTCAAACAAGGCTTTAAGCTGAGAAAGATTTTGAAGTATTATGGATACGAAAATGTTTCTTGAACGCATTACGCTGAGTAGCTTATCAAAATCATCGGGTAATGATACATTCGCAAACTCGTCCATGAGAAAGTGTACGGGTATCGGTAACGCTCCTCCGTGCTTTTTGTCAGCACAATAAAAGAGTTGTTGAAACAGTTGAGTATATAGAATCGAGATAAGAAAATTAAAACTTGTATCGTTGTCGGGAATAACGGCAAACAAGGCTGTTTTCTTTTCTCCCATAGTTGATAAATCAAGTTCATCTGTCTTGGTTAAAGCTGCAAGGCTTTCAAGATTAAACTTTTCAAGTCTTGACATCAAGGTTATCTGAATTGATTTAAGCGTCTTTGACGAGCCTGAATGATAAGACTTGTAATACTTAACTGCTATGTGTTCGGGTTTCTCGGTTTCAAGATTGTAGAACAGACGGTCAAGTGGTGTAAGACACGGGCCGTCCTCGTCATCTTCAATAGCACCTGCACGAAGCATATACATTACCATTGCAAAATTCTGCTCTTCTTCGGGTGCTTCATAGTGAAGATAAAAGATTAAAGCAAGCAAAAGCATTTGTGCCGCCGTATCCCAAAACGGGTCATTAGTCTGTGAGCCTTTCGGTGTTGTGCTTTTGAAAAGATTGGTTACAAGTTTTTGTATGTCATTGTCATTTTCAAGATAAACAAACGGATTATAGCAATAGCTCTTTTCCATATCAATCAAATCAATAACCTTGACATCATAACCTTTCTTTACAAGTAGATTGCCGTCAGCCTTAACTATTTCACCCTTTGGGTCGGGAATGACGAAAGAGGTGTTGCACTGCATTAAATTAGGCTTTGCGTAAAATCTTGTTTTACCTGCACCGGCACCGCCGCAGATTATCGTATTAAGATTTCGCCTGTGCTTTTTGCAGTTCATACCGATAGCGACATTATCGGTCAATATCTTGTTTTGGTTTATTGGCTTTTGAATATACTTTTTGCCAACCTGTTTTGCTTTGCCCCATTTTGCGGAGCCGTGTTCTTCACCTCGCCGGTAATTTTTCTTTGAAGAAAAATACACCAACAAAGTAATACCGTAGATTAAAAGCAAAATGAGGACAGCTTTTAAACTGTCCTCACATAAGGTTATCTTAAACAGTTGTGCAAATATTTCACCAAAGCTATTAAGAATTGATATTAAACCGTTTGACATATACGGTGCAATCTTCAGTCCCATATATATCAAAGGTACAACAAAAACCGCAAAAGTGATAATTTCTGCCTTTTTGTTATCGTTCCTCATTCTGCTTTACCACCTTTATCTTTTTGGTAGGTGCTTTGCAAACCTTTAACAGCACTTCATCTACGGCATCGCTTTCTCTTTTATCGCTGATTAAGTCTGTGCGTAAATCATTGAGAGCGCGAATAACTACGCCTTGTTCAAAATCATCAAGAACTAAATGGTAGCGTTCTTCCTTCATATATTATCGCTCCATTTCCTTGCTCTTTGCCTGCCTTTGGCGATAAATTTCATCATTAACTCTGCTAACAATTTCCTTGTATGCATAATTTACAGAAGAAAGTTCACGGCGAATATCTTTTGCGTCCGCCTTTTTCCAATTATCCGGCAGGCTTTCAATAGCGAAAGCGTTTTTATCAACACCGTATTTGGTACAAATCATATATGCAAGACAAACTGCCTTAAAGCCTTCGTCTCTACGGCTATATGATTTTTTACCGTCGGCAAGCTGAGCAAATGCAACCTCTTGAGCCAAACACTCAAAAATCTGTTTTGTATCGGTAAGATTTTCATTGAGTGTAATTTGCTGTGTTTCAAAGTTATAGAACGCACCGAGGTTTGAGTTTGGTATTTCGCCTACAATGATTTCAACAGGCGAAGCATTTACAAAGTTTTTGAGAGTATGTTTCAAATCATTAGTCTTTTGAACTGCCTCTCTTTTTGAATTTGTTTGCGAACGGTCAAACACTCTTTTAACATTGTAGCCAAGACCCGGTGTGCCATCGCTCTTTGTGTATTCGACAGGTTCAAGAATTGCTATACTCTTTTGCTTTTGACGAACTTGGATGCCGTCCTTGTTCCAATCTTCAAAAGATTTAAGTTGTGTGGCATTAGGCATTTGCTTAAAGATAAGCAAAGTGTTTGCCGCCGAATACATATCAAACTTTGCCTGAACATCGAGAAATTCTTTCAGCTTATCGGGACTTCTTGAAACCTCGATTGACATATCGTCAATCATTTGATATGTTCTTTCCTTTTCTGCCTTTCGATTTTCGGCATACTTTTGTGGATTATATCCTTTTTTGTAACCGTAACTCATATCAATTACCTTTCCTTTATTGATTTAGCAGATTTTATTACGGTATCTGCAACCGTTTTTGATTTGTCTGCAATATCTTTTGCTCTGTCGGCTTTAATCTCATCTTTATAACTGTCAAGCAATTCTTTAACAGACTGTTTTTTGTCTTTAGCGTCCTTATCATTGATAGCTTTCAATGAACTCTCGGACAGACTGTCTTTTTCCGTCCGAGATAACGAGGGGTTTTTATCCGTTTCCTCCGTACTCTTTGCCTCAATATGCTCAAGGATAAGGTCGCCGTTTGTTTTTTCTTCGTTGCTTTTGTTTGTCTTTTCACTGACAGACTTTTCAACATCATTGGTGATAGAGCCTTTATCAACCGTACCAAGTTTAAATCTTTCGATAATCCTATCAATTTTGGATGCGTCTTCGGCACGGGCAATAATATCAACGGTGACATTTTTACCTTTTGCATTTCTGTCTTTAAGAACAGAATACAAAACACCGTATCTTTTTGCCTGCTCTGTAAATTTTTTTAAATCCTTTTGAGGAATTGAAAATACTTTGAGTTCTTTGCCGGACTTAATCAAGTTTGAAAGTCTTGCTTTACCTTTGGCTTTTTGTTCCTGCTTTAATGCGGCAAGCAGAAGAACAGCAATATTCTTTGCAGCTTCTCCCGATACCTTTGCAACAACCTCAAAGCCTTCAAGTGACAGTCTCACTACCTGTTCGGCGGCGTCGCCTGAGTTATTCACGATACTTTTCCTCCTTTCGCAGTTTCTTTTGCTCATAAATTTCTGCTTGCTCTAATTTTTCTTCGATTTCATTTGAACGCTCGGCAATATCGTTAATGAGCAAAATTTCCTTGCGTAATTCTTTTAACCGTTTGCCGATATCGGATATTTCTTCTTTAGCCTCATTCAGATTCGAACAATTCTTTCTTTTTGATTTATTTCGCAGTTGCTTTCTGTTTTCGGTTAATATTTCGATTTCCTTTTCGGCTTTCGATTTATATGAGAAAAGCTCCTCGACAGTATTTATCCCATACTGTTCAAGGAGCCTTGCCTCGTTTGATAATTTATCAAGTTTCATCAAATCTTCTCTTAAAAGATAATGAACTCTTGAAATGTTTCTCGGCTTATTCTTTGGCAGATAGCCGAGTTTATATAGGTAATAGAAATACAAACCACAAAGTCCTTTGACCTTACGTAGCCTTGTACCTCTCGTTGAAAGTTTATATTGCACCTGACCTTGCACAAACGGTTTATATTTTACAAGTCTGTTATTTTCCAAAATGGCATTCAAAATATTTTCCTTTGAATACTTTTCACCAAGCCTATATGTCCTGATAGGTCTGTCATATCCTTTCGGTGTCACAGTCCAATACTTATGATTCACATTGAAGTTACAACTGTAACCGAGCTTTTTAAGATTGTATTCAAGCTCTTTTATACTCTTACTGTTTTCGATTGCGACATCAAGTGCTTCTTTTGCAAGGTTATATCTTGTCGGCATTCCTGCCTGTTCTTTTGCAGTAAGGTATTGAGGTGCTGAATTTCTTATACCGTTTTCTACAACAAACAAGTTATGCTCTTTGCAAATCTTATCTATTTCGTGACGAAGAATAAACCAAGTTTTTTCTCTGCATCTTTTGCCGTCAACAAAAGAAACCGAATTGACAACAAAATGATTGTGATAGCAGTCTGTGTTTAAGTGAGTTGTGACAATAACTTCATACTTATCTCCCCAAACACGCTTTGCATATTCAACACCTATATCGTGTGCTTTTTGTGGAGTGATTTCACCTTTTGCATAACTCATATATCCGTGATAAGCAAGTATACCGTCAGTTTTATTAAATCTCTTTTTTGTATTTTGGAACTGTGTATATGCTATTCTCGGATTACAGTTAATTCCCGTCACAAACTTTTCGCCGTCTGTTTTATCAAAATTTTTGACATAATCAATTACATCTTTCAATTCATCTTCGGTAAAACCTGTTTTATCGGGATTGGCGGCATAGTCAAGCACTTTATCAAGTCTTGATTTAACAGCCCATATTTTACTTACTGCCATCTTTCATCAACCTTTGGTGAGAGAAACTCCGTTTCGAGTTCAAATTGAAGTTTGTCAAGCTCATCAATCTTTTTGAAAAGCCTTTCCTTTTCGGCAAAGCCGAGTGAATTACACTTAACTGCAATTTGATTTATATTATTACCGATAGCCGACAGTTCTTTTGTCAGGCTATATATTTTTGCATTGTCTTTAGACACAGGAATGAATCCTGTAACAAGAAGTCTTACCAAAGCCGCTTCGGTAAGGCAGGTGGCATTTGCTTTTTCTTCAAGTGCACCGGCTTCTTTCTCATTAAACCAAAACTGCTTTTTAATATTTCTCCTCATCAAAGTCATCCTCCTCAAATCTTTCATTACCGTTTACACGATTGATTTGAACTAAACACATAGTAACAATGCCTGAAAAACCTCCGATAATAAATGCTACTGTTGATATTAAAATTGTTTTCATAATGTTTGTCCTTTCTGTTTGTATTTATGGGGTATTAGGGGGCAACCCCTAACGAGCTGTTTATACTTATTAGGAGTATAAACGGACTGCTCGCTAAGACAAGTCAGCATAGTATTATGCTGCTTCATTTACTGAATAAATCCATATATTTATCAATCAAATTATCATCTAACGAATGATATTCGGTATCAAATTCGCTTGCACCTATAAGGATAAAACTGCCGTATATGAGTTCTGTTTTACCTGTTTCAGTATCAGTTACGGTGTGACTTGCAGAAAGAGAAAGTCTTTTACCGTCAGCGTTACAAAGCAAGGCGACATCATCTTCAAACGGCATATATTCGTCTACATCACCGCAGACAATTTCACTAATCGCTTGGTAATTGTTTCCGATTGTAATTATCTTTGGCTTGTCAAACGGTTCAACGAGCAATACCTTTATCAGGTTTTCTTCGTTCACTTGGTATTCTCCTTTCAGATACAACAGGCTTCATACCTTTACTTAAAAGCAAAAAATCGTTGACATCTTTTCCTCTCGGAACAGGGTTGTCAACGATTTCAATATTAGGATATTCAGTTGGTAAAATAATTTTTAATGTCTTTGTGGCTAATCTTCCGGCATAGTCACTGTCAAGATGCAAATATATTTTTTTAATATACGGATGACTTTTAAGATATGTCACAAGTGCTTTAGATATCTTGCTTTCTTCGATTTTTTCTTTAGGCGTATACACACCTGCAAGAGAAATCATCGAAACATTTTGCCAATCGTTACCGTGCATTTTAACAAGAGTGGCATAAGACAAAAGGTCGATTGCAGATTCAAACAGATGAATATTTGCATTATCATTTGTCAATTTAAAGGAATATGACTTATCGCTTCCCTCACATTCGCCCATAATTCTTTTGTTCTCCGTTGCACGAAACGCTGCATACTTGGGTTTGCTTTGTTCATTAAAACCTACAAAGACAGCGTTATGATACGGTAAACTTTCAAATATAAGGTTATGCTCAAGGCAATAATCTATGATACTTTCGTCAATACCTCTGCCGGTCAGGTACTTTTTAACCTTATCATCTGTCGGACTTTTTGGAGGTAGTTTCAGGCTATATACCCGTTTCTTTTTAGGTGCAATCGCTTTAACAGGTGATTGTATTTTTTCTTTTTCAACAATAATTTTGACAGCGTCGATAAAAGAATATCCTTTAACATCGGTCAAATATTTAATTGCACTTTTGCCGCCTATACCTCTTGAATTCCAACACCAAAGCCCGTTTGATATTTTCAAGCTGTCGTGTTCTTTGGTGCAATAGGTATCGCCTGAAAAGTGAACAAGCTCATCAGGTTCGTAGTTTTGAAGATATGTGAGCAAGTCCATTTCCTTTGCTTTTTTGATTACTTCTTTTGAATAATATGGCAAGGTCATCGCTCCTTTTCGTTCTTTTGTTTTTGCTTTTGAGTCAATTTTAAATCGTGCCCGGTACTGTCCTTAATACAATCACGAATCATTTGCATATGAGTACAATCAGTTGCAAGCCACTCTTGATAAATAAACTCAAGCGGTCTTTTCTTTGACAGCAAGTGTTTCTTTTCTTTGTAACTTAAATTCAAATCGTCATCTTCAAAGCAATACAAAATGTCTTGCTTATATACGATTTCATAAGCCGATTCAATAGCTTGATTGGGTTTTACCGACTGCTCGGATTTAATCTTTTCAAGAAACGAATCATACTCTTTCTGCATTTTTTCATAGAGCATATTGTCGAGTTGTTCTTCGCTAAGCATTTAATCATCTCCTTAAATTATAAAAGCCGATTGCTTTATTTCTAAAACAATCGGCTGTGTTCACCTTGCTTCCCTGTCAACTTCACTTCGTTGAGGAGAATCATTGACTATTTCGTTGTCATCATTAACAATCTCATTTTCTTTCTTATCAACATTAAGAAGTGCGTTAAGTTCGCTTAACCGTGCTTCTTTTTGTTTGAGTTCATCTTCTCTTGAAAACGGTTTTTGGAGTTGTTCTTTTGCAATTTCAAGCTGTTTTTGACTGTTTGAGAGCTCTGCTTTTTCATTTTCAAGAACCTTTTCTAAACCGTCAATTACATTATCGATACGGGTAATGTTGCCTAATGGGTCAGAACCAAGCACACCTTGATGAGAAATTGCACCTTTGATTTCAACTCTGTGTTGATGACTGAACGGTTCATAGTGAACTTCCATTTTGAAACCTCTGTACTCACCGAGAGGATAAGTATTGCTGTCAGATAATGTCTTGCATACATCAATTATGGCTTGACCTGCGTCTGCCTTTTCGTCATACCTTACACCGTTTACAATCATACCGACAAAGGTATCGGCAATACTCTTTGGGTTTTGTTTTGCAGTAGCTATGTCCTTAATAAAGCCGTCAATCCTCGATGTGTATCTTGCAATATCACGGGGAAAGTCTTTAAGCACTTTGTCTTCAAGAGAATATCTTTCCGATAAAAAGTTTGATTTTAACATACGAAGTTTTTGCACCTGAATGTCAAGGTCCATCTTCTCTTTAATGTATGGATTACCCGTTGCAAGCATTTTAATCTCAGCATAGGATAAAGCTGTTTCGTCAATGTCTTCGGCAGACCTAACGGGAGATTTGCCTGACATAATTTGCGATGCAAATTTTTGTTTACATTCAACAAGTTGATAAAGATATGCGTCAAAAGTTTGCTCTGTTACATAACGGTAAATTTCCACTTTAGAGTTTTCGTTACCTTGACGAATAATTCTTCCGGCTCGCTGTTCCAAATCGGCAGGTCTCCAAGGGCAATCTAAATCGTGCATGGCAATCAATTTGTTTTGCACATTGGTGCCGGCACCCATTTTTTGAGTTGAACCCATAAGAACTCTGACTTCACCTGAGCGTACCTTTTTGAATAACTCGGCTTTCTTTGTTTCTGTGTTTGCATCATGAATGAATTGCACCTCATCGGATGGAATACCTTTTTTAATCAGCTTATCTCTAATATCGTTATACACGGAAAAATCATTAGATGATTTGGGTGTTGATAAGTCGCAGAAGACAAGCTGTGCCGACTTGTTCGGTGTTGTTTCATCCCAAATACGATATACATTGTCAACAAGAGCATTAACCTTACTGCCCTCAAAGTCGGGTAACAATGGGTCAATCATTCTTTGGTCGAGAGCGAGTTTTCTGCCGTCATTTGTGATAAGGAGCATATTATCCTGACTGCTGTCAACACCGCCGTTACGCACCTTTTCTGCACGCTCTGAAAGTGACTTAACCATTTCACTTTGAATGTCCGACGGTTTAACGGCAATATTTTTGTATTCAGCTTCAGGTACGGGAAGTTTGAGCATATCGGCAGTTTGAATGTCAGCCACCTCTTTGAACATCGACATCAGTTCAGGCAGGTTATAGAACTTAGCAAAACGGGTTTTCGGTCTGTAACCTGAACCTTCGGGAGTTAATTCAATGGCGGTTATCGTTTCGCCGAAGGTTGACGCCCAAGCGTCAAAATGCTGTAAATCGTGCCGGCAAAGTGTGTTGTACTGCAAATATCTTTGCATTGTATACAGCTCAACCATACTGTTGCTGATTGGTGTGCCTGTTGCAAATACTACACCTCGACCTCCCGTAATTTCATCAAGATACTGTGTTTTCATAAACAGGTCACTTGACTTTTGTGCTTCTGTCTGTGCTATACCGCCGACATTACGCATTTTTGTATACAGGAAAAGGTTTTTGAAATAATGTGCCTCGTCAATAAACAATCTGTCTACACCAAGCTCCTCAAAGGTCACAATATCGTCTTTTCTGCTTTGGTCGTTTAGTTTATCGAGTTTTGCTTGAATGCTCTTTTTAGCCTTTTCAAGCTGCTTTACGGTGAAGTTTTGACCTCTTTGGTATTTGAGTTCGGAAATACCCTCGATAATTTCATCAAGTTGTCTTTGAAGAATTGTTTGCTGTCTTTCAATACTCATAGGTACTTTTTCAAACTGTGAATGACCTATGACTATCAAATCATAATCACCGGTGGCAATTCGGGATAAAAAACGCTTTCTGTTTTTCTTTTCAAAATCCTTTTTAGTTGCCACAAGTACCTTTGCATTCGGATAGAGAGTGAGAATATCTGCACCCCATTGTTCGGTAAGATGATTAGGTACAACAATCATACATTTACTTGATAAGCCGAGACGAATTGATTCTTCGGCTATTGCAATCATCTCATAAGTCTTGCCGGCACCGACAGCGTGAGCAAGAAGCGTGTTACCACCGTAAAGGCTATGAGCAACAGCGTTTAATTGATGAGGTCTTAAGGTGATTTCGGGATTCATATTTGGAAAGATAAGGTGACTGCCGTCATACTCACGAGGTCTGATTGAATTAAACTTCTCGTTATACATTTCACACAAACGGTTACGCCTTTCAGGGTCATTCCATATCCAATCCTTAAACGCCTGTTTAATTGCGTCTTGCTTTTCCATTGCAATAGCTGTTTCTTTCTTATTAAGCACAGGCTTTTTCTTACCGTCGTCATCAATAACATAATCAAAAATACGGACATCTTTAAGGTTCAATGTTTGCTCAATAATTTGATAAGCATTGATACGGCTTGTACCGTAAGTGCTGTTTGCTTTAACATTTCCTCTATCGCCGCTTTTGTTTGTAATGTTCCACTCACTGCTGAACGGTGAAAAATTCACCTTAATATTTAACTTGCAATAGTACGGAGTTTCAAGTAATTCATACATAAAATTCTCAACAACATCAACAGGAAGCCAAGTAGCACCTAACCTGACATCAATCTCACTTGCCGTTAAATCTTTAGGCTGTACCTTTTCAAGTGATTCAACATTGATTTGATATTCAGGTTGTGTCTTTGCAATAGCTTTTGCAAAACGCAGTTTTGCTCTTACATTACCCGAAAGATATTCGTCTGCCATCAAGTATTTTTGAGCAGTAGGATTATCGGCATTGTATTCAGGATTAAGGAATATTACGCCTTGAAGTTCATCGTAAATCTCTTTTTCAGGCTTATGGCAAAGACTGCTAATATATTCAATATCAATTTTTGCCCGTTCACCCATAGATACTGCAAGTGCTTCCGAAGGAGTATCAACCTCTGTTACGGGAATATGAGGTTTAATAGTCCTCTTGGTAAACATATCTGCTTTTCGTTCAAGAGTGCCGTTTTCTCCGAGTATTTCAAGAGCAGAGATAAGATGATATGAAGCGTCCTCGCCGAATGCCGACTTGTTTGCTCTGCTGTTTATTAAGCCGTATTTTGCCATGAACTTATCGTACAGTTCATTAAGATTTTTCTGTTCTGCAAGTATGTCTTCTTCAGGATAATCATCGGTTTGAAGTTCAATGAGTTTTCGGGTGCTGTCCCTAATGGAAATCATACCTTTGATTCTGTTCTCGGCAGTAGCTGATACATCAACAGGCGTCATTCTTGAATTTTCTCTAAAGTATATCTTTCCGTCTACAACAGTATATGAAAAGTTACGAACATCAGGTAATGCAGGAATAGATAAATCTTCTTCAAATTCATCACCGATTTGCACCTCTGTAATTTGTCCTTGAATATTCTTAACAGCCACATCAAGCAGTTCTTCAAGAGTTCTATCCTCATAAGGAATACAGGTTGATTCCGGACCGAAACGACCTGAAACCGTTTCCATATTACCGAGTACCATATCGGGATTATCAACAAAGTATTTATTCATTCTGATACCATCTTCGGTATTATCGAGCTGTACCCAATCAGGCTCAATATCAAGCATTCTGTCACGCTTTTGAAGAACAAGAATATCCGATACTACCTCTGTGCCTGCATTGTCCTTAAAAGTATCGTTGGGAAGTCTTATTGCACCGAGAAGGTCTGCTCTTTGAGCAATATATCTCCTGATATTGCTGCTTTCTTTATCCATTGTACCTTTAGAGGTAATAAGTATCATTATGCCGCCTGTTCTGACTTTATCAAGTGACTTCATAAAGAAGTAATCGTGAATAAGCGGGTTGTGCTTATCGTATTTCTTATCCGATACTTTAAAATCGCCAAAAGGTACATTAGTAGTGACAAGGTCATAGAAGTTATCGGGTATATCCACCTTTTCATATCCGTTATTAACAATACTTGCAGTTTGATAAAGCTGTTGTGCAATAGCTGCCGAAACAGAGTCAAGTTCAATACCGTAAACCTTACTGTCAGTCATACTCTTTGGTTTCATACCGATAAAATTACCGATGCCGCAGGACGGTTCAAGAATATTGCCTTGCTTGAAGCCGAGATTTTCGGCAATATCATAGCAAGCCTTAACTACTTCTTGAGGAGTATAGAAAGCAGTTAAGGTACTTTCACGAGCATGTGCATACTCATCAGGTGACAGCACTTCAACGAGTTCCTTGTATTCATTTGCCCAAGACGAGTTGTTTTCATCAAACGCTTCGGGAATACCACCCCAACCGACATATTTTGAAAGTACAATTTGTTCATCAGGAGTCGCAAAACGATTATCGGCTTCACATTTTTTAAGAACCTTGATAGCCTCCATATTTCTGCGAAAGCGTTCTTTTTTACCTACAACCTCAACAGGATGTGCGGCAAAATCAAAATCGTGCCTTTGCTCAACAGGAATTTCGGGATGAATATCCCACTGACTATATTCAGTATGCTGTTTTGTATTTTGAGTGGGAATAATCTGTTCTTTTTCTGTCAGTAAATATTGTCTTACAAATTCAACGGTTTCTCTGCGAAAGATAGGAAAGCCTGAACCATTGGCAAAAGTTTGGTCAGCCATAGATACATAACCGTTACTGACAGAATCAACAACAAAGTGCCTGCCGTCAATATCTATTTCTTCACCGATTAAGTCTAAGCCATCATCAACTTCCGAAACAATGGGCTTGGTTTCTGCATCAACCTTTCCTTTTTCTGCCGGTTTAGTAAACTTACCCGATTGCTTAACTTTTAGTGCAAGGTTTGGATAATCATAAAGTTTGAATGTGCCGTTTTTGTAAGCAACAAAGTCATCATAGATTTGCTTACGGTACTGATACATTCTGTCCTCTTTATCCATAAGAGCCAAAGCATTTGACATCATATTTTCAATATCATCAAGTGCCTGTGGATTATCAAGTTGAGCCTTGATAATTCTTGAAATCTTGTATGGCTCAATATCGTTCGGATAAGGCTTAGCGTCATTCTCGGATAAACCTTCAAAGAATGATTCCAAATCTCTTGATATTTCGTTTTTGTATATATCGGGTATAGCGTCAATATCCTCTTGCGTCACAAATTTGTCTTGATTGATAAGGGTATCTATTCTTTTTGCGACATCGCTCCATTTAATAAGGACTTTTGCATAAGGCTCCATAACCGAACCGTGGCTGAATTCTATGCCTTTTGTTGTTTTATTAACGCTGTCATTACCGCCTAAATATCCGCTTTGATTATCCTTGCTTACATATTTAATTCTGTCTGCTTTATCAGGGTGATTAACAAAATAGGTGTAGGTTTCAAGCCTGTAAGCGTGGCTGTTTTTGCCGTTTGTGATAATCTTATCTATCTCATCTTGTGAGATGAACATTTTTCTGTCAGGAAGATAACCCGATTCAGCTTTAAACGGAATAGGCACTCGTTTCATACCCTCAATAATTTCTGCAATATATGGTATAGAATATTGAGGTGCATAATTAAAGCGAATGATTTTCATACCGGCGTTGTAGTCATCCATCAGTCTGCCGTACTCTTTGAAAATTTGAACACGCTTTTCATCATCCTTAAGCATATCGGTAATTTTTTCAACCATATCGGGATAGACTAAAACGCCGTCAATTTCTTTTTGTATTGATTGCAAACAATTATCTTTATTTGGATAATCGTCACTCAAATCTCGGATAAATTCAGTAAGTCTGTCGGCAACTTTATTCAGTTCGTAGTCATCAACCTTATCAAGTTCATACTGCGGCATATATCTGCCGACATCAAGAAGTTCACGAATACGAACAGCCGCTTGCTCCCAAGTGAGATGTGTTGCCGTACTTGTTTTAGCCGATGTGCCTTTAGCAATACTTATACCGTTTTCATCATACCAAAAGGATACCTTTTCACCGTTAAAGACAAAGCCTGCACCGTTAGTACCGTAAAGAAATTTGAGCATTTTTGCGTTATACTCAACACCTCTGTCCCGTCTGAAGTGCATAGCAATTTGTACTCTGCTGTTTTTATCGTTGAATCCACAGCATAGTGCTTCATCAATAATCTGTTGTGATATGCCAAAATCGGTAAAAAGTGATGTTTGAGGCACTTCATCATATACAGGCTCGTTATCATAAGAAAAGCTGAACAAGTCAAGTTGCGTTTTTTCTTCCTTTTCCGTATCAAGATACTTGCCGTCATTGATAAGTTCTTTAATGATACTGACAACAATATCCCATGAAAAAATGGACTCCTTAGTTCGGGTTTTGTAGTTACCCTCATACATAAGAAGTCCGTTATCGGCTAAAGTAAAGCCAAAGTGTTTATTGAATTTATCGTACTCGTCAAATCGTCTTGGATACAGCGTTTTGGTATAGTTTATGAGTTCATTATCCTTTTTGGTGGTTTGGTAAGCCTTGATGATTGCAGGCTTTCTTTGCACCAAATCATCATCAGGATTACTGAGCATATACCTAATAGCCTGTTCGTCAACAAACGGTGACAGTTCATCGGTTACATTGTGTAAATCAGTTCGTTTAAGACTGTTTCTCTCGCCGAGTTCTTGATATTGTTCATCAGTCCCACCCAAGTCATCATATCCGTTTGCTTGAGTTTCTCGGTTACTCCCTGTGCTTTTGCCATCTGAGTTATAATTTGTTCTTCCATCTGCTGTGCCTGTTCCTGAATCTCGTTCAAGTGGCTGTTGAGAGTGCCCTGTGTCAGTTGATAACGATAAATTGCCGGATGGGTTTCCTTGAGAAACTTCTTGCGTGCCTTGCCATAACTGTTGAGAACTATCTTTCTCTGCGGAAACATCAAGTTCGGTATTTGGTAATTGCCCATTTGTGTGTAGGTTACTGTCATTAGTAACACTCCTTTCGTTTTCTTTTTTGTCTTTAGTATATTGCGTATTCTGCTCTTTATCAAATGTGCGAATTACAGAAAGAACAGTTTTTGATATTTCCGACAATCCCATTTCTGCAATGCTGCTTGTCGCATTACCCAAAATGCTGACAGTTAATGGAGTATTAAAACTCATAACACCCTCGAAACTCTCATTATCAAAATATCCGTCAACATCAAGATTGAGCCTTGCCATAATCATATATGCAACGCTGTTTTGAAGTGCCATACGCAAGACAGACTCACACATATCCTCACTTAATTCTTCAAGGAAACTATCGTTTTTGCACATTACCAAATCGGCGTTATAGTCATTGATATTATCTTCTACAAGAGTTTTTGATGTTTCCCATACAGCTTTGTAAATATCATCACTTGCAATATCGTAGGCGTTTTGCAATGTTTTGATTACATCATCTTTAAAGCTATCCTGATATTTCCAAATAGGCACAGGCTTTGAGTTTTCTCGTTCAGATGTGTCGCTAATATCAAAGTAATATTTAAGTCTTGGATTATCTGTACTGTCATCAACAACAGCAATGCCTTTAGCCCCTCTGTTTACCATTCTGTTAAAGCGGTTATTCCAAGAGTTAAAGCTAAGGACAGCTTTTGCGTCAGGTCTTTGAGCATAGATAAGCAATTGTTCATCAAAAGGCAGTCGGAAGTTATAGCAGGCAGAGCCTAAAAAGTTCTGCCATACTGTGGGTGATCTAACAATATCTTCACAGGTATTGTTATATAACTTTCTGATGTGCTCAAAAGTATTAGCCATAGTCATCACCTTTCAAGTTGTTTTTTGATGGAGATACAGTTTTATTGCCATTTTCAATAAGTTCGGCAAAATCGTGAATATGATAAGTCTCGTTGCCGATTTTAGTGTGATATTCATCAATGTACTGACATCCAAGGATTTCACTCTTTCCGTCAGGTTCAGCAACTTCAATTTGAGAGCCGTCAGGGATGTAGAAAAGAGTGTTGAAATGCTTATCAATAAAGCGTATAGACTTACTCAATTCTTTCATCTTGCTTACCTCCGAGATATGAATAGAGTGTGTGCTTTTTTACATTTTCTTTAATGGCACATATAACCTTAATTTCTTTAATCGAAACATTAGGCAAATCGAGCATTTCTTCCGTTTTCATATTCAAAACAACTGCTTCATTGCATTTGCCTGCCTTAAACAGCTTTAAAAGCACCTTCGTTTTTGTTTGGAAATCTGTATCCATCAGCGTTCACCTCTGTCTTTTGCCTTTTCACTTCGTTGAATATTGGCAAGACCGACCTTTGCCCATTCAGGCAAATTGTTTTTATCAATCGTTCCGAGTATGTCATAACGGCGCACATACATTTCTTTTCCGGTTGAGAGTGAACAGCCATATACCTTTGTGCCTATTGCATTAGGCATTGCTCCGTTACCTCCGGTGCAGTAAAAAAGCTGACTGTCCGCATAGCGATATTCTCGTCTTAAAACTGACGGTTTAAGAACGATAACTTTACCGACAAGTTTTTCATTTTCATCAATGGCAGTACACATATCATTTGTGATTACGCCTATGCCGTCAACTATTTGTTCTTTTCTTTTTTCTGCCTGTTCTTTCACATTATCGCAAAAAGCAATGACTATATCGGGATAAAAATTTGATGTGCATATAGCGTTAATTCTTGCAAAAAGTTCATTGCTTTCATAATACCCGCAAAGATATTTATCGCCGTTTTCATTATGATTTTCTGCGATTATGACCTCATTTTCACCTACATACATAGACTCAATAATTTCATAACCGTTAATAACTTCGTTTTCTTTGTCCATATTAACCTCCGTATATATTAAAGGCGGCAACCGAAGTTACCGCCCAAATAAGTTTAATTATCGTTTTTCTTTTTGTTTCTGACTTGAAGAAATACAAGCCCTGCAACAATAAAGACAACGAGTACAATAGACACAATAGTTTTAACTGTCATTGTCTTTTACCTCCTTTTATTATCGTTCATCTCGTCCTCGGTTATGCCGTTGTCTGTCTTTGTCAAAGGAGCGATACATTTCAGCCTTATTGGCAACCCTTTGACCAAAGTCTTTTAATGCATCAAACTTGTTTTCAATATAATGACCGTAATAATACGAGCCGTTATTACATTCCCAAGTGACATATTGCTTTTCTTTATTTGCGGTAGTCCTTTCACCGAGTACGATTTCACCTTTACCGATGGTTACGGCATTGATAATGGTGTAGCCTGTATTAGTTCTGTCACTCATTATCTGTGTCTCCTTTTTTCTTTCTCTTGATAAAGAAATATACACAGCCTGCGATACCGACAAGAGAAGCACCGGCAATACCTAAAATACGATTGATATTCCTATCATCTCCCGTTTTCGGATTATGAGGAATATACGGCTTAATCGTTACGGTCTGTCCTTTATCGTCAATATCAGCATGAGCGGTTAACTCAACACCGTCACGAGACAATGTCTCAAAGACTACAAGCTCGGTATCCTTTTTAATTGCTGAACCGTCAAAAGTAAAGGTGACTTCTACTTTGCCATCAGCCTTATCGGGTACAAACTTAACTGTTGAAGTGATTTCTTTACCTTTCACCATAAACGGCTTGCCTGTAGATTTATCCATCAATGTGCCTTTGATAACATATTCGGTATTAGGTACTAAATGCTTGTACTCAACAGTATCTTTTATAGTTATTTCGCCTTTTGCAACTGCTTCCTTTTTGTCATTGACGGTTGCCGTTGTTTTTAATTCTGGCACTTTATCATTGATTGCAGTAATTTCAACCACTTGCTCGTTATCTTTGATTGTTACAGTAAATACATCTTCATTATCAAGATAGCCGTCGGCAGGTTTAAGTTCCTTTATAAGGTATTCGCCATAAGGAATGTTATCGAAGACAAACACACCGTTTTCATCGGTAACAGCAGTTAAGATTGCGTTGTCTTTTGTAAATTCGGTAGTATTCGATTTAAACAAGCCAAAGGTTGCTCCCTTGATTACTTCCTGCGTTTCTCTATCGACTTTTAAGCCTTTAACAGAACCATAAATGAGATTGTTTTCGATAGCTTTATCATTATTGACTTTAATATCAATAACCTTGACATCTTGTCCTTGATATTCGGTATCGAACTCATATTTTGTGTTGGATAAGATATAATGCTTATCTGTGGCAATCTCTTTTACATACCACTTAAAGCCAATCGGCAAATCACAATCGAAAACAATGCTTCCATTTTTATCACAATTTGCAAAAGTGATAAGAGCATCTTTTGGAATAACATCGCCGTTGCTTGCTTTAATGTCCTCATCGGCATAAATACCGAATCTTACAGAAGTAATTTCACCGTTATTGCCGATACCGAATGTCTTATCATTTGCCATAATCTTTTTAAGTGAAACCGAAACCTTTTGTCTTTCGTTATACACCGAAATGTCGGTTGAGGTAACAGAAACATTCTGTCCTGCATAGGTGAGTTCAGCATCATACTTGGCGGCATTATGAACATATCCGTTTGGTGCAGTCTTTTCAATCACAGTATATTTACCAAGATAAAGTTCTTTTGATTTAGCCACACCGTTATTATCAGTTGTGATAGTATCAACCAATGAGCCTTGATCGTATCTTACAGTACCATCAAGTGTAGTAATATCTTCAGCAGCATAAATTTCAAATACCGCACCTTTAAGATTGCCTACGCTGTATTTTGGGGTATATACACCGTTATTTTCTTCAACAGATGAAAAAATCTCACCTGTTTTAGTAATGTTGATAACACCTTTTTGTGCAACATCTCTTGCCTTAACCTTAACTACGGTAACGCCTGTATCAGTTGATGAATTTTCCTGTGTAATAGAAAACGGAATCGGTGTATCATCAAGTACATATCCGTACGGTGCTTGTACTTCTTTGAGAGTGTAATCACCATAAGGCAGTTTTTCGGGTGTAATTAAATATCCCTCTTTGTTGGTGTAGAAAGTATGAACCGAAGTTACTTGAGGGTAGGTGTACTGCATTGTAACTCTGTGATTATCACTATCATAAATCTCGAATGCCGCACCCTCGTAAGCTATCTGCTTTCCTGTTTCTTTATCAAGCTTAACTACCTTGAGATACGATTCAAAATTCTTGTTGTTGATAAGGAATTTGTAAGTCTTGCCGTCTTTATTGATGAAGACATCGAAATCGGTGATAAGTTCTCGTCCTGCCCAGCCTTTGATTTGATGAACTGTATATACTCCATACGGAAGTAATTTTGTACTTGCAAAGCCGTCTTCGTCGCAAACAATGGTATCTCGTTCATCTTTGTCGGCATTTACAAATGAACCTGATGACTTCAAGTAGATTTGAAACTCTGCACCTTTTTCGGGTGTTTCGATTTGAGTTTCACCATCATCCGTATGTTTGATAATGCTGATTTTACCCTTGATAACTTGCTCCATAACCGTCATATCGGGTGCGTTATTGTATTCGACTGTATAATCTTTCGGGTCTGCACCTACCTTATACACCGTATCATTAAGCAAATATCCCTCACTCGGAGTAATTTCCTTTATCGTCCAATCTGTTCCGCAAACATAATAATCGGTAGTAAAAGAGCCGTTACTGTCGGTTGTATATTGTGCAACAAGTTCATCGCCTTTATACAAACCATAAACAGCACCACTGAGTTTAGCGTCACCTTGTGCGTGTCCTTTTTCGTAGTCTTGTTTTGTGACATTAACCCTAAATTTTTTAAGAACATTAGAAAACTGAACCGAAGCTGTCTGACCGCTTACAATGGTTACTGTTTGTGTGTCTTGCGGAACATATTTGACATCCGTATATTCAGAAATCTGATAATTGCCGGGTGCAAGATTGGCAATGTTTATTTCACCATTGGCATTGGTTGTTACATCTTTAGAAATTCCATTACCGCTTATATGAAATCTTACATTGGCAACCTCTCCGTCTTCGCTGACTTTCTTCAGCTTAGCATTACCCAATGAAACTTTAACATTTAAGTATGCTTTTACCGGGTCTGAAACCGACTGCCCAAAAGTAACGATGTCTTGCAGCTGTCCGCTTTGCGGTCCGATTTTTTCATCAGTCCATGTGATAACGGCTTTACGCTGACTGTTCTTTTTATTTACAGTAATTAGTACATCATCTTTTGGTGCTTTTTCTGCTGTGATAGTAAGCGAATTACCGGATTTACTGAATGTAAGTCCACTACCGCTAAAATCATAGTTTGAAAGCACTCCATTTGTATCGTTTATGGTTGTGCTGTAGTTCTTACCGTTCCATTTTAATTCAATGCTCCTTGCTTTGCTTTTACTTCTGCTTGCAAAGCTCGGAACAGTTGTATGCTGCTTTACACTATTTTCAATGCGAGAATAGTGGCTGAAAATTTTACTTCTAAGCGGATGTTTGCTTGAAATGATTTCTTTAATATTGTGCTTGCCATGTTTAGTAGCATCAACATGGTTGAAATTCTCGTCACGCTCTCCAATTACCGTTTCCCAAACAAGAAGTTGTGTTGCGAGATGGTTGGCACAGTCGTCAGCTTTTGATGAATTCGTAGAAACCCAATCTACTGAGTTTTTGCCTGTATAACCATACTGCATAATTCTTCCGAGATAAACTTTTATTGTGTCAGGATCAATTGTTTTATTATATTTACTTGGATAATTATCCCAAAAGCTCTCTGCTTCCTTTGAAAGTTTATCTCCCGTATATAGTGAAACACCGGGTTCGATACAGTAACAGGAATCGCCCTCATAATCGCCAATTGCTTTAACGGTTACATAGTCCGTGTTAAAGGTACTCCAACCATTCATAAGCTCGTATGCAGGATGTCCCCAATGTTCCTTGTTTGTCTCTTTACCTCTCGGCAGGTCAATAATATATACATCCTGCTTAGTGGCAGCGTGCGCCGTTGCAGTTACGCCAATAAGAGAAGAAAAGCACATCAATACTGCAAGAAACAATGATGTACTTCGTTTTATAAATTTCTTCATTTAGATAATTCCTCCTTGAAAATGAAAAAGCACACCGAAAAACGATGTGCTTTAACAATGGTTATTTTTAGTTTTAATTAAGCATAGCCAATATAAATATTATAGTTACCATTTCCTGTGCTTTCTGCCCAAATCCATACATCAGTAAATCCTTCGACATTCTTATATCTGTTCAATCTGCTCTTAATATCTCTTTCGATATTGGAACAATTGGCATTTGCATTGATAGGATTATCCCAACAATCCGTGCAACTGCTGTCAAGATTTAAGCCGATACTTATAGCATAATTCTTTGCGTAGCGTACATAGTGGTTTACATCAAAAGATTTTTGAGTAGTAGTATGTTTCTTTGTGGTTGTCGGCTTTGAGGTAGTGGTAACTTTTTTGGTAGTTTGTTTTTCGGTTGGCTTAACTTCAGTTGGATTAGGCGTTGATTTTGCTTTGGAAGTTTGTACCGTTTTATCAACCTTTGTATTTGGTGAAATTGGCTTATTTGTACTCGCTTTCGCTGTTTTATCAATTTCAACGCCGCTTGTTTTTTCGCTGGAATTAACATTAGCACTTTCTTTTGTGTTTACTGTTGCAGTATTCGTTGTATCGGCTTTCGTATCATTTTCAGCAGTCGGAACAGGAAGTGTTGTTTCTTTACTTGCAGAAAAAGAACTTGTTTCTGCATTTTCATTTACATCACTATTCTTAACCGAACAACCTACGAATACGCTGATTAGCACAACTACTACCATACACAAAATCACTGACTTTTTCATTAAGCATTCCTCCTTTGCTTTCACCGCCAATTTAACAGATTTTGGTAATTCAAGCAAAGGTGCGTTTATTAAATCATACACATCATTCCTTTATTTGATTTATAAGGCTCTTTCTTTTCTGCAAGTTTGTATGTTAAATAAGGGGGGTATATTGAAAAGAGGGGGGATAGAAATAACATACTCCTGCTATCTGCTGTCCCTTTCGGCTCTGCTTTTCAAAAACTTGTTGTAATGCTCCAAAGCCTTGCATACATAATCTTGCCTTTTCTCAGGTGCAACAGATTGCGGAATATACTTTTCCAGCGTCTTATGTGGAATTATGAGCCTTTCCTGTTGGTTAGGTTTCAATTCGCACATAACCTCAAGAATAGTATCGCTGTTGAGTTCTCCGTCATTAAACATCTTGTGCATACGAATAGCCTGTGCGTGAGACGGAGTACAACACTCGCTTTCTATTGCTTCCAACAAATCTTGCTGACATTCTTTATCAAGAAATGATATTTCAACAGCCGGCAACATTTTCATTTTACCCGCATCAACCATTTGCAACAGTTCAGGTATAAGTTTTGTAAGACTTATATATCTATATATCTGTGTTTTACTTTCGCCTGTATTTTCTGCAAGCAAATTTGCCGAATTTAACTTTTTCCCATTTTGGGAAAAAGTTAAATCTGTGCGTTTGCCTTGTCTATTCATCGCATCCAATTTCATTTTGTATGCAAATGCCTTTTCGCTAGGTAAAATGTTTTCTCTTTGGATATTGCTGTCAACCATAATGACGGTTGCGGCATCATCGTCCAAATTTGAAACGATACAACGCAATGTGTTTTTACCGGCAATCTCACTTGCAAATTTTCGTCTGTGTCCTGAGATAATTTCATATTCACCGTTATCTTTCTTACGAACAATAGCAGGAACCAACACTCCGTTTTCAGAAACACTTTCAACAAGTTTATTCATTTCTTCGTCATCACGCACTTTAAACGGATGATTAGGAAACGGTACAAGTTTTTCAAGCGGAATATCTTTTATAGTCGGAGTAAGTCCGTTTTCTCGCTCGCTTTGTGAAGTGAACAAATCATCGAGCCTGTTCAGACTGAAGTCTGTTTTTCTCTTTTCGCTCAAGTTTCAACACCTCCTTTGTAAAGTCCACATACGCTTTTGCGACCTTACTGTTTTTATCATAAGCAAATATTGATTTACCGCTTATTGCAGTTTCAGCCGCTTTAATACCCATAGGTATCTGTGTATCAAAAATTTTAAGATATTTGCCGTAGTCATTTACGATAGCTTCCTTTGTACTTTTGGAAAGGTTAGTTCTGCCATCTACAAGTGTAAGCAAGATACCGTCAATTTTAAGTGACGGGTTAATTTGTCTTTTAACTTTACTTATAGTTTTAACAAGTTGTGTCATACCTTTAGCCGCAAGGAATTGCGACTGCACAGGAATGATAACCGAATCGGCTGCAACCAAGGCATTTACCGTAAGCACGCTCAAAGACGGCATACAGTCTATAACTACATAATCATACGCAGTTTTGATTGAATTTACATAACCTTTCAGCACAGTTTCACGGCTCATTGTGTTTACCAAACTAAGTTCAAGTGCCGACAAATCAAGATTAGCCGGCAGCAAATCGATATTCTCTTTATGATGGAGAATACCGTTTGCAGGGTTCTTGTTCCTTTCTTCGATATACTCGACGAGTTTGTCTGCAAGAGTAACCGAAAGTTCGTCTGTATCTCTCCAACCCAAAGCTGTTGTCAAATCACCTTGTGGGTCACAGTCGATAAGCAAAACTTTCTTACCCTCATTTGCAAGACCGACTCCAAGATTTAAGGCGGTTGTAGTTTTTCCTACGCCGCCTTTTTGATTGCATATTGCAATTATTTTTGTTTGTTTCATAAGAAATCCTCTTATTTTAATTTCATTTATAATTTCACGCAGGGATCTTATCCCTAATTATCTAAGTAATTTATTCATATTACATTACTTAGTATCGCTTTATCGCTTCAAGCATTCCCACTTGTAGTATAAAATGTTAAATAAACAAGGTCTTGGCAAATGCCTCAAAGAGAATCAAATTCAGAATGCTTGACTATTTTTATATTTTAAATTATCAAGGTACAAATGTTTAATATAAGTCCTCTCATAGTATTAGTGAATAAGAAGAAATAATAATTAAATAAAATAAAAAAATCTTCTCCTAAACCGGAGAAGATTTTTCAACTACATAATTCGTGAATTAACCGAAAAGTGTAACTCTTCTTTTTCTTTTTTATATGTAATCAAGAAAAAATATTTTTTCAATTCAGACCAAGTTCGAATGTTATATGTTCGACCAACATATTCCCAGCTTGGAGCATTGATATTTCTTTCCTTATTATATTGGACAGCACTTTTAGGCTTAATTCTATTATATTCATCAACAAAAAGTTTTCCTACATCTTCTTTTGATATATATTTATATGTATGAAAAAACTTAATATCTTGTGTCTGTTGAGGGTAGTAAGTTTTAAGCCACTGTCCCGCTGTCATATCATAAGTTGTTGAAATTACTATGTGACTTGGTAATTCTTTATTCAAATCAAGTTCTTTCGCAAATGGCGGTCTGCCATTTTTATCAATAAATTTGTTTATAGCAGCATGGATTTTTTTATTGTCCCATACATACTTTCCTTTCAATTTTGACCAACTTTTTAGGTAATTATAAGCCTCTTTTGGGAAGTTAGGCTCGTCAATATAGTTTTCTAAAAAGTCTGAAATTTGGCTATATACTGTTGTTTTCTTCAATTTTTATACCTCCGAATATGCACATCCCCTTGTATATACACATCGGAACAGCGTAGGTACTGAAACGGACATTAAGCTCAAGGTTAAAATTGTCGATAGCTTTTATTAAGCCGATAACTCCTACCTGGAACAAATCGTCCATATTTTCTCCACGATTGCTGAAACGCTGAACAACCGACAGCACAAGGCGTAGATTTCCGTTAATCAAAGCATCACGAGCCGACTTGTCGCCGGACTGAGATTTTTTCAGCAACTCCATCTTTTCGGACTCGGGCATAACTTTTAGACGGCTTGTGTTTATTCCGCAAATTTCTACCTTATTATACTGCTGCACATAAATCATCCTTCAATTTTTTATGTACAACGAAAAAACTCCCTGCTCTTATTATGAGCAGGGAGCGATTGATTTATAAAGTCAAATTAAATTATTCTTCAACTTTTTTCTTTCCGTAATCTGAATCAAGATTGATTTGCTTTGTATCGGTATCAGCCTTAAATGCCTGAGCAGGATCAAAGTCTTTTTCAGGGAAGATAAGGTTAAGCACGATACCTGCGATAGATGCACAAGCGAGAGCGGAAAGGTTGATAGTAGCAGAGCCTACAGTAAATGTGATACCGCCTGTAAGGCCGAGAGCAACTACAAGGATAACAGCCGCAATGATAGTGTTACGAGCCTTGGAGAAATCTACCTTAGCCTCAACTACGTTACGAACGCCAATAGCCGAAATCATACCGTAAAGCACGAATGAGATACCGCCTACTACAGCCATAGGAATGGACTCAATGAGAGCCGCAAACTTAGGTGAAAGGCTGAAGAAGATAGCAAAGTATGCTGCGATACGGATTACACGAGGGTCATATACCTTAGAAAGAGCAAGCACGCCGGTGTTCTCGCCGTATGTAGTGTTGGCAGGAGCGCCGAACAGTGATGCAAGAGAGGTAGCAAGACCGTCGCCGAGAAGTGTTCTGTGGAGTCCGGGGTCATTGATATAGTTCTTATTGCAAGTAGCGGAGATAGCGGAGATATCGCCGATATGCTCCATCATAGTTGCAATAGCGATAGGAACGATAGCGATAATAGCCGAAACAGCCTTAGCCTTATCGTGAACACCGCCGAATACTGTAGATGACCAATCAACAGGATTGCCTATCCAAGGAGCCTCTTTTACTCCGGAAAAATCGATAGCGAAGCCTTCTACGCCGCCGACATTACCTACGAGAACGGCAACGACATATGCGCCGATAATACCCAGAAGGATAGGAATAATCTTAATCATACCCTTGCCGAAGATATTGAAGATAATTACGAGAGCAAGAGCTACGATAGCGAGCCACCAATTTGTCTTACAGTTATTAACAGCAGACGGTGCAAGACCGAGACCGATAGCCATAATGATAGGACCTGTAACAACCGGTGGGAAAAGTTTCATAACCTTGTTTACGCCGATAGCTTTGATAAGGGCGGAAACGATGAGATACAGCAAACCTGCACAGGCAACGCCTAAACAAGCGTAGGGCAACATCTCTTTGTTGCCGCTGCCGTCTGCGTTGAGCGGTGCTACAGCAAGATAGCCTCCGATAAATGCAAATGAAGAACCGAGGAATGCCGGTACCTTAAACTTAGTGAGGCAATGGAACAAAAGAGTTCCGAGGCCTGCGAACAAAAGGGTTGTGGAAATGGAAAGTCCGGTCAAAAGCGGAACAGTAACGGTAGCGCCGAACATAGCGAACATGTGCTGAAATCCGAGTACAACCATCTTTCCTGTACCGAGCTGACGGGCGTCATATATGCCGTCCTTGCCGATTCTGATTTTTGTTTTTTCTGCCATTGTTTTTCCTCCTATAAACAGATTAACAAATTATTTTGTGCCGAAAATTCTGTCGCCTGCATCGCCGAGACCGGGGATAATGTAAGCGTTTTCATTCAGCTTTTCGTCCAATGCAGCGCAGTAAATGTCTACATCGGGATGAGCCTTTTTCAGTGCCTCAAGTCCTTCGGGAGCGGCAATGATGCACATAAATACAATCTTACGAGGTGAACGCAACTTGATTTGGCTGATTGCGTCGATAGCAGAACCGCCTGTAGCGAGCATTGGGTCAGTGACATAAACATCTCTCTCCTCAATGTCCTTAGGCAATTTGCAATAATACTCTACAGGTGTATGAGTAGTCTCGTCTCTGTAGAGACCGATATGACCTACACGGGCAGCCGGAACAAGCTCAAGACAGCCGTCTACCATACCGAGTCCTGCACGAAGAATAGGAACGAAAGCAAGCTTGCGGCCTGCAATATGCTGACATTTTGCTATTCCGCAGGGTGTCTTAACCTCAATTTCTTCTGTAGGCAAATCTCTCGTAGCCTCAAACATCATAAGCATAGCAATTTCGTTTACTAACTGACGAAAGTCTTTTGTGCTTGTGGTTTCGTCTCTGAGGATACTGAGTTTGTGTTGGATAAGAGGATGATCAAAAATTACGACCTTTCTCTCCATAAATCCATCTCCTTTTACAAACTTTTTATCTTTCCTATAATATCAAATTAACACTGCCATTACAAGAAATGTTACAGCATTGTAAACAAAAAATTAACCGTCCGAGAAATATGCACTCGGACGGGCAATTATTATTCAAGCATTTTTTTCAAATACTGACCTGTGTATGACTTTTTAACCTTTGCAACTTCTTCGGGGGTTCCGGTTGCAACGACAGTTCCGCCGCCTTTTCCGCCCTCGGGACCTAAGTCGATGATGTAGTCGGCAGTTTTGATTACATCCAAATTATGCTCGATAACAAGGACTGTATTGCCCTTGTCTACCAATGTGCCGAGGACATCGAGAAGCTGTGACACATCGGCGGTATGAAGTCCTGTAGTAGGTTCATCGAGAATATATATCGTCTTACCCGTAGAACGCTTTGCAAGCTCCGTAGCGAGCTTAACACGCTGAGCCTCACCGCCGGACAGCGTTGTGGCAGGCTGTCCCAATTTGACATAGCCTAATCCTACCTGAGAAAGAGTGCGCAGCTTTCGTGCAATTTTCTCATGGGTAGAGAAAAACTCTATCGCTTCGTCAACCGTCATTTCGAGAACATCATATATACTCTTACCCTTGAACTTTACATCCAGTGTTTCTCGGTTGTATCTTTGGCCGCCGCACACCTCACAGGGTACATAGACATCTGCCAAAAAGTGCATCTCAATCTTGACTATACCGTCGCCCTGGCACGCCTCGCATCTGCCGCCCTTAACATTAAAGGAAAAGCGGTTTGCCTTAAATCCCTTCTTCTTTGCATCGGCAGTGGACGCATACAAATCTCTTATGTCATTAAACACGCCTGTATAGGTAGCCGGATTGGAACGAGGAGTTCTGCCAATAGGAGACTGGTCAATATCAATTACCTTATCGAGAGCATCAACGCCCTTGATTGACTCAAATTTGCCGGTATGTTTTTTTGCGTGATTCAGCTTGTTTGCAAGGTGCTTGTAGACAATTTCATTTACTAAAGATGATTTGCCGGAGCCGGAAACGCCTGTAACCGCAACAAATTTTCCGAGAGGAATTTCTACATTTATTTTTTTGAGATTGTTTTCCTCCGCCCCGATAATTACGAGCTTTTTGCCGTTGCCCTTTCTTCGCTTTGCGGGTACCGGAATGGAACGCTTTCCGCTGAGATACTGACCGGTAATACTGCGTTCACAAGCCATAACCTCCTCGGGAGTGCCTGCTGCAATGAGTTCACCGCCGTGGATACCCGCACCCGGACCGATATCGACCAAAAAATCTGCGGCACGCATAGTGTCCTCGTCATGCTCTACAACGATGAGAGTATTGCCTAAATCTCTTAGGTGGCGCAGAGTATCAAGCAGATTTTCGTTATCTCGCTGATGAAGTCCTATAGACGGCTCGTCGAGGATATACAGCACACCCATAAGTGACGAACCTATTTGGGTAGCCAATCGGATACGCTGTGACTCACCGCCGGACAATGTACCCGAATCTCTGGACAGCGAAAGATAGCCTAACCCTACCGAATTCAGAAATGACAGACGCTCTTTAATTTCTTTGATTACAAGATTTCCTATCATCTGCTCTTTTTCGGTCAGCTCCAGAGAATTGATAAAATCAATCTCATCGCTGATAGACAATGTACAGAACTCATATATATTCTTTCCGCCTACGGTAACAGACAATGCCTCGGGCTTTAATCTCGCACCGTGGCAGGAGCCGCATTTACAGTCACGCATAACCGACTCAAGCTCATTGCGAGTCCAATCGGAAGTTGTCTCGGCATAACGACGCTTTAAGTTGGCAATTACGCCCTCAAACTCTTTTACATAAGTACCGGAGCCATAGGAGGTAACTCGTTTCATTTTCAGCTTTTTGTCTCCGGTACCGTATAGAATTGCATTCAATGCTTCTTCGCCTATCATCTCAACAGGCATATCGAGGGAGAATCCGTATTCGGCTGACAAAGCCTCCATATACATACGGGCTATGGAACTGCCCTCTGCCACATTCCAGCCGCTTGCTTTGATTGCACCTTGATTGATAGAAAGCTTTTTGTCCGGAATAATCAGGTCAGGGTCAATCTCCTTAAATGTACCTAAGCCGTCGCACTTGGGACAAGCGCCGAAGGGATTGTTGAACGAAAACATACGGGGGCTCATTTCTTCTATAGAAATGCCATGCTCGGGGCAGGCGTAATTGAGGGAGAACAACTCCTCTCTGTCGCCCGGAATATCGATTACCACAAGTCCGTCGGCAAGTCTGGTGGCAGTTTCTATGCTGTCAGTCAAACGGGACTTTATTTCTTCTTTCATAACGAGTCGGTCAACGACAATTTCTATATTATGCTTATAGCTTTTTTTCAGCTTAATATCATCTGCAAGGTCAACGATTTCGCCGTCAATGCGAGCACGGACAAAGCCCTGCTTTTGAATATCCGCAAGTTCCTTTGTAAACTCACCTTTTTTGCCTTTTGCAATGGGTGCGAGTACCTGCAGCTTTGTTCTCTCCGGCAATTCCATAACCTTGTCTACAATTTGGTCAACGGTCTGCTGTGTAATCTCTCTGCCGCAGACAGGACAATGGGGTATGCCTATGCGTGCCCAAAGCAGACGGAGATAGTCATATATCTCTGTAACCGTACCGACAGTGGAACGAGGATTTTTGCTGGTCGTTTTTTGGTCAATGGAAATGGCAGGAGAAAGTCCCTCGATATAGTCCACATCGGGCTTGTCCATCTGGCCCAAAAACATACGGGCATAGGAGGACAAAGACTCAACATATCTGCGCTGTCCCTCGGCATAAATCGTATCAAATGCCAGTGAGGATTTTCCGCTGCCGGACAAACCTGTGAATACAACGAGCTTGTCTCTCGGTATTTCTATATCTATATTTTTTAGGTTGTGCTCTCTTGCACCTTTTACTATTATATTCTTATTCATCACTTAACTCCGCAATTTTATCTCTGAGGAATGCTGCGTGCTCAAACTCAAGCATACGGGCAGCCTCTTTCATTTCTCTCGTCAATTTTTCTATCATAACGGTACGCTCTTTCTTGGTCATACGCTTGTTATGACTGTCGAGATTATCTTTTGAGGTAATTTCAATAATATCACGAACCTCTTTTTTGATTGTCTTGGGCTCGATACCGTGCTCCTTGTTGTACTGCTCCTGAATAGAACGGCGTCGAAGTGTCTCGGTAATGGCACGCTCCATAGACGGCGTTACGCTGTCGCCGTACATAATTACCTCGCCGTTAGCATTTCGGGCAGCACGACCGATGGTCTGTACGAGAGAGGTTTCGCTGCGCAAAAAGCCCTCTTTGTCTGCATCGAGAATAGCAACCAGCGATACCTCGGGAATATCCAGTCCCTCTCTGAGCAGATTTATACCTACGAGGACATCAAAGTTGCCGAGACGGAGGTCACGAATAATCTCCATACGCTCGATGGTATCGACATCGTGGTGCATATACCTGACCTTAATGTCAAAGCCCTCAAGATAAGAAGTCAAATCCTCTGCCATCTTTTTTGTAAGGGTAGTGACAAGGACTCTCTCGCCACGCTCAATACGAATATTTATCTCACTTACAAGGTCGTCCATTTGGTCCTCGGTAGGCTTAACAATAATATTGGGGTCAAGCAATCCTGTAGGACGAATAACCTGCTCCACAATCTGTGTAGACTTTGATTTTTCAAACTCACCCGGTGTAGCGGAGGTAAAAATGACCTGATTGATTTTGCTGTAAAACTCATCAAATGTAAGAGGGCGGTTATCAAAAGCTGACGGCAGACGAAAACCGAAGTCAATAAGGCTCGCCTTGCGTGAATGGTCTCCGCCGTACATACCTCTGACCTGGGGCAGCATAACATGGCTCTCATCTACAAACATTAAGAAATCATCGGGAAAATAATCGAGCAATGTAAACGGTGCCTCGCCGGGCTTTCTGTCACTCATAATGCGAGAATAATTTTCTATACCTTTACAGAAGCCTGTTTCCTGGAGCATCTCTATGTCGTTCATAGTGCGCTCTTTTATTCGCTGTGCCTCAAGGAGCTTGCCTTTTTCTTCAAAATAGGCAACACGCTCTACCATCTCGTTGTATATTTCATTGAGAGCTTTCTTTAGTTTTTCTTGTCCCACAACATAGTGAGATGCGGGATAAATACAGCAGTGAGACAAAACTCCCTCTGTCTTGCCTGTAAGGGGATTAATCTCACAAATACGGTCAATCTCATCGCCGAAAAATTCTACACGGATAGCGGTACCGTTACTGCCTGCGGGAAAAATCTCCACCGTGTCTCCCCTAACTCTGAATTTATTACGCACAAAGTTAATATCATTACGCTCGTATTGAATTTCGACAAGTTTGTTTATCAGCTCGTCTCTGTCCTTTTGCATACCCTGGCGGAGAGAGATAACCATATTTTTATAATCCACCGGATCTCCGATAGAATAGATACAGGAAACAGAAGCCACGATAATAACATCTCTGCGCTCCGACAAAGCGGCAGTGGCAGAGTGGCGCAGCTTGTCTATCTCGTCATTGATAGCCGAATCCTTTTCGATATAAGTATCTGTGGTGGGTACATATGCCTCCGGCTGATAATAATCATAGTAGGACACAAAATACTCAACGGCGTTGTTAGGAAAAAACTCTCTGAACTCGCTGCAAAGCTGAGCTGCAAGAGTTTTGTTATGAGCTAAAACGAGGGTGGGTCTGTTGACCTTTTGGATAATATTGGCCATTGTAAAGGTTTTGCCGGAACCGGTTACACCCATTAGCGTCTGCTCCTTGTCCCCGTCTAAAACGCCCTGTGCAAGTTTTTCTATAGCTTGCGGTTGGTCGCCTGTGGGCTTAAACTTGCTTACTAATTCAAAATGATCCATACAAAATATTTCTCCAAAAAAGAATAATCACTATATTATATATCATCATAATTCATTTATCAAGCAGTTGACATATATTTTTGCCTTATGATATATTATAAGCACAGGAGGAAACACTATGGAAAACACAAAAAAGAAAAGAATAAAAAAAGGTATAATAATCACCGTATCAGTGATAATAATTGCCGCAATTTTATTTTTGCTCTACTACTTTTTCGGCGTGGTGGGTATCAGTGAAAAGCACGAATATCCCACAAGTCAGGCTGTAATCAGCAATACAGGTACAAACAAGACAGTAATTGATGAAAAGGTTACATACCAAACTATAAACGGCTTTGGTGCATCTGCTTGCTGGTGGGGACAGGATGTAGGCAAATTTGAAAACAGAGATAAAATAATGTCTCTGCTGTACAATAAAGACAACGGAATCGGACTGAACATATACAGATACAACTTAGGTGCCGGCTCTGCCGGTGACAAGCATATAAGCATTGCAAACAGACAGACCGAATGCTTTTTGAACAAAGACGGAACATATAACTTTTCGGCAGACGCATCGGCGCAAAAGGCATTGCAGAGTGCAAAGTCCGCCTGCGGAGACAATCTCAGAGTGACTCTCTTTGCCAACTCACCGCCGGTAAGTATGACAAAAAACGGTGCCGGTTACGGTTCTCCGCTAAAGGACGACGAAGAATGGGTGACAAATATGGACAGCACCAAATATTCGGCATATGCGGATTATCTCTACAAATGCACAGAGTATTTTGTGTCCGAGGGATACAGAGTGACTGATGTGTCCCCTGTCAACGAACCGCAATACAGCTGGGCGGCAACCTATAATGACGACGGCACATATTCGGCAGGTCAGGAAGGCTGTCACTATTCTAAGACCGAGGTCAGAGACCTAATGAATGTTATGGTGGACAGATTTTCCGGCTCTGAGCTTGAAACAAAAAATGATGTAAGAGTTTCAATGTTTGAAAGCGGCTCTGCAGAGGGAAAAGGCTCCTCCTGTACTGCATATGTCGACTGCATATTGGGTACAGGACCTAAGTACGCATTCAAAAACAAAAAGCTGCGCAGCTATTTTGACTCGGTATCACTCCACTCATATTGGTCTTCCGCAGACACAAAAAAGCAAGCGGCAGAATATTTGCAGAAAAAGTATTCTAAATACAGCATTGCCTCAACAGAATACTGCCAAATGACTAATGATGAAAACACGGGCGTGTACGACCTTATTTCCAAGGAAAAAAACGGCACTAACGGTATGGGAATAGAGTATGGCGTAGCTATGGCGAAAGTAATATGCGACGACCTTACTATACTGAACAGTACCGAATGGGACTGGTGGACTGCCTGCTCCTACGGCACATATACCGACGGTTTGATATATTTGAACGAAAAAGACCATAATGATATTAAGCTGTCAAAAAGATATTGGTGCCTCGGCAACTTTTCAAAATTCATAGACGAAGGGGCAGTAAGACTCGCCTGCTCATCAGGCAACGACGATATATCCGCCTGCGCATTTAAAAACAGAGACGGCTCAAAGGTTATCGTGTATGTAAACAACAGCTCCAAAGCAGTATCAAATCAGTTGACTGCAAAAGGAAAATACACAGTCTATACCACAGATAAAGACAATGATTTGAAAAAAACCGCAGAGGGCAGTGACAAAGCAAATCTGGCACTCTCCCCTTTGAGCGTAACCACTGTAGTAATTGAATAGCAAAAAAGCGATAGAAGCCGTCAAAACTTCTATCGCTTTTTACTTTAAGTTGTTATTTCTGTATTTTTCCATCACAAATATCAATAAATTCATCACACAAAGCGTCCAAATCCTCTTTGTTATGACTTGCAATTATGATAAGCGTGCCTTTTTCTTTCATTTCTGCCAGAATACTTCTAACCTTCTCGACAGTCTGAACATCCATAGCATTTGTGGGTTCGTCAAGTAATAAAAGTTCCGGTTTTTCCATAATGGCTTGGGCAAAATTCAGCTTTTGTTTCATTCCGAGAGAGTATTCTTTTACTTTTCTTTTATCGTCCGGATCAAGTCCTACCGAGATCAGTGTATCTCTAATCTCGCTGTCACCGATTTTTTTCTTAATTCCTGCCAAAAGCTGAAGATTTTTAAAACCGGTATATTCCGGTATCAATGACATATTTTCTATTATAACACCGACGCTGTCCGGAAACTCTATATCCTTGCCTACTGTTTTGCCATCTACCGTAACCGAGCCGGATGTAGGCAAAATCAAGCCGCATATAGCTCTGAGCAGCATTGTTTTGCCGGAACCGTTATGCCCGTGCAGTCCATAGATTTTACCGCTCTCAAAAGTTAAATTTATATCGGTAAGAATTTCTTTTTTCTTTATCAATTTGTTATAGTTATTGAATACAACTTTCATATTTTACTCCTTTATATCGTATTTTTGCACCGACATTATCAACAAAATAATGCTGACAACGCACAGAATAATCGGAAACAAAACTGCAATTCTTGAGTCAATGCCTATTTTATTCATTCTGTAAGCACTCATATAGTTAAATATATCAAATTGATTTATAAAACCAAGCCTTGCTTCAAGGTCTTTTGACACACCTTTTTCTATCATTTCTTGGACTCCGGAACCTACAGTAATCATCGTTACGGAAATCAAGCTCATAATCAAAGATGACAAATCCTTTTTGACGAACAATTCGAGTAACATTTGGGCAGTCAGCACAAAATATACAACAAAAAATGTGCTGATAAAAGATATAATAATCTCGCTAAATACATTCTCATTGTTTACAAACAAATTATAAAGCAATATAGTTGCAAACTGCAAAAAAGAAAACAAAAAGGAATACAATCCAACTATACAGAGTTCAACAATTACAGCTTTTTTTCTTCCGCCATATCTGATGAGGTACGGTATTTTTTCAGTAGATATATACTTTGTTCGGATACCGATACTGCAAACCGTAGCAAGAATTATGCCGCAAGCAAAAATAACATCGGTAGATAACATAGAAAATCCGAAGCCTAAAGAGTATTCACTGCCTGAAAAAAACAAAGATACAATATTGCCGACTATAATGACAAAAGATATAATAAAGGAACTACGCTTCTTCATCAGTCAACAGGTCCCTCCTTTTGAATATCAAAACCGAACCATAAACAAATGCCATTGCAAACAAAACGCTGATGACACAGTGTATCACATATGTGCCCCAATCGAATTTAAAATCATACAGCCATTCATCAATATAGTCAAAATAACTAATCATTGAGTATTTATTTAATCCTATTTGATACATTCCTTCCTGAAAAATTATAAGTATCAAAGACACAAAAAAATACACCTTATTAAAAGAGAAAACATATTTTGCAAAATTTATTAGGTTTGCACAAACTAAAAAATATAAAAATACCGTCACAAAATACAAAAAATTAACCAAAGTGAATTTGCATTCTTTAAGCATATTTATGTCGCACATAAACAACAAACCAATATAATTTATTCCCACATACATCAAAGCAATAACAGCACAGTAAAAAACTATTTTTTTTGATTCAAAGAACACATATTTTTCTTTACCCATACGCAGGAGACAATTCCAATTTCCATCATTAAATATGTAATAAAATCCAACGCTGAAAGCAATCACAACGAAAAATGGAAACATACGATCCGTTGAAATATAAGCGGCCGATGTAGAAAAAATTTCGTTGGAAAAAACCTGATAATCATTAATCTTTCCTTTGTCGAAGTATTCCCAAAGCAGTACAAACCAAATAAGCAAAAACAAAGCACCCAGGGACACATATACTACAGTAGACTTTTTTCTAAATTTCATCCTTTCTGCTCCTTTGTAAAATAAGTACCAAAACTAAAGACGGCACAAGTGCTAACACAACAAAATCTCCTAAGCTTGACAAAGAACTCTTGATTGTTACCTCCATTCTGAAAGGTGAGTATGCATCACCTACCATAATCGGATAATCTTGAAAGAACAACAACCACACAGCAACACTAAACAAAAGTGACAACTTATTGTCTCTAAAAAAGTAACTAAACGCTTGGCACACAACAGCCAATAAACCGGTAGTAAAAGATGACAAAATAATAAAATAAAAATAGCTGAGATACGGATGATGAATTTGGAAATACTCGAACGCACCCAATACTTCTTTAGGTTGAGTTTCTTCACCAAGAAAATCAGTACCTCCGGGCATAATAACCATATTCAGAAATAAATTTATTACGAGCACAGCAAAAAAGATGGAAAATCCTACAACAAATGCAGTAGTAAACCGAGTAATCAAAAGTTTTTTTCTGCCATATTTCAAAACATAAATATTATTAAGCCCGAGCTTTTTCTCCTGTACACTCTTGCAACAATAAGCAAATATCAACAAGACAGGCAATGCATAAATCAATAATAAATCAAATCTAATATTATTAGGTGCAGACAAAATAGATGCCTGTGCAGGATGTATATTGCCGTAAAAATGAACGATTTTAGTAAAATAGAAAACATCAATGTTTTCAGCAATACTGATAGCCAACATAACTAAAAATACCATTCTAACACTAAAGGAGTGAAAAGCCTTATTGAGTTCACTTTTTAACATAAACAAATATCCTTTCATAGAAAGTAAAATAATGCAATGGCAGTCAACAATTAGCCGTCAGTTGGTTTATGATTCTGATTAGGTGACCAATATCCCTTGATGTTGTACTGCTTATTTGTTGAGCTGTTATCAGCAGCATACAGTGCAACCTTTTTATTGTTAGACGCTGCATACGCTGCAAAATAATATGCGTCATGACCTTCTACAACTTTTTTCTTTTCAGAACCCATTGGGTTATTTCCGTTTTTGTTATAAATGCCTAACCAAAATAGAGTAGCGGTTTTGGCAGAGCCATCCGTATGCTCTTTTGTATGCTCTGTAGAATCGGTCATACGAACTTTCCACGCATCATAAGTATCGCTTGTATCCCTCAGCTTGTAGCCGGGCAATCTAACGAGTTGACCTTTTGCTTCAACAGTGTATGAAAAATCTGTTGAAGCAGTTGCAGTTGCGAAAAAAGGTGATGCCGACAACAATACCACCAGCAACATTAGAGTAACACATAACTTTTTTCTGAGGCAATTAAATCTCATACATAATTCTCCTCTCTGATTTGTTAAACTGCCATTGCATTACATTAAGCATATATATGAAGTTAACTACATATGTACCGTGCACTTCTTTCCGGTTTTGTCAACAAGGTCATATATAATCTCATAATCGGAGTTATCAAACGCATCTAATTCATATTCAATAAAGAACACTGAATAATTATGTGACTTACCATTTTTTTCATTAAGGGTAATTTTCTTCGGTTTATATGTCTTGTTGCACAGTATCACTTCTGTTATGTCATCACTTTCTACCACTATGCTCTTTTGCATTGATTTATCTTTTGTATATTCATCCGACGCAAAATTTATAGGCAAATTTTCATTTAATGTCGGATAAAGTTCGTCTTCATTACGCTCACTAATAAGTGTTCCATATGATTTTACATCTCTGGCGGGATCAAGAGAATTAAAAACTTCATTGTTTCCGGACTTATTATTGGCATATGTAAGCACTGAATACTGTTTTGTTTTTTTATCGTATGTACCTGCAAAAGTAAAAGTAATATTTTTGTCATAATCATAAACAATTTGCTCGGTATCATAAATATTGTCATTTTTACGTGACATTTTGCTTTCGGAATCAAGCAAACCTGCACTTTTTAACCCGATAAGCACAACAAGCACTACACCCACTACAAGCAAAAAAGTCTTAGCTGTTTTACTTTTCATATAATCACCTCTAAAAGCCATATATTTTTTTATTGTTTTTGTCAATTAAACAGAATTTAAAATCTACATTATATTCAGATTCTGTAGCAGTAAACTTGAATATACTTATGGAGCACTCTTTGCCCTGCTCATCTTTAATCTTTATGGTATCACAATTATATTTTCTGCCTTTAAATTCAGCAGAAACGTAATTAGGTGAGTTAACCGCAATAAGGTAAACATCACCGTCAGAAGTTGTGTATACAACATCTGAAGAAACGCTGCCTTTTTTATCAGTATCAAGTATGCTGCTAAGAAAATTTTCTGACACTAAAGTGTAGTCACCCATCTTTTTATCATCAGAAGCAGCAGGCAATTTCACATTCTTATCATCTGTTGTTTTCTTAGCATAAACCTTTACATTGCATTTTTTACTATCCTCATCAAAATCAGTGACAATACGGAGTGCAACATTCTTATCATATTTTAAGTCAACTGTAGAAATAGAAACAGGCTCGGTAGTTTCCGGCTCTTTCTTTACAAAAACGCCGGACATAACAAGCACAGAATATACTACGCATAATGATACAACAACTGCGAGTGTTATTTTTACAGATTTTTTCATATAGCTTTACCACCTCAATATACCTATATTGTATTACTTTGTTTGGTCATTGTCAATAGTTTTTATATATTTATTAGGCTTTATTCGTACACTATTGCACAATTACTGTTGTCTTGAGCCAAATTGCGATGTTTTTTCAAAGAAATACACAACAAAAAAGGAGTCGATATTACTCGGCTCCTTTTTTGATTGTAATGATATTATAAAATTTGTAAAGATTGGTTACAGCACAATTTTGCCTGTTTCTTTGTTGTTGATAACAAAGTATGCGGCATTGTCCTCTGCTTTGATATAAACCCTAAGAGACTTGATGGATGATGCCTTATGACCGGCAGAAACATAAGCCTTCTTTACATTTTCTGCAACAACGGCAGGGTCAAACTGCTTTCCGCCAAACTCAAAGTAAACCTGAGCCTCCTCCTTTTTTGGAGCAGTTTTTTTGGCAGGCTTTTTGTCTGCTGCTTTTTCTGCCTTTTTAGCAGTTTCCTTAATTGCTTTTTCTGCTTTCTTGGCAGTCTCTTTGGTAGCTTTTGCTGTCTTTTCTGCTACAGACTTAGTAGCCTTTTCGGCTTTTTCTGCAACGGACTTAGTGGTTTTTTCTGCTTTGTCGGCAGCTGCCTTTGTGACAGTTTCTGCCTTCTTAGCGGTTTCCTTAGTAGCTTCGGCAACCTTTTTAGCTGTTTCCTTTACAGCAGTTGCTGCTTTTTTTGTTTCTTCTTTTACGGCTGTTTTAGCCGCAGTATTCTTTTTTGTAGCCATAATAGTTTCCTTTCTTAATTTGTATATATATTTTGTTTTCTTATACCTAAATTTTATAACCAACAAAAATCAAAGTCAACAAAAGCGGCTAATATTCTATGTTTTAAAGAATATAGGCGTCTGTTGGGACAGTATTTTTGTACATTTTTTCTGCACAAAGTTAAAATTATGATTGAATTAAGTAAAATCCGGGTTTATAATAATTGGGATAGAAAAGAAGTGTAATATGAAACTCAAAGAAAAAAAAAAAAAAAACAAACGGCATACAGAATAATTATTTATGCCGCAGGACTGATAATATTGGCATTGGGAATAACGCTGAATACTAAGTGCGGACTCGGAGTATCCCCAATTATTTCTGTGGCATACAGCGTGTCGGTAATAACTAACATTTCTATCGGCAACACAACACTGATATGGTACTCCGTATTCGTACTGATAGAGGTAATAATCCACGGTATCAAGAAGTACGGCGGAAAGCAGATAATATCCGACATATTGCAGGTACCGCTCAGCCTTATTTTCACGAGATTCATCAATCTGTTTTCGGGCTGCATACCACAACTGGATATGGAATGTAAGGGTACGGTATGGGGCACGATATGGATGCGAATAATCGTACTGCTGATAGCAATAATTCTGACAGGCATAGGAGCCGCAATGTCGCTGAATATGCGAATAATACCTAACCCGGGCGACGGAATAGTGCAAACTGTAGCCGACTGCATAGGCAAAACTGTAGGGTTCACAAAAAACATATGGGACATATTTATGATAATACTGACCTGCTGTGTCAGTCTCATATTTGCACATCACATTATCGGAATAGGGATAGGCACTCTGCTGGCTATGCTGGGAGTAGGCAGAGTAATAGCGATATTCAACCACTTCACTATGCTGAAAATGTTAGACAAGGCAGGGCTTGAAATGAACTTTCTGCCCGGTGACAAAAAGTAAAAAAGCACGGTGCGCCGAAAATCTCGGGTGCACCGTGTTATTATTTTATTTGGATTTTTTCTTTTTTCCTGTGAACAGTGATATGCCAAAGATAACGAGCAACAGCAATACTGCAAAACACATCCAAGGAATGAGGATATTCTTGCCCTTAGCTGCAAAGGTGTCGTAATAGCCCTTTAGGTAAATTACCGTAACGATAATAGGCAATACATACTGCATATACGCTCTGAGCCACTTTGGATACTTGACGCCCTCGCCTTCGTTGGCCTCTTTGATGAAATTCTCAAATCCCCATCCGTTCTTACGAACGCAGAACATAAGGAACACAAGTGAGCCCAGCGGCAACAAATTGGAAGAAACGAGGAAGTCCTCCATATCCATAATACCTGTTCCCTCGCCCAAAGGCTGAACATTAGACAACAAGTTAAATCCAAGAATAGCGGGCATTGAGAGCACTGTAATCAAAACAAAATTGATACCTACAGACTTCTTTCTGCTCCAGCCCAGCATATCCATAAACATGGCGATAATGTTTTCAAACACAGCTATAATTGTAGAAAGAGCTGCAAAGGACATAAATATAAAGAACAATGTTCCCCAAAGTCTTCCGCCTTTCATATTATTGAACAGATTAGGCAGAGTAATAAACAACAGTGACGGGCCGGAGTCGGGCTGAACGCCGAACGAGAAACAAGCCGGAATGATTATAAAACCTGCCATAAGTGCAACAAGAGTATCCAGGCAGATAATATTGATTGCCTCGCCTGTGATTCTCTTTTTCTTATCCAAATAGCTGCCAAAAATTTCCATAGCTCCGATACCGAGACTGAGAGTAAAGAAAGCCTGTGACATAGCGGCAAAAATCGTTGTGCCTAAGCCGTTTTTCTTTACTACCTTAAAGTCCGGAACGAGATAGAATTTTATGCCTGCCGACGCATTTTTTAGGAACAATGAGTTAACGGCAAGGGCAAACATAAGTATAATAAGAAAAATCATCATTACCTTAGTTACCTTTTCGACTCCGTTTTTCAGTCCCATAATGCAGACAGCAAAAGAAATAACTATAGCAATAACAGTCCACAATATCATAGTTTGCGGCTGCGAGAGCATATTTGAAAATACGCCGGCTACTCCGTCGGCATCAAGACCGGACAGTTTGCCCGTAGCCTCGAGGTAAGCGTAATAAATCATCCAACCGCCTACCATAGTGTAGAACATCATCAACAAAAACGAGCCGAACACACTAATCCACTTTAGGTTGTGCCACTTAGAACCCTTCGGCTCGAGTTTATCAAACGCTTTTCCCATACCGAGACCGCTGCCACGGCCTACCGAAAACTCACAAACCAAAATCGGCAATCCCAAAATTGCCAAAAAAATCAGGTACATAACGATAAACGCTGCACCGCCATACATTCCGCACATATACGGAAATTTCCACACATTGCCTATGCCGATGGCACATCCTGCAGAAACGAGGATAAAACCTAATCGGGAGGCGAACTTTTCTCTGTTTTCCATAAATCCCTCTCAAATAAATGCCTAAGCATTTTTAATAATAAAACTATAACATAATGTAGGATTTATTTCAAGAACATATACAGAAAATGCCCGCACGGCAACAATGCGTGCGGGCATTATATAAATTTGTTTAGTAGTTTTCTGCGCTAATTTCAAAAAAGCTCTGAGGGTGATTACAGGTAGGACAAACCTCGGGTGCGGATGTACCCACTACGATATGTCCGCAGTTACGGCACTCCCAAACCTTAACCTCGCTCTTTTCAAAAACCTCTGCGGTTTCAATATTTTTCAGCAAAGCTCTGTAGCGTTCTTCGTGATGCTTTTCGATAGCGGCAACGAGTCTGAACTTATGCGCAAGCTCTGTAAAGCCTTCTTCTTCGGCAGTCTTTGCAAACTCGTCGTACATATCTGTCCACTCGTAGTTTTCGCCCTCTGCGGCAGACTTAAGGTTGTCTGCTGTGTCGCCGATACCGTTCAGCTCCTTGAACCACATCTTTGCGTGTTCTTTTTCGTTGTTTGCGGTTTTGAGAAACAAATCTGCGATTTGCTCAAAGCCCTGCTTTTTTGCTACAGAAGCAAAATATGTGTACTTGTTTCTTGCCTGAGACTCACCAGAAAAAGCAGCCTCAAGATTTTTTTCTGTCTTAGTTCCCGAATATTTGTTAGCCATAATATCTTACCTTTCCGACTGCATTATAACTATGAGTGCGCTCTCGGCAGTCACGGAGCGGATATATTCCCTCACCCACAATAATAACATATTTTAACCAAAAGTCAAGGTCTTAATCCATTTTTCTATTTCGTTAACAGGGACATTGGACGGGAATCTTTTTCCGTCTTTCCAACTACCGGTGGAATTCAGTTTTTTAAGCTCATTCACGCTGCTGCCTATTCCCGAACTTGAGGAGGTACAAAACGGCACAATAGTCTTAGAAGTAAAATCATTAGACTTAATAAAATTATTAACAGGCCAAGCGGCACCGCCCCACCAAATAGGATAGCCGATATATACTATCTTATAATCAGCCCAGTTGTCCGGTGTAGTCTCGACGAGCTCTATGTCTCTGAGACTCTTGTCATCGTGCTCACGGCTTACTCTGCTGTTTTTGTCATTCCAGTTCAAGTCGGAGGATGTGTATGCTTGCGCCGGTTTTATTTCAAAAAGATCTCCGCCTGTGACCGAAGCAATCTCCTTTGCTACCTCTCGTGTATTTCCGCTGGCAGAAAAATATGCCACAAGAACCTTTTCGTCGCTTTGAGTGGTACCTCTTGTATCACTTTGTACGGTGTCCGAACTTTCTGCTTTGGTCGCACTGCTTTTTGCACAAGCCCCAAGTGACAGCAAAAGCATTACGCTGAGCAGTAAACATAAAATCTTTTTCATATTGTTCTCCAAATTCATTTAATTTTATGCTTATTATATATACTAAAGTTGACTTTAGGTCAATAGAAAAAAGGAAATCTTTACCACTTCTTTGAATTTCCTCCATTGTTCGACACACAGTTAGGTTACGGCTTACAAACCTTGCAGGCAGTATATCCTTGGCTCTTTGCTTTTGATTTGGATATTCTGTACTTACTCTTTTTTAATGTGCGACAATTAGCACGGTGGTATTTTGAACCTGTATCGGTAATATATACGGTTCCTGAGCTGCTTGATTTCTTTGTGGATTTTTTGCTGCTTTTCTTACTTTTGGTTTTTGCATACGAAGCGGAGCTGTAGGAGCTTGTTTTCTTTCCGCTGTAAGCCCTCACCTTATAATAGTATGTTTTACCTGAGGAAAGGCTCTTATTGACATATGATGTGGTACTGCCGCCTTTTAATGCAGCAACCTTTTTATAATTTTTACTCTTAGAGGTTGAACGATAAATATAATATCCCTTTGCCCCGCTTACTTTCTTCCAAGTCACCTTTATACTTCCGGCAGACTTAGCGGTTGACTTAACTCCGGTTGGTTTAGCCAAAGAAGATGATGCCAAAAGACTTTCGTTGACCGTGATAACATTATCATCTGCATATGCAAACAATGGAAATGTACCAAAAGAGCTGATTGTCATAATCAGTGACAGTGTAATTGCTAATAATTTTTTCATAATATTTCTCCTTTTTGATTGATATATTCAATATATCATTTTTCTCAATTTAAGTCAATTTGAAAATATTATAAGCACAGTATCGATAATTAAAATCTCTATTAACAAGTTTACTTGGCAATGCTATACTGATAATGCAAAGTTTATTTGGCATAACAAAAATAATTATGGGGTGATAAATATGGACAAGAAGGAAATATTGCAGAAAGCACAAAGAACAAATGAAGATGAAGGGATTGAAAATGCAAAAAATAAAGGCAGACTGTTTGGTGTTACAGCTTTTGTTGCGGTCTATGTTGTTATTACCGTTCTAAATGCAATAAAAGACAAGCCTAATGATATTGCATCATTGTTGTTCATGACATATATTGCGGCAGAATCAATCCCACAATATGCTTTTACCAAGAAAAAAATCTACATTGTCACTGCAATTTTGGGTGTTGTTGCAGCAATGCTAATATTCATCAAATATATAGTAGGATTATTCTGATATGGACGATAGACTTGTACTGAAAAATAATATAAAACGGGTCAGAAAAGAAGCCGGTTTGTCTCAGACTCAACTTGCAGATATGGTTGGAGTATCACGAAACACAATCAGTTCAATAGAGACCGGACAGTTCAACCCCACCGCCAAACTTGCCCTGATTCTCTGCACTGCACTCGATAAAAAATTTGAAGAATTGTTTTATTTTTAATAACAGAATTCCGTATATTAAAAAGCCAAATCAAATGATTTGGCTTTTGTTAATTCCTATAACGACAACAATTCGTTTTTCTTTTTTTCGTACTCTTGTTTAGTAATAGCGCCTATGTCGAGGAGTTGTTTATACTTCATAATTTCGTCTGCGGGAGAAAAAGTACCTCTTGCCGAATTGGCAATCTGCACTCGCTTTTCTATAATTTCTTTTAGTTTGAGCGCTTTTTTGTATTCGCCGGTTTTCAAAAAATAGGCATAAGGATTTTTGAGAACATCTTTCTTTTCTCTGTCGGAATTATTAAAATCATTACCGGGGAATTTTATCTCAATATACCCTATGGTGATCAGTCCGGGCTTGCATATAGCAACGCCTGTTATCTGGCTGTAAGGGATTGTTACAATCTCCCTTTGCCTCTTAAGGATAAAAAGCGAGGATGAATTTTTTATTTCTACAGCATTGTCCAAAACTTTTATATACTCACTGCTGTCCCCTAACATAACTTCACTCATAATATTACCGCCCTAACCTTATATTCTTTACAATTTATTTTAGCACAAACATTTTTGCTATTCAACACCAAAAAAACAAAGCTGCCCGAATTATGCGGCGAGAGGGAGAATAATAAGAAATAATATGAATTTTTCAATTTACAAATCAGCAATTCTATAGGCTTTCTCTTGTTGTCAACGTCTGTATTTGAAGTAGATACTACGCTGAGAGTGGAGAAAAACTCAATCTATGTCACCGGTTTTGAGTAAAATTCCTTCATACTGTATCCTTTTTCAGTTTATTTTGATCCGTACGCTTTTGCACTGTCACCGTAACGCATCATAGCACTTATCATTTTTTCGATAGCGGTATCAGGGTACGCATCTTTTACTAATTTTGCATAGGATTCAATGCTATATCTCATAGTATTGCTACACTGGATTCCGTTTTCGTAAACAGTAAAATACAATTCTTTGCTCATCTCATTTGCGTATATTTCATCACAATAGACATAATAATAACCGTTGCCGCAAGAAATAAAATCTTCTTTTGTGTATTCAAATTTAGCATTACCGCAGGTCACAACAACAGTTTTGTTTTCAATATTATCGGCAGAAAACTTCGCCCTAACTGTTACTGAATTACCCAGCACAAGGCTTCCTGACACCCATTTGCACGATGGGGACGAAATAGTTTTGTAGTTGTAATCTCTTATGTTTTCGTACGGTCTGTCGTTTGTACTTGCCCATTGCTTTTGCTGCTGAGTGAGGGCACTGTTTACCAAATCGTTCTCTTCGTATCCGATATACGCTTGGGCGGCGGCACCGTAGTTAAGCAAGTCTACCATAAGCGTCCTGAGTTTTGCATAACTGTCGGAATTATATTTATCGAGAATGGCATAGGCATAGGTTTTTATACTCATTACCTTTTGTGGACTTTTATAGTCAATACCGTTATGCTTGGCGTGAAGCACCGCAACCACATCATCATTCATAAGCTGTGGGGAGATGCCCTTATACGAAAATACGAGATAATCGCCCTGCTCTTTATACTCAGTAACAATATCTTTTTTGTTGCCGCAAGTAAATTCCATATATGGATTTTCAAAATCGGACACGGCATTCTTAGACACCTTAAAATTCATGGTGATACTGCTCTCAAGCGCGAGCGATATGGACTTGATTTTAAAGTTCTTTATGTTGAGAGAGGTAGTTTCGGTTTTTGTATCGCCGCAATCGAAGCATGTGTATGTAATTTTTTCGTCTTTGGTGACTGTAGCAGGCTCTCTTTTAACTAATTTGTCTTTATCATAAACCTTGATTTTTGTGCTTATTGAGCCGGAATATGAGCCACTGCTGAATCCAACCGAAACATTATACACTCCCGATTTCGGATTTTCTTTACAATGGGTATCCACCTTGTACGGATTGAACCAAAGTCTTTTATTCCAAGAAAATGTATATTCCTTATTTTCAAAATACACTCCGGGGATTCCGGCAGAATAAAACACATCGTCAACATACTGTGAATCGAGATTTCTAACACTGACTTTTCCGTTGCTGTCTGTAATATTTAAGTCCGTCGCTTCATCCTTTGTAAAAGATATATGAGACCTTATGTCATCAGGCTTTGCGCAAACCACTGTCTCGTTTTCATTGAGAACTTGATTATATTTGTCCAAAATATATTTGCCTCTGTGCCACTGTCCGTTTTTCAGATAGTCAACATAATTGGGATTAAGCAAATTGCCATCGCTATCTGTATAAGGAATTGCGACATCTGCACAATTCTCATCAGCATCATTATCAAACACAAACATTTTAACTTTGCTTGTGTAAAATATTCCCCTGCTTTTTCCGGTGAACTGATAATCCTCGATTTCAATAAGATTATTTCTGTCAACTCTTATTTCATTTTGAACAGCCATTCTTACCATTTTGATGACACTTGTATGATAATATTCATTCAATCCATTATCGTTTTCGGGTAACACTTTGTTGGAAGAATTTTCTACGAAATCAATATATTTCTTTCCACTAAGCATGCCGTAATCATGACCGGTAGCTTTGTATACATCACGATTAACATATCCGCACACAGAACAAGTATAGGTATACCCTCCGTCGACTATACAGCTCGGTGAATCGTAGGATATATTGAATTTATGGCCGAAAGCCGATGAATCTTCTGCCTTTATATCACCGCAATTAACACACTTACTGGTTTTAATTCCGCCTTCGGTACAAGTAGCAGTGTTGCTTATCACTGTGTAATTATGCCCCGTAGCGTCCTTAGCATTACGCTTTTCCGTAGCACCGCAAACAGAGCATTTATACAACTCGTATCCACCCTCGGTGCAGGTAGGCTCCACGGTTTGCTCAAGAACATAATCATGGCCCAAAGCAGCTACTTGATTTCGTTTTTCTGTATAATTACATCTGCTGCAAGAATACAGCTCATATCCATTAGCAGTGCAGGTAGGAGCGACAGTCTTAGTATACTGTAAGTTGTGACCGAGTTTTGGCACATTGTTAGTATAATATTTTAGGTCACAATCTTTACACTTGTTGACTGTATATCCATCGGCAGTACAAGTAGGATTAACGACAGTTTTGTCATAATGGTGTTCGTCATTCATAGTAGGATAAGTGTCAACATAGTCGTCCCATTCGCACACAAATCCCAATCCACCAAGAGGATCGTCTTCAACATCATCCCACTCTGACACATTACATTTCCAAGAAGCACCCGACTTTTCTCTTATACATACGCATAAATAATGTTGTATATTGCGGTAGTTGTCGGGTTCTCCGGTTCCCCAATGAGAGTATTCCCATTTTTCATCTGTAGTCCAATGCCAATCTCCTTCTGAAGACTCATCGCTACCTCCAACCCAATATTCATCTTGAGAGTAACCCGAATTAACCACAAACTCAAATATACTTTCATCTTCTGACTTTGAAGTTACTGATGCAAGATGTCCTCCAAGTCTATCGCAATATTCTTTCGCATTTGACCATGTCATAGATGTATTAATGACTTGATAAGTATGACCACCATAGTAAAATTTTTCGCTAACAGCTTGATCGACGGTAATATTTTTTATGTTATCGGACATTCTCATTAATGTATATTTAATATACAAAGCGTCTAGTCCCTGCTCGTATTTTTCGTCCTTTATCAAAGGTTGAAATGCAGGCTTCAGCATAGCTTGGTCGGGAGTTGTAAAGTCGGGGTGCGTTGGATCCCAATACTCCATCTGTAATTCTGTCTCATAAAATTGCAAGCTTTCTGTACAAACACCGGAATAAAGAATTTCGGCAATAGGAAAAGTAGCAGTAATCGCAGCTAAAATCGGCGCCAACGGTCCGAGAGACCACCCTAATGTACTGCAAATAGAGTTAAAAGATTTTAGGTAATGATATGCCTTTTCGATATTGTTATTGTCAACATTGTTTACGTAGTACAAATTCTTAAGAACGCCTATGGTACACGTAAAGTAATCACAAGCTTTTCCTCCCAACTTCGCCAACTCGCTGTCAGTGATAGAAGACGGCAAAAATGGGCTTACTTTACCCCAATATCCTTGTAACTTTTCGATGCAAAACTTGAATTTTTCATACTCACTGCCCGACCATTCCACATCGGGACTCATTTTCTTTAGAACATCACCATAAGTAGCTTTTTCAGACTCTGTCAATGTGTACAAAAATTTATTTGTGAACCACATTATATCGTCCTCTGATAAGTGTGCAGAGCCTTCTGCCGCATTTGAAGTAAAATCAATTCCGGTTCCGATACTGGCCATCATAATAAGTGATAATAATAAACTGATTACTCTTTTCATAAGTATTCTCCAATAGATAAAGATTTCAGTGTATTATGTCACAGGAGAAAAAAATAATCAATATGTTTCAGAGTGTTACCTAAAAATACTGAGCGTGAAACATACCGAATTATGCGGTGGGAGGGAGAATAAATAATTGATGTGTTACCAAATATATTATTGATGGGAACATAGTTTTTCGGATTGGGGCAAAAAAGTATTGACCTAAAGTCAGGTTCAGATGATACAATATGAATAAAAAGTACATTTTTATATTTTCGGGAAGTGGTTTGATGAAAAAAGCAATATCTGTTTTTCTGGCTGTGGTGATGGTGTTTTCTTTTGCGGCGTGTTCCGACACAAAACAAAAAGAAAGTAACGAAAGCGCCACTGAAAATGTTACGGACAAAAAGGTTGATTTTTCCGCAGAACTGACTGACATACCGGAAGGATACAAAGAAAAAGTCAAAAGCGGCTCGCTGCCGACGGAGGAAATAGAATACAATCATGACAGACACACAAAAAAGGCTGTCGTCTATCTTCCGCCGAACTATGATGCAAAAAAGCGGTACAATGTTCTCTACATTATCCCCGGCTACAACGGCAACCATACTGTTATCTTTGGAAACGCCGGAGAGGACACAATGTTTAAGAATGTGTTGGACAATATGATCAGTAACGGTGACATAGAGCCCATGATTGCCGTCACTCCGGATTTTTATACCGACAGCAAAGAACGGCTTAATCAGGATAACTTTGATTATTTGGTAAACGATTTTAAGGAAGAAGTAACCGGTGTACTTATTCCAACGGTAGAGAGCAAATACTCTACCTACGCAAAATCCACATCAAAAGAAGATTTAATTGCGTCACGAGAGCACAGGGCCTTTGCGGGCTGCTCAATGGGCGGGGCGATATGCTGGGACCTTTTGGCTACAGAGACAGAATATTTTTACTACTACGCACCGACAGCCGCAGGCAGTTTTGAGGGATTTAACAAAAACTACGGCAAGGTATCGGAGAAGCTGAGAAATAATCTTAAAAAGCTTAACTATACAAAAAATGACTATTTCGTTTTCGGTACAGACGGCACAAAAGATGTAACCTACGACAATATGCAGGCACTTATAAAAGGTTTTAAGAGTGACGATGACCTGTTCACCTTTACCGATGATAACAAATCGGAGGGCAACATAACCTACAAAATACAAAAAGGCGGAGAGCATAAATACAAATATATGTATAAATATCTATACAATGCTCTGCTCGCTTTTTTCGGGAAATAGAAAAAACGCTTATTGATAAACGGCATCAATAAGCGTTTTAATTTTTATATCAGCAATTCCATTTGTGGAGCTTTAGGTTGACACAACCGTTAGCGGTAAATGTTACGCCCTCGTCTGACAACAGCTGTTTTTGTTCTGCCCAACCGGGAGCTAACCTGCCGCAATAATTCACCACCCTATGACACGGATACTGTCCGTAAAACTCAGCCATACTCAAAACTCTGCCTACAAGGCGTGAATTTTTGTCTCTGCCTATGAGTCGGGCAATCTGTCCGTAGGTAGCCACGCATCCCCGTGGAATCTCCCCCACAACAGACAAAATCTCATATGCCAAACCATCATCTAATACCCTACTCATAAACCGTCCTTCTCAACATAAGTATCTTTTAAAGCAGTATCATTAAAGCTTGTTGCTTTTACCTAAATTACATCTATCGCACAAAGTTTGCAAATTTGACATTTCTGTCTTTCCACCTTTAGAAACTGGGATAATATGATCAACATGCAATGTTGCTCCGTCTTGGGCTGAAGCACCGCAAATTTGACATTTGAAGCCATCCCTTTTAAGAACATCATACCTAATAGAGTCAGTCATTTTAGCCCGCTCTGATTTGACTCTGTATTCATAAGATTGTTTCGCTTTAAGTTCTTTTTTTGACTTATAATAATACATTTTCAGCGACTCAAAATCATAGCATTCACTATTATGGTACGAATTTTGTCCTTTTGGGCTAGTGTATTCGACACAAATATAATAAGACATAGAGAGCGGCGGATTTAATATCATTTTGTCGAAGCATGATTTTTCTATTTTCTTATATGTTGATTCTTTAATTTTACAGTCAATAGGTAACCGTTCTGAGTATCTGGTACTTATTTCGCCACAATCAGACAGATACTTATCATTCATTCGTATGTTTTCAAGAATATATTCTATTCGCAATGCAGCAGAACGCTCATCATTGATTAAAATTTGCATTAAATAGTCGTCAAAATCAAAATCATCATATTGATACTTATATTTACAGTCTTTAGTGTATTTCAATTTAGATGGAATCGCCATATGAAAATTCTGATTCTTATTTAGTTTATTTAATTCATCACACATACCGCTGGTAGATAAAACATACTTCTTATTTTTATTATATATTATTGCATAAACTATTCCTACTACAATCAATAAAATTAAGACAATACACAACACAACTATGTACAATTTATCATTCATTATGATTCCTCCATTGACTTTCATACAATATTATAATACATTAACCAAATATTATTGTCAATAAAAATCCAATCGTATATATTTGCTGTCCGATTTATTGTACATCAGACAGTTCTACTAAATACTTTTTTATAAAGAACAAAAAACAAACAACTATACACCCAACGCCATATCGCATCTTTTTCATACAATACTAAAAAACGCTTATTGATGAAAGGTATCAACAAGCGTTTTACTATCCACACTTATACATCATTCTGCGGTGTGTTTTTGAATTAGGGTGGTGAGCATTTCGGCGTGGGACTCTTTTGTTATCTCATACTTTATGGTAGGGATAACAGCTATAGCTAAGCCGATTGCAGGCGGTATAGTGAGTAAAAACCACATTGCGTCGGAATAAGACGAAAAGTCCTTAGCAAAATTTGCACCTGCTGCAAGGGCTTTGTTCACATAGTCGGCATTTTGGTCAGAATAGCCTACGATAGAATAAACTGCGCCGGAAATAATAGATGCGATACCTGCCGAAAACTTAGTAATAAAGCTCTGACCGGAGAAGAAAACGCCATCCGGTCTGTAGCCGGTGTGGTACTCCTCGTAGTCGATACAGTCGCTGATCATAATGGACTGACAAACATTGACTGCGCCGAAGCCTATACCGGAGCCGATTAGCAAAATTCCGTCGATAATAACCCAGTGCATTTTTGACAGTCCGGTAGGGTCAATCATATAAACGACAAACATAAGGGCTGTGGGTATAGCCGAAAGTGATGAAAGATTGTACAACTTTTTTACATCTATTTTTTTAATCAATGCAGGGATAACAGCCATAGCCACAAACTGACCGACGAAGTATCCCCCGCCTACGATAGCGACAATGAGCAGTTTTTTAGGATTAGTAAAAGCTGTGGTCAAATCGCCGTCGCAATAGTAGAATGTGAACAGAGTCATAACAACTGTCATCATAAGCTGAAGAGGAGAGCGGAGCAAACCGCTGATTAAAATTCGTCTGAACGGCTTGCAGGTCCACATCAGCCTAAAACTTTCTTTTAGAGTTTTCTTTTCTTCGGAAACGGGAACTCTTTCTCTTGTGCCTAAGCCTGCACATTCAAACAGCAATGAGGCAACAATCGCCATAGCTACTGCCACCAAAATAAAGCCTCTTTGAGCATTTTGGGTTAAGCCCATAGCGGTATTGGCAGCCTGCGAAACAGCTATGATAGAAACAACGACTATGGCAGCACCGATAGAAGCAATAATTCTCGAAAGAGAAATGAGACTCGCTCTGTCCTTTTCGTCCTCGCTCATACGGCTGATAATACCCCAAAGAGGAACATCTCCGGCTGTATAGCTCATACCCCAAAGGACATAGGACACTGCCGCCCAACCGACGATAAGAACCATGGCGGTACTGTGTCCGCTCTCCTTGGCGGCGGCATAGCTGCCATTCAAAAATGTAAGGCAGGTAATGAGACAAATAACAGGCGGTGAAAAAATAAGGTACGGTCTGCATTTGCCCCATTTTGTATTTGTTCGGTCAACGATAGAGCCCATCATAGGGTCATTGATAGCATCCCAAACTCTCGCCACGGCAAAAATTACGCCGAGTGCAAAAGCAGGCAGGCATATTACACTCTGAAAATAGAAGTATAAGCCTGTGGCAATAATGTTATAAATCATATTTTGGCCGAACATACCGACCAAATATAAGTTACGCTCTTTGGGTGTATATGTATTGGTTTTGTTACTCATAATGATACCTCTTACAGCACTCTGTACAGATTGCCCTCAAACGGCTTAAGCACATCATCATTTCTGTTACTGTGGGTAGAAAGAATCAACTCTACGCCGCTGACATCTACAGGGCGTTCTACCGTTTTTTTGCCGAGATTAAGCTCTACAAAATACTTTTCGCCGTTCAGTTCTCTGTAGTAACAATAAACCGGCTTAGGAATACCCTCGGCTAAGCTGAATGTGCCGTAAACAAGAGCTTTGTGCTCCTTTCTTGCGGCAATGGCTTTTTTGTAGAAATTAAGCACGCTGTCAGGTCTGTTTTGCTCATCCTCTGCATTATATCTGCGATAGTCCTCTGAGATTTTGAGCCACGGCTTGCCGGTGGTAAAGCCGGCATTTGCGGTGTCGGACCACTGGAACGGCGTTCTGGCATTATCTCTTGTGCCACGAAGTGCACGGGCAAAATATTTTTCTTTGTTCTTGCCCTTTGCGACATTCTCCTTGTAGTTATTGACCGCCTGAATATCATTCATTTCGTCAATAGACTCAAACTTAACATTGCCCATAGAAATTTCCTGTCCCTGATAGATATAAGGCGTACCTCTCAAGGTCATCTCAATGAGCGCACATACCTTAGAAATCTCCTCACGGTATGTATTTGTGCGGTCTACACGGGACACAATACGAGGTATATCGTGATTTTCAACAAATACGGCAGGCCAGCAATGATTGGTATATCTCATTTGGAATCTGTCGATGCTTTTCATCATTTTATACAAATCGTACTCGTAATCATCATACATAGTATGGCCTTGATCGACCAAGCAGTCAAAGTTAAACACGGTGTCTAACTCGCCTCTGAAATCGGCAGTAAGCATTTTGTCCATCTCGACACCTGCGCCACCGCACTCGCCGACGGTATAGACATCGTAGTTGCCAAATGACTTTTCTCTCATCTCGTGGAGATACTGATGGAGTCTCGGTCCGTAAAAATAATTTTCTGCGCCTAAGAAGCCGGTCAACTTTCCGATAAAATCATTTCCGTTCGGCAAACCGTCTGCCTTGCTGATAAAGTTAATGACATCCATCCTAAAGCCGTCAATACCCTTATCCAGCCACCAATTCATGGTTTCATATACACTCTTACGGACTTTTTCGTTGTCCCAATTCAAGTCCATCTGCTTCTTGCTGAATATGTGGAGGCACCACTGATCGAGATGCTCATAATATTTCCACGCAGAGCCGCTGAACATAGACACCCAGTTATTAGGCGGTGTCTTTCCGCCGTCTGTAGCGTCACGCCAAATGTAGTAGTCGTGGTACGGATTATCCTTGCTCTTGAGCGCCTCTTTGAACCACTGATGCTCGTCGCTGGTATGATTAACAACAAGGTCGATAATCAGTTTCATACCACGCTTATGTATTTCGTCTAACATTCGGTCAAAATCATCCATTGTGCCGAACTCGGCGAGGATTTTTTTATAATCACGAATGTCATAGCCATTGTCATCATTAGGGCTGTCAAAAAACGGCGAGCACCAAATGGCAGTAACGCCCAAATCCTTTAGGTAATCCAACTTTTCGGTAATACCGTTAAGGTCGCCTATGCCGTCGCCGTTGCTGTCATAGAAGGAGCGAGGATAAATTTGGTAAATAACAGCCTCTTTCCACCACTTTTCGTCCATCTCACAATCCTTTGTGATAACCTCGCAGGTTTCGAGATTGAGCATATCGCACAGCTTTTCGATAGTATTTTTATCGAGCAAACCGGCAGACAAGGTGGTAAGGGACTTAAACCTAAGATTTTTAACAAATGCTTTGTCAGCTACGGAAATCGGCAGGCGCAGTGCAATCATCAATCTTTCGATAATATCCTTTGCCATAGGGTTTACCATAGCGTCCTTTATCTTTGTGTTCGGGGTAATTTTAATCAATTTTTACACCTTCCTAAAATAGACTATATACTAATTATATTACCCTTCATTTTTCTTTTCAACAAATCGTCGGATATTCTCTGTTTAGCCAAAAAATCCAGCCGCTCTTTTGGGGATTTTTCACAAAGAAAAATAAACACTTCCTAAAATAAAAACAAAAAAGCCGCCAATTTTGGCGGCTAAAAATAATCATTCAATTTTGAAAAATCTTCAAAGTAGTTTATTGCGGACAGACTTGGATATTATATTCGGCTATAATTCTCTTAATTTTTTTCATATTGCTATCAGAAATACTATAAGAATTGCCTTTTTCATCCCAAAGAGTTCCGCAATCGTCACCGGAAACTTGCCTAACTGCTGACTTTGAATCGGAACGAAACTCTAATTCAATATTACTTCCAATACAGGCGGGTGTTTCAAAATAATTTCTTGTACCGTTAGCCAATTTGACTAATTCTTTAGAATCGGATGAGCTCATTATTGTCTTTGAATTATCATCAGTATTAACAATAACCACTTGTTCAACATTCTTAGGAATATTATTGGCGGCAGACGACAGCACCAATCCTAAAAAAACAGCCAATAAAACAATTATAATCAAGACAACACTCGTAATTAAACCTTTTTTCTTTTTCATATAAAAACTCATTAAATAACATACAAAAGCAGGAGAAACAAATATTGACGGTATAAACAATACCAGCATAAAAATTCTTAACAAAGCCTCATCAACATATACAAATCCGACTCTGTAAGAATAATAAACAATTACATCAATCGCTGAAATAACTTCAAAAACGATTGCTGAGAATTTACAGAGCAAAACGCTCCTAATCAGCTTTTCTATTTTTTCATATATTTCCCCTCTTATAAAACAAGTGATGTAATAATTATAGTACCATTCCTTTCCCATTGCAACAAAACAACAAATATTCTATGTTTAGCAAAAAAATTCCACTGCCTTTTTAGGAATTTTCAACAAATAAAAATTAAACCACCGCTGACAAGAATCACCTACCGTCATATCATCATATGAGAAAAATCCCGTTGCACCATAAAACAATCCCCCACCACATTCAAGTCCGAACTAAATTGAAAGTGGCAGAAAAAGTGGTAGAAAAATGCAAAAAAATAAGCCACTCTTTTTGCAAGAATGGCTTATTTTCAGTGGTTGCGGGGAGAAGACTCGAACTTCTGACCTCCGGGTTATGAGCCCGACGAGCTACCAACTGCTCTACCCCGCGATATATGCTCTATCGCTTAGTGCTCTATAATTATAGCAGAAAATAACAATTTGTCAAGGGGGAATTTTATTTTTGTGAGCAATTTTTAGAAATTATAATGCAGAGAAAACGGCAAAGAATAAAAATATGGAAAATGATATAATAAAAGTTTCGGCAGACATAGGTGAAAAGATGATAGAAAACGGTGCGGAAATCAGCCGAGCAGAAGACACGGTTAGGAGAATACTCGAGGCCTCGGGTATAAGCGGAGCACACATAATATGCACCTACTCATTCATCATAATAAACACCGACAACGGTATGACGGCAAGAAGGATAGCAAGAAACGAGCTGAATCTGTATGAAATCGACAGGCTGAACTCAATATCGAGAGAGCTGTGCGGTGGAAAAAAGCATAACGACGAAAGCAATGAATACGGAAAGACAGGCTTCTGTTTGCTGACAATGCTGGCAACGGGCAGCTTTTGCCTATACTTTGGCGGAAGTATAAAAGACGCTGTAATTTCGGGACTTATCGGGCTTGCGGTATCATTCAAACGACATATGGCAGAAGGAATATTCGCACGAACTCTGACGGACTCCGTACTGTGCGGAATACTGTCGTGTCTACCAACGGCGTTGGGAATGGACACCCATCCTGACAAAATTATGATAGGCACAATAATGCTGTTAGTGCCCGGTCTGACTGTGGGCAATGCGATGAGGGACATAATGAACGGTGATGTACTGTCTGGCCTTACGGGTCTGACCGAGGCAATATTCTTAGGAGTCGCAATAGCCTTAGGCTTTGCTGTGGCGGTGGCAATATTTTGATAAAAAACATAATACTATGCGTGCTGGGCACACTTGGCTTTTGCGGTGTGCTGAATGTTCCGAAAAAGAAAATAGTAATAATTTTGATAGGAGCGGCGCTGTCGGGAACGGTATACGAATATGCCTACAGTGAAATGAAAGCAGGAATATTTTTATCGACACTTTATGCGGCAACGGCTGTGGGAATATACAGCGAGGCAGGGGCACGGATATTCAAAACACCGTCTACGGTTATATTTTTGCCGTCGCTGATTCCCCTGCTTCCCGGCGGAACGCTGTACTATGCTATGAGCAATCTTATTGCCGGAAGATACGAGCAATTCGCAGAATATGCTAAGGACACTGTGCTCGTAGGATTCGCTATAGCTACAAGTTCCGTAATAACCTCGACAGCAGTAAAAACAATCACAAAACGCAGACTATGAATAGACAGAAAAATGTGGTATAATACCAGCGGTGATAGTATGAAAGTTTTGATTGTGCCCGACTCATTCAAGGGCAGTATGACATCAAAAGAGGTTTGTGACATTATTGAAAAGTCGCTGAAAGAGGAAAACGCAGAAACTATGGCAATGCCGTTTTCCGACGGCGGTGAGGGGTTTTCGGAATGCTTTTGTGAGCTGTGCGGAGGCAAAAAGCTGACTGCCGAATGTCACGACATATACGGTGCAAAAATAGAAAGAGACATAACTGTATTCGGCAACACGGCAGTAATAGAAACTGCTGCGGCAAGCGGACTGCAAAAGCGCAAGCAGGTTATGAACGCATCTTCCTACGGTACAGGCGAGCTGATAAAATTTGCCTGCGACAATGGATACAGTCACATAATATTAGGTCTCGGTGGCAGTGGATGCTGTGACGGCGGCGCAGGTGCCATTGAGGCACTGGGCGGCAGATTTTTGGACGAAAATCAAAACGAAATTAAAAATATAAAAGCACGGGACCTAAACTACATATTCGGTGCTGATTTTAGGAAAATGATAAAAGGAGTACACATTACCTTTGCCTGTGATGTGGACAATGTGCTGTATGGCAAGGACGGTGCAGCATATGTTTTTGCTCCGCAAAAAGGTGCGAGAAAGACTGATGTGGAGGAACTCGATGCAGGATTGCAAAGACTGAATGCTTTTTTCAAACAAGATGTCAGCAAGATAAAAGGCGGCGGAGCCGCAGGCGGAATCTGTGCCGGTCTGTACGCAATTTACGGCGGTGAAATAAAATCGGGATTTGATATACTGTCCGAGTACAGCAAAGCGGAAGAAAAAATTAAGGAATGCGATATTATCGTCACAGGAGAGGGCAAAACCGACAAACAAACTACGATGGGCAAACTCCCCTACCGCATAGCACAATCAGCAAAAAAGTACAATAAAAAATGCGTAATAATCTCCGGAACTGCCGATAATGTGACTCTGGGTGACAAGATGATAACTCTGACAGGAGACGGCATAGATGAGGCATATGCTATGGAGCACTGCAAAGAATTACTGTACAAAAAGGCAAAAGAAGTACTAAATAACTAAAATTGATGTTGAAATAATATTGTAATAAATATATAATATATCTAACTAACTGAAAGGAAAAAGTAAAATGAAAGTAAGATTACCTAAACACAGAGAATTTTTGATTAGATTTGAGGACGGTTATCCCCTCGAAAAGCAGGCTTGGGCTGAGCTGGAGCAGATAGTAAAGGATTACTCTGTAGACGGCAAGAGCATATACACCCCTACATTTATTGAGGACAATGAGGACAAGGTAAAGGCTCTTCAGGAAAAATACGAATTCACCTATGAAATCATCGAAAAATAAAAGGTAAAAATATGGCAGAGAACAAAATTTTTACAGTTGCAACCGCCCACTTAGACACGGTTTGGAGATGGGAGCTTGCAAAAACAATCGAGGAGTTCATCCCCGACACAATAGAAAAGAATTTTAACTTGATAGAGGCATATCCAAACTATCGTTTTAACTTTGAGGGTGCATTCAGATACTCACTTATAGAGGAATATTATCCGGAAGCATTTGAAAAAATCAAAGAATATGTAGCGGCAGGTCGATGGTGTGTATCCGGCTCCTCATGGGAAAACGGTGATGTAAACATACCGTCACCTGAGGCATTGTTCCGCAACATTCTGTACGGAAACAAATACTTTTTTGATAAATTCGGAAAGAAAAGCAAGGACATATTCCTGCCTGACTGCTTCGGTTTCGGATATGCTTTGCCATCTGTTATGAAACACGCTAACCTAAAGGGCTTCAGCACCCAAAAATTAGGTTGGGGCGGTGCATATGAGAGGCCCTTTGACATAGGAATATGGAAGGGTGTTGACGGCTCAGCAGTATATGCCTGTCTCGACCCACAGTCATACAGATATAAGTTTGACGGTGATGTACGAGGTGACCTGCATATCATAAACAAGCTGGCAGGCAACGGACTTAACTACGGACTGCCTTGGACTATGAACTACTACGGCACCGGCGACTGGGGCGGCGCACCTACCGAGGACAGCGCAAAAAATGTAAACGCAAGCGTTTATGACAACAAGAGTGACGAAAATACTAAGGTTATCTCAGCGTCGTCTGACGAAATCTTCGATGAGTTGGACAATCTGAGTGCTGCCGAAAAGGCTAATCTGCCTGTATGGGACAACGAACTTGTGATGAGGTCTCACGGTGCAGGCGGCTACACTTCTCGCTCTATGAGCAAGAGACTGAACAGCAAGAATGAACTGCTGGCTGATAACTGTGAAAAGGCCTGTGTTGCCGCAGATCTGCTCACATCTCACAAATATCCTAAGGGCATAATAGATCAAGCGTGGAAACGCACAATTCAGCACCAATTCCACGATGATATTCCCGGCACTTCCACAATGCTGCAATATAATGACAGCTGGAATGACTACTACATTTCACTCTCTCAATTCAGAGGCGAATACGAAAGTGCTGTAGGTGCTGTAGCTAACGAGCTGGACACCTCTTGGTGTGAGGAATGTGCAGTAATAGTAAACAATCCTGTTGCTGCAAAAAGAAAAGAACCTGTAACTGCCCACATAAGAATGAAGCACAACGCAAAATACATAAATGTGGTTGACAAGGCAGGACACAAAATTCCCTGTCAAGTTATAAAGAAGCAAGGCAAAGAACTGGATATAGTATTTCTTGCAAATGTAGACAGTATGGGCTACAAGGTATATGATGTACGGGTAGCAGACGAGGAATACAGCAGAAAAACCGACCTGAAGGTCAGCGAGCACATTCTCGAAAACGAAAAATACAGAATTATGCTCAACCGAAACGGTGACATCGGCTCCATAGTAGACAAGGAGCTGAAAGTACAGATACTGTCAGCACCTATAAAACTGGCTCTGCTACATGACATAGGTGAGCTGAATTATCCGTCGTGGGAAATGCGCAAAAAAGATTTGGACAGTGAGCCGTACTGCTACGCAAACACTCCAAAATTTGAGATAGCGGAAAACGGTCCGGCACGAGTAGCAATCAAGATTACTCGCGAGGCTGAATACAGCACCGTGGAGCAAACAATTTCGTTAGGCTCAGGCTCCGATTTCATCAGAGTTGACAACTGCATTGATTGGCAGACAAGAAGAACTTTGCTAAAAGCACAATTCCCTTTCAACTGTTACAACGAAACAGCTACATATGACTTGGGTCTCGGCTGTATCAAGAGAGGCAACAACACCGAAAATCTCTATGAGGTTCCTGCACAAAAATGGGCAGACATTACTGATGAAAACGGTCTTTTCGGTGTAAGTGTACTGAGCGATTGCAAATACGGATGGGACAAACCCGATGACAATATACTCCGTCTCACCTGCATACACACACCTGCCGGAGCTTTTACAAAAGACGCTCGTCAGGATTTGCAGGACATAGGCAGAAATTTATTCTCATTCGGCATATACAGCCACAAGGGCGAAGTCGGAGCTAACACTCAACTGTTGGCTCAGGAGTTCAACCAACCTATGATTGCATTCCAAACTACCTCTGACAGAGAGGGCAGTCTCAGCGACAGCTTCTCGCTCATGAATATAAGCAATAAAGATGTGCTCGTTCGCTGTGTTAAGCAGGCTTATGATGACAGCGAGATAGTAGTCAGAGTAAACGAATCTGTGGGTAAGAACCATAAAAATGTCGCTATATCATTCTTTGGCGAAATTAGTGACGCAAAAGAGGTATATGCTGACGAGGACATTATTGCCGACGCTAAGACAAAGAACGGCAAAATCATTTTTGATATTGCACCATATGGCGTCAAAACATTTAAGTTCAAAGTAAACTGCAAAAAGAACAAAGCAAGCGAGAACTACAAAAAACTTGAGCTTGACTACAACACATCGGGCATCACTACCGACAGCTACAAAATAAACTGCATACTGCAAGGCTCCGGCTGTTCCCTACCTGACGAACTTATACCAAAGAGCCTGACGGTAAAAGGTATAACATTCAGAATGCCGAGTGCAGAGTCTCCTAAGAATGTATTAGTAGCACGAGGCCAAGAGATTGAAATACCAAAGGGCACTACTGCAATGTATCTCATAGCCGCAAGCACGCTAAAGGATGTAGACACGGTATTTATGGCTGACAACAAAGAAAATCCGCTCACAATACACGCTATGTCTGAACCGGTAGGACAATGGGATATGGCAGGTCTTAATCAAACAGCCAAGACTAAAGATGTAGACTTTGCGTTAGAACTGACGCATACACATCATCCGGAAGGTAATTTGGCTAACAGAAAAGCTTGTTTCTACCTCTACTCAATAGATGTAAAGGGTTGCAAGACACTGACACTGCCCGAAGACAGCAAGGTAATAATACTCGCAATGACGGGAGTCAAGAAATTCTCCGACACGGTATTGGCAACAAATATGATTGACATTGCCGATGATGATTATAAATTCGGTGAAATCCCGCCCATTGACAAAATTATTGACAAAGCTGATTTTGTCAGCATAAGAGCCGGCAAAATACAAGACCAATACAATGGCGGAAAAGGCAAAGGATTCAAGCGTGACAACATCATCACCAACATAATTCGCTCATACACTAAGAGTGAATGGTAATGAATAAATAAACCGTAAAAGCATCAAAAGCTCTATACAATTTTTGTATAGAGCTTTTGATTTTTGTAAAGGCAACCGCCTTAACATTTTATGTATGTGGAAAAGTCGGTGGAAAACCGTGTTTCGTCGTGGAAAACCATAAAATAGCAGTGGAAAACTGCGTGGAATAATATGATAATGTAAAGAAATTTTCTTGCAGAAAATAAAGAATTTTTCTTTACAGCCAAAAGATATACATTTATTAAACAAATTGTCAATATGAATAAAGACCGCATACAAAATTTGTATGCGGTCTATGTATTCTTAATAAATTACTTCTTAAAGAAGTTTACGATTTGGTCAAATGAATCGTCATCGTTTGCTGAAAAGCTTGCTGGAGCGGCAACCTCCGCAGGAGGAGCAACTTCCTTATTAGCAGTTACGCTCTTAATAGGAGCGCCGGGACCCTCGTCACCAAAACGAGTAGCGATAACAGTGATAATCATTTCGTCCTCAAGATCCTCATCGAATGAAGCACCCCAGATGATTTCACAATCTTCGTTAACAGCCTCTCTAACAACAGATGATGCAGCATCAACTTCCTCAAGACCGATGTCTGTAGAAGCAGTGATGTTAAGCAGAACGCCTCTTGCACCGTCGATAGAAGTCTGAAGAAGCGGAGAAGAAATAGCCTGCTGAGCAGCAATTTCTGCCTTGTCCTTGCCCTTTGCACGACCAACACCCATATGAGCATAGCCTGCATCCTTCATAATCTCAGTAACATCGGCAAAGTCACAGTTTACAAGACCTGTAGCATTAACAAGGTCTGAAATGGACTGTACGCCCTGTCTAAGTACATCGTTAGCAACCTCAAACGCATTGAGGAGAGTAATCTTTTCTTTTGAAACGAGCTTAAGGTTTTCGTTAGGGATAACCATAATGGAGTCAACATACTGAGCAAGCTCTTTGATACCCTGCTGAGCCTGATCCATACGGCGCTTACCCTCAAAGCCGAAAGGTGTAGTAACAACACCTACTGTGAGGATACCCATATCCTTTGCAATCTTAGCAACTACAGGAGCAGCACCGGTACCTGTTCCGCCGCCCATACCGGCAGTGATAAACACCATTTCGCAGCCGCTGAGAACATCAGTGATAGCCTCTCTGGACTCCTCTGCTGCTTTCATACCAACCTCAGGTCTTGCGCCTGCGCCACGGCCCTTTGTTGCCTTTTCGCCAATGAGAATCTTGTGTGTAGCAGCTGACTTGTTAAGAGCCGGCTTATCTGAGTTGATTGCTACAAATTCTACATCCTTTATATTACATTTAACCATGCGGTTTACGGCATTTCCGCCGCCTCCGCCAACGCCTACAACTTTAATCTGTACTACTTTGTTATCGTCTGTATCAATTTCGTATCTGCCCATATTACATTCTCCTTGATTTTATAGTTCTTGTGCACTTTATGTGCTTGCAAATGCTATTGTAACAGTTTTGTAACCGATTTGCAATACTTTTTGAAAAATATTCTCAATATTTTTTACAATCTTTTTTGGTAATATTTTTTTGTTGTTGTGCAAAATAACCAATTAAATAAATATCGAGATTTTTCGGCAAGTGATATTCTTTACAGCGAAAACGCTACTTGCTTTCTGTAAAGTAAATTTGCTTGTCGCTGAATGCGTTTATCTCGCCGTGTGCATTAGGTGAAGTGGTATTGAGCTTGTCGAGCGCAGTTAATGCTGCATACAACTTATCCTCTGCACCGTCCAGCTTTCCCAGCTTAATCGTAATTCTGCTGTCATAAACAATATAATTATTACCTACTCCGGTGGAATAAAGTTCTGTGATTTTATCAAGACTCATACTGTTCACTATAGAAATAAGTTTTGCATCACATTCCTGCACCTTTTTGTCAGTAAATACGGCTTGTTTTCCGACGAGTGCTGACGAAAGCGCTGCCTTTTTGATGATTATGCTGCCCTCGGGTGCATTCGCTACATTGGCTTCAAGCACTTTTAGGTCCGAGTCAAGAAGTGTGTATGTCTTATCACTGTTCTTTATAGCATACGGTACCTTTGTTTCGGTAATCTTTACATTCAATGTAGATGGCAACTTTCGGCTTATCTCAACATCATGAATGTACGGTAATGCTTCTTTAAGTTTAGCGGCGGCACTGTCCCTATCCACTAAAAATAAATTTTTGTCCTTAGTTATGGTCAACGAGGAAGTTATTTGCTCTTTAGTATACTTTGAATTTCCGCTTATGTTTATTGTATCAATCTTAAAGAACACTGTGAGGCAAAGAACCGCTACTACAATTATGGCAATTATGACTGTAACCGCTATGGACAAAATCTTACGAACGAGCTTTTTTTGCTTACGCTTTTTTTGCTGTTCCTGCTTAGTAGCGGGAGTATTTGCCATTTTTGTCTTATTCTTAGTTCTTGGCTTAGATTGTTTTTTCTTTTTGCCGTTGTCTTTTCGGCGACGAGATTCGTTTCGTCGATCGATAACACTCTGCTGTTCGGGACGATACACCTTAGGCGGCTCTAAGTCCATAGAGCCCAATTCTCTGTTTATAATATCAAAATCAGAAGTATATCTGTCACGGCTGTTGTGTTCGTTCTTTTTCATCATTTATCCTCTTAATATCTGCACCGAGGGCTGATAGCTGAGACTCAATGTGCTCATATCCCCTGTCAATATGATGCAGGTCATATATTTTTGACACGCCTTTGGCAGTAAGTGCGGCAATAACTACAGCCGCCCCGCCACGCAAATCCGTACACCGTGCGGTAGCACTGTGCAGCTCTCTGACACCGTTTACAACAGCAAGCTTGTCGTGAACAGTAATATCTGCACCAAAGTACTGCAACTGCGGCACGTGTCTAAATCTGTTTTCAAATATATTTTCTTTTATAAGTGAAGTTCCACGAGCGACTGATAATGCCGCCATAACAGGTGCCTGAGCATCTGTGGGGAATCCCGGATAAGGCTGAGTTTCTACAGTCCTAACTCGTCGAGGCCTCTTTTTTGTGGCTATTCGGAGAGATGATTTGTCAACATATATACTCGCACCCATTTCATCAAACACGGGCAATGTAGGCATAATATGGGACGGTCTGACATCTCTGAGTACAATGTCACCTCCTACTGCTGTACACGCCGCCATCATAGTTGAGGCTAAAATTCTGTCTGGCATAACGGTAAAGGCCGTTGATTTCAGCCTATCTACTCCGTTAATCTCAATAACAGCGGTAGAAGCTCCCCTTATGTCTGCACCGGCAGAATTAAGAAAATCTGCCAAATCTGCAATCTCCGGCTCCTTAGCCGCATTGATAACAGTGGTAGTACCCTTTGCGAGCACTGAGGCAAGAATAATATTTTCGGTAGCACCCACACTGGGAAAGGGCAAAACAATTTTTGCGCCTACTGCTTTTTCGGCAGTGCAGCAAATATTGTTGTCGTAGCAAGAAATTTTGTATCCTAATGCCTTAAGTCCCTTTATGTGCAAATCAATAGGACGAAGTCCTATGTCACAACCGCCCGGCAAAAAAACGCAGGCGCTGCCTGTTCGTGAGGCTAACGAGCCAAGAAAAATAATGGAAGAACGAAGCTCCTGCATCATATCCTCGGGAATATGGCAGTCGGACAGCTGAGTTGAGTCAACAATGACAGTGTCGCCCTCAATCTTAATCTCGGCGCCCAAATGTCTGAGAATATCCAATGTGACACTGACATCGCTAAGGTCGGGGCAATTATGTATTATACTTATACCGTCCACCAAAACCGTAGCGGCAAGGATTGGCAAAATACTGTTTTTTGCTCCGTGAACATTAAGTGTGCCCTCTAATCTTTTTCCGCCGTAAATCTGTAAGTATTCCATAAAACCACCTACGACATACTATGAGGTGGTTTATCTTTTGACAAAATTATTTTGCTAAGCCGATTATTATATCTGCGATACGCTCTCTTGCGTCAATAATAGCCATTTTGCGAGCATTTTTTTCGATTTCAAACAATGTATCGGTATCGGACAAAAGGCTGTCTATCATAGCCTGAAGGCTGTCTGAGGTGAGGTCCTTTTCTTCTATCAGTCGAGCGGCATTTCTGTTGACTAATGCCATAGCGTTGTGGTACTGATGATTTTCGGCTACATACGGAGACGGAATAAGCACGGACGCCTTGCCCATAGCCTCTATCTCGGAGAGAGAAGATGCTCCGGCTCTGCCGATAACCAAATCAGCGGCTGCCATACAAGTGTCCATATTGTCGATATAGAGTCTGACCTCGCAGTTGCCTTTTACCAATATATTTTCGCTTTTTTCTTCAAAGCCGTTCTCTCTGAACTTGTCCAAATAGTCGGCTCCGTTTGTACCTACGGAGTGAATGTGGCATACATTCTTGCTGTCACAATCCTTCAGTATAATAGGATACATGGCGTCATTGAGCGGTTTAGCACCCAAAGAACCGCCGAAAGACAAAATAAGAGTTTTGCTGTCGGGAGTATTAAGTTCTTTTCGAGCATCTGCTTTTGATTTATTCAAAAGCTCTCCCCTTACGGGTAAACCGGTAACAACAGGTTCGTTCTTAGGCTCAAGATGCTTTTTTGCGTCCTCAACTGTGAGCATAACCTTGTCCACCTGCTTAGCAAGCTGCTTGTTAGTAATACCGGGATAAGCGTTCTGCTCGTGAATACAGCATGGATAATGCAGCTTTGCCGCCATTTCCAAAACCGGACCGGACACATATCCACCAAAGCCGATTACTACATCGGGATTAAAGTCTGTAATTATCTTTTTGCTGTCCTGTTCGCTCTTAATAAGCTTGAATACAGTTTTAACATTATCAACAATAGCCTTTGGCTTAAATGAACGACGGAATCCTCTTATGTCTATAGTCTTAAAATCAAAGCCGGCGTTAGGCACAAGGCGTGACTCCATATGGTCCTTTGTACCTATAAAAAGTATCTCGCTGTCGGGATACTGCTCTCTGATATATGAGGCTACTGCTAAGGCAGGGTTAATGTGGCCTGCCGTACCGCCTGTTGCAAATAAAAATTTCATAACAAATTCCCTATCTATACTCGTTTTTGATTAGTCTTTCGTGAAATGGCGAGAACAACTCCCATCTCAAACAGTAATATCAATATGGCTGTACCGCCGTAGGAGAAAAACGGAAGCGAAATACCGGTGTTCGGTATCGTGTCGGTAACAACCATTATATTAAGAATAGTTTGGACCGCAAGCTGTGCCATAATACCTACAACTACAAAGCTTGCAAACTTATCCTTGCATCTGAGTGCAATCCAAATTCCACGGGCAAACAGCAAACCAAATAGGATAATAATTACTGCTGCGCCGAAAAGTCCAAGCTCCTCTACAACAATAGAAAAGATAAAGTCATTTTGAGGCTCGGAAACATAGAGATACTTTTGCTTTGAATTACCGAGGCCAACACCAAAAAGTCCGCCGGAGCCTATGGCATACAACGAGTTATTAGTCTGCCATCTTGCACCTGTCGGCTCATAGGATTTGTCGAGCCAAGCGGTGATACGCTCGCCGGCATAGTTCATAAGCAGTTCAGGCTTTAGCACAACAACAGCAATAACAGCGGCAACAATGCCGAGACCTACAGCGAACAGTCGCCAATCACTGCCGGCGGCAAACATAATAGATGCACCGATGCAAAATACAAGAATGGTACAGCTGAGTGAGTGTTCGAGATAAATCAATCCGCAGAACACTGCTATTATTATAAGAGGTACGACTATACCCGTTTTTATCTTTTTCATATCCTTAAAATGCTTTGAGCAATAATCTGCCAAAACAATTATGATAGAAAACTTGGCTACATCCGAAGGCTGAAAAGTAATAGGTCCGAGAGGAATCCATCTCTTAAAATCGCCGACATCAGTATGCCAAAACAATACCACAACCAAACAAAGCAATGTAAATCCCAAAAGAGGTAAGTTTATCAGCTTGAGGTATCTATAGTTTAATTTTGAAGTGATGAGCATAACAACTATGCCCAAAACGGCAAAAATCATCTGTCGCTTAAAGAAGTAATATGAGTCGCCGTATTTTTGGAGGGCATAGGGATAAGAAGCGGAAAAGAGCATTATCAAACCTATTGTGAGCAAAGCGATGGTGAGTGCAAAAAAAGGTATATCGATAGCACCTGTTGTGAACAAATCCAGTGACTTACCTTTAAGCGCTCTGGGGGGCTTTACTACAGTTTGATTATCTGTCTTACGACTGCGCAGACTGCCCTTAGGTTCTTCCAGACCGTAATTAGACATCAAAACACTCCTTCCAAAATAAACTGTTAACCGAAATTAACCAACAAAATTGCAATAATACATCCTATTGCATTAACGGCAGAAAATACTACGCAAATCTTTTTTTCTTTCCAGCCGCACATCTCAAAATGATGATGAATAGGCGCCATTTTGAATATTCTCTTGCCGCCCGTAAGTTTGAAGTAGCCAATCTGAATAATGTCGCTGAGTGTCTCACAAACATACACAATTCCGATGAATATGAGAAGAAGCGGACATTTCATAGAATATGCCAAAGCGGCTACCATACCGCCCAAAAACAGTGAGCCTGTGTCGCCCATAAAGGTTTTTGCAGGATTCCAGTTCCAACAAAGGAAACCGAGCACGCCTCCCAGAAGTGCGCCAGCCATAATACCCATACCGGCATATTGCAAAATGAATGAAATGATGATAAATGCAATGGCTGCTGTAGTGGTAACAGATGAGCAAAGTCCGTCGATACCGTCAGTAAGATTTACGGAATTGACTGTACCGTAAATTATGAATATAGATACGAGCCAAAATACGACACCTGTAAAAACATTGCGTTCAAAATCAACAGTTCCGATAAAAGGCAATTTCCAAGTGGTGTTGTGTGAAAGCCACAGCGAAAGGACATAGCCTACTGTAATAATGAGCTGACCGGCTGTTTTTTGTTTTGGTGACAAGCCCTCGTTTCGCTTTAGCTTAATCTTGATGAAATCATCTGTAAATCCGACAATGCCGCATCCGAGTGCAAGCATCATACCGGACGCCATAAGCACCTTGTCTCTGCCCATAATAATGGAGGAATAATCGGACTGCAGGTTGCCGCCTGAGAGCTTAAAGGTAATTGTACCCACAGCAAAAGCAACAAGAATACCGATAATGAACATAAGTCCGCCCATATTTGGTGTGCCCTGCTTTTTCTTATGCCATGACGGTCCTATATCGAGGATAGTCTGACCGAATTTTAACTTTCTCAGCCACGGGATAATAACAAATCCCAAACCGCCTGTTACGCCGAAAGCAACAACGGTGGTAATAATAATCGCTACTAAACTGTTCATTTATTTCTCCCATCTTTTATACACAGAATTTATAACATCCTCCAGCTTCATACCTCTGGAGCCTTTGAACATAACAACATCTCCCGGTTCTGCTGTCATTAGCAGTTCATCAGTCAATGCTTCTTTTGAATCAAAAAGTTTTGCGTGACTGCAACCGTTTGATATTGCTTCACTAACATAATACTTTGCATCAGTGCCAAATGCAAGCAAATAATCAATTTTATTGTCCGCTACCATTTTGCCAACAGATGAATGAGCCTCTTTTGAATAATCACCAAGCTCAAGCATATCGGCAAGTACGGCAATCTTTTTATTGCCCTTTGTGTCGGCAAGAGTTTTAAGCGAGGCACGCATCGAATCGGGAGAGGCATTGTAGCAATCCTCTATAGAAGTTATGTCCCCTACCTTAACTACCTTTTGTCTCATACCGGCAGGAACATATTTTTTCAGTGCATCGGCAGCCTTTTGAGGTTCAACCGCTAAGAAATATCCCACTGCAAATGCTGCCAGAGCATTATAAACATTATGAACGCCGATAGTCGGTATTGTAACACTTTGAACTTTGCCGAAATACTCTATATCAAAAGAGGTAGAATTTTCGCCGTACTCAATATTCTTTGCTCTGAAATCACCGTTATTTATGCCGTAAAAGCATATGTTGAATTCATCGGACCGAACAGTCGACAGCTTGTCGTCATCACCGTTAAGAATAAGCGGAGCACCTTTTTTCAGTCCGTGCATAATTTCAAGCTTTGCTTTGAGTATTCCGTCACGGGAACCGAGATTTTCAATATGAGACACGCCTATATTGGTAATAAGACCTACTTTTGGCTTAGTAGCACGAACGAGCTTATCTATCTCGCCGAAGTGATTCATACCCATCTCGATAACCGCAGCCTCGACACTATTATCAATTTGGAACAACATCTGAGGCAAGCCGATATTATTATTGAGATTGCCCTGTGTCTTTATGGCATTATATTTTGCGCTGACCACAAGGTGTGTAAACTCTTTTGTGGTAGTCTTGCCTACAGAGCCGGTGAGAGCAACTACAGGAATATCAAATTTGCTGCGATAATATCCGCCCAAATCAAGAAGTGCGTCTGTTGTATCTTTTACAAGAACATACGGAGCGTCAATATTAAGCTCCTTGTGCACCATAACAGCAGCGGCTCCCTTTTCTATCGCTTCTTCAGCAAATTTGTGAGCGTCAAATCTTTCGCCTTTTATACAAACAAAAAGGCAGCCCGACGTAATTTTGCGAGTATCTATGCAAACGCCTGTAATCTCTGTATCTATGTTATATTTGCCGTTTAAGGCCTTTGCTATCTCGGATGTTGTCAGCTTTTCCATTATTTTTTACTTTCCTCTAATACCTCTGCTATTACTTCTCGCTCATCAAAATGAATAGTACCTGTAGGCAAAATTTGATAGGTTTCATGTCCCTTGCCTGCAAGAAGTATGATATCGTCGGGCTTTGCATTATTCATTGCCCATGCAATAGCTTCTTTTCTGTTTTCTACTACCTTATACGGTGTCTTTGTGTCCTTCATACCCTCAAGAATATCGTCGATAATCTTAGACGGATTTTCGGAACGAGGGTTATCGGAAGTTACTACGCAGAAATCCGAAAGGTCGGCGGCAATTTTGCCCATCTTCGGTCTCTTTGTACGGTCACGGTCTCCGCCGCAGCCGAAAACGGTAACTACTCTTCCCTTTGCAATCTCTTTAAGAGAGGAGATAATATTCTCCAAACCGTCGGGAGAGTGTGCATAATCGATAATAACTGTATAATCTGTACCTGTCGGCACAACCTCAATTCTTCCCTTAACGCCCTTTGAATTAGATATTGCACGAAGTACATCATCGAAATCAAAGCCAAGTGCAAGCGCAACGCTGGCTGCGCAAAGAGAATTATATACGCTGAATCTGCCGGGAATCGGACAGCTTACTCTGCCGATTTTATCACATACGAGTTCATACCTTACTCCTGCAGGAGAGAAAGTAACATTTTTGGCAGTATAGTCTGCAGAATTATTATCAACGGAATAAGTAACCACCTTACAAGGCAGGTCAGAAACAATTTTTAGTCCGTTTTTGTCATCGATATTAGTAACAGCTATATCGCAAGCCTTGAACAAAAGGCGCTTAGCCTGAAAATAATTTTCCCAAGTTTTGTGATAATCCAAGTGGTCTTGTGTAAGATTTGTAAAAGCACCCAAAAGGAAGTGAATTCCGTTTACTCTGCCCTGTGCAAGAGCCTGAGACGATACCTCCATAACGCAGTACTCACAACCTGCATCCACCATTTTTCTGAACAAAGACTGCAGTTCGTGGGGGTCCGGTGTGGTGTAGTGAGCAGGATAAACTTCATCGCCGACCATATTTTGAACAGTACCTATAAGTCCTACCTTTTTGCCCATATTCTCGAGTATTTGCTTTATCAAAAAAGTGGTAGTGGTTTTTCCGTTAGTTCCTGTAAGACCGATAAGTTTGAGCTTTTCGGCAGGATTAGAAAAGAAATTAGCACACATTTCGGACAAAACCGCTCTTGAGTCGTCAACCAGCACTTGATTTGTTAATCCCAAATCATGCTCGGCAACAACTGCAACCGCACCCTGTTTCATCATATCCTCGGCAACGGTATGTCCGTCAAAGGAGGCACCTTTTATACAAACAAAGAGAAAGCCTGCGCCAACCTTTCGTGAGTCTGCTGTAATGTCAACAATATCAACATCTGTATATTCACTATTTACTTTTATGCCTTTCAGTACATCAGAAAGTTTCATTTTCATTCCCCCATATCAGTCAAGTACGGATACTGTACTCTTAAACTTAACAGTAATAACAGAGCCAATCTCAACCTTTGTTCCCTTTTCTGTCGACTGACTGTATGCAACGACATTAGAGGAGGTAAGATTATTTCCGCTTATTTCGATATTTATATTATTCTGTGCGGCAAGAGAATTTGCCTCACTGATTGTAAGTCCCTTAAAGTTAGGAACGATGGTAGTCTTTTTGCTGTTCTTTTCGGTATAAAGAACCACAACGCCGCCCGACGGTACAGTAGTATTGCTGCTCGGTGATTGGCTGAGAACCGTGTCGCCCTTGCCTACAACCTTACATTCCAAATTTTTAGCCTTCAGCGCTGCTTTTGCTGCGTCTACGCTGCTGCCTACTGTATTAGGAGTAGAGATTGACAGCTTCTTAGATTCAGATTCGGTATATCTCGGCTCAATATTAAGTTCTGTCATTGTCTGCTCAATAACCTGAGCTGCAATAGGAGCACAAAGTGCGCCGCCGCCTAAGTCTTGGTTAGGCTCATCACAGACAATCAGCATAGCAATCTGCGGATCATCTGACGGAGCAATCGCAGCAAAAGATACAATATACTTTGTCTTTCCGTCTGTGGACTCGGCAAGTTTTGTGGAGGTTCCTGTCTTTCCGGCTACATTATATCCGGCAACATAACCGTTTTTACCTGTACCCTCGTCAACAACGCCCTTCATCATACTGCGTACCTTTTGGGCTGTATCTTCGCTGATAACTCGTCTGACCTCGGTCTTTTCTGCCTTAGAAACAGTATTGCCGTTTGCGTCCTTAATCTCAGAAACAACATACGGTTTGAGCAATGTTCCGCCGTTTGCGATAGCGGCAATGCCGGAGCAAACCTCAATAGGAGTAAGGGAGTTGGTCTGACCGAATGCGGCAGAAGAAAGCTCAACAATACCGTACTGATTTTCTTTATAATACTGCGGAGAAGCTTCACCGGGAAGGTCTATTCCCGTCTTTTCCGTAAAACCAAATGCTTGGAAATATTTGAAATAATTTTTTACGCCCAAACGCTGACCGATTGTAATAAAGAATGGGTTACAGGAATTTTCGAGGCCCTGCTTTAAGGTCTGAGTTCCGTGGCCGGCGTGATTGTGACAGTTCATCTTTTTATCCTTAACTTGAATAGAACCGTTGCAGGTGTAGGTGGTATTCATATTGACAACATTTTCCTCAAGTGCTGCGCTGGCAGTAAACACCTTAAATACCGAACCCGGCTCGTAGGTATCGGACACAGTAAAGTTACGCCATTGATTTTGGATAGCATTACTCTTTTCCTGTGCCTTTTCCTTCTTGTCCTTAATCTTTTTTATATCCTTTTTTGTTTTGTTATATGTGATTTTGTACGGCTCGTTACAGTCGTAGTCCGGCAATGATGCCATAGCCAAAACTGCACCTGTATTACAGTTCATAACTATACCGTAAGCACCTTTGCACTGATATTCCTCAAGAGTTTCTCTAAGATTTTTTTCGAGATAATACTGAATGTTTTGGTTAATGGTCAGCACAAGCGAATTTCCGTCTATAGCGTCAACCGAGGTTTCATAGTCAGTAGGGAGATTGTTTGAATTGGCATCCTTTACAGTGATAATTCTGCCGTTTGTACCGGTCAACTTTTCATTATAATACGATTCTATACCCGACAAGCCTTGATTGTCGGAGCCTGTAAAGCCGATTACCGAGGAGGCAAAAGAGCCATACGGATAATACCTGCGAGTTGTCTGCTCTGTACCTATTATGGTGGAGAGCTTATACTTTTTGTTTTCCTTAGCCGATATAAATGAGGATATCTCCTCTTTTACATCATTTTCTATCTTTTTGGCGATAATTACATATCTTGTCTTTTTCTTTGTGTTTTGGAGCAGTTCTTCCTTGCCTTTTTCGTCAAGTTTTAAAATTTTTGCCAAATTATCCACAACAACAGTTCGTGTCTCTTCATCTTTAATATTGCTCGGGTCAAGAAAAATATTCCAAACAGTAGCGGATTGAGCGAGCACATTGCCATCGCAGTCATATATGGTTCCTCTCATTGCAGGAATTTCTGTATCCGAAAGCTGTTGTGACTCAGCCTTTGCCGAATATTCGGCTCCTTTTACACCTGTAATATAGATAATTCTCACTATATCCAGAGAAAAAAGAAAGGCGATAACAACGACAAATATCAAGATACGCATACGCATATTCTTTTTAAATTCTTTTGCCATAGTATCACCTCATAAAATGTTCCGCCGATTTTGTTCGACAAATTTATATTCCGATAAAAAGCACATTAGAGAGTTGGGTATTCCCGACTCTCATAATATCTTACTCGTGCGATTTACTTAATATTACCAAGTTGTTTAGCCACCTGTGCAGGAGACTTCTTTTGGAGCATCTTTTGGCGCTCCGCTTTGTATTGGCTCACATCCATATACTGAATTTGATTAGACTTAACCTTAGACATACCGAGCTTGTCCACTGCGTATTCATCTATCATGCTGACAGAAACCATTGCATCGAGTTCGCTCTGAAGGCTGATGTTTTCGCTCTTTGCATTAGCAATTTGTGTTTGCTTTTGAGAAATCTCTCTGGTCAGCTCGTTCTTTGTTGCCATAGAATTAAGCAAAAGTCCAACCATAGACAGACAAACGACAGCAATGACAGCAATTCTCACTGCTTTGTTGAATGCAATTCTCTGCTCTGCTTTAATTTGGCTCTTGCTTTTTACTTTTTTGTTTTCGTGAACCTTAAGTTCTCTCTCGGGAGCTGACTCAGGTCTTATTTTCGGAGCCTGAGAGCCTCTGCTGATATCAAACGAACCGATGAGATAAGAAGTGTCATTTCGGTAGGAGTATCTTCTGAAATCATTTGTATTCGTCATCTTTGTCACCCTTTATTATAGTATATAATTTAGTATTTTTCAAATATTCTCAATCTGGAGGACCTTGCTCTCGGATTTTCCTTTAATTCTTCCTCTCCGGGAGAAACTGCCTTAAACGGCAATTTGCCGAGCGGTTTCTTGCCGCACACACAAACCGGAAACTCCTTTGGACAGGTACAAGGATTGCACCACTTATTGAATCTTTCTTTTACCATTCTGTCCTCGAGAGAATGGAAAGTAATTATTGAAATTCTTCCACCGGGATTTAGGCAATCCAAGGCATCATCAAGAGTTTTGTCGAGCTTGTCCAACTCGCCGTTGACCTCTATTCTGATTGCCTGAAAAGTTTTTCTCGCCGGATGGGAGTCACGCATTTTTGACTTTGGATACGACGCTTTGATTATGTCTACCAAATCGCCTGTGGTAACTATCGGCTTTTTTTCTCTCGCTTCTACTATATTTTTAGCTATGCGTCGAGAAAATCTTTCTTCACCGTATCTCCACAAAATGTCGGCAAGCTCCTGCTCGGAATAGGTATTGACCACATCTTTAGCACTAAGTCCCTGCTTACTCATTCGCATATCAAGTACAGCGTCCTTGTGATAAGAAAATCCACGGTCGCCGTTGTCGAGCTGAAACGAGCTGACGCCTAAGTCGAGAAGTATTCCGTCTACGCCGTCAATGTTAAGTTCTCGGAGTATTTCCTTTATGTTGGCAAAATTGTTTTGGACTATTGTCGCATTATCAAACTCGGCGAGTCTTTCGTTAAGCACTGCAATAGCATCGGGATCTTGGTCAACAGCTATAAGCCTTTTAGCAATCTTCGCTATTGCTCTGCTGTGTCCGCCTCCGCCTGCGGTACCGTCGAGTATGGTCTTTGTGCCGTCAAGCTCAAGTGATTTCAGTGCTTCATCAAACAGCACGCTTTTGTGTACAAATTCCATAATCAAATACCGTACTCGTCGAGGATATCCTCAACTTCTTCTTCGTCAATATCGCCGAGTTCTTCCTTAAACAAGTCACAGTTCCATATTTCAATACGGTTATTGTTACCGAAAACCTCCGCCTCTTTTTGACCGAGAAGCTCAACCTGTCTGCGAAGTTCCTCATTAAGAGTAATTCTGCCCTGTCCGTCGAGAGTCATCTTTTCGGCATTGGCTGTAAAGAAGAATTCAAGCTTTTTTCTTTTCTTTTGATTCACTTCTTCGTGAATACGCTGCATAAAGTTGTCCCATTCTTCCATCGGATAGAGAGCAAGACATTTTCCGAGTCCACGAGATGCAACAAACTCCTGTCCCAAATCGGCACGCATATTGGCAGGAATGAAAATTCTGCCCTTTGCATCAATTTTGTAAGATTTGTGACCGAGAAATCTGTTTTTGTATTCGCTCATTTTGCTCTCCTCCTTTCTTGAAATGTGGGATTTTGATTTAAAAATTACATTTTTGATGTAATTTTGTGGGTTTTTAATGTATTATTGTGGGATTTCGCCCCACTGTGTTTCCATTATATTATTAAATAAGGGCTTTGTCAAGGATTTTTCCCCCTGTATATCATTTGTAACAAATTGTCATATTTTTGTAATCTTTGTGAATTTGCCATATGTTATGCAGTATGATATAATGTATATAATCTATACAACAGGAGTAAAAATATGAAAAAATACGAAACCACCTGGCGTGAAAAAATAGGCTATGGCGTAGGCGCTGTAGGACTTGACCTAAGCTACGGTATGTTCTACTCATTCCTCAGCTATTATTTGAGCAGTGTGCTGGGACTGAAAGAAGCATTTTTGCTGTTACTGACACCTTTGGCTCGTATATGGGACGGAATCAACGACCCTATGATGGGCACAATCGTAGACAATACGAGAACTAAGCATGGAAAATACAGACCGTGGATAATAATAGGTGCTATATGCAACGCGGTTGTACTCTTTTTGCTGTTCACGAGCTTCGGTATGAGCGGCACAAAGCTGTACATATATATCGGAGTAATGTATATCCTCTGGGGCATGACAAACACAATGGCAGACATTCCCTATTGGAGTATGATACCGTCATTCACAAGTGACCCCGATGACAGAAATATGGTATCTACAGTAGCGAGAACCTTTTCCGGTCTCGGTCAGGGAATCATCACTGTAGCTACCCCGATAATACTCCCCATGCTCTCTACCGGTATGACTACCGAAAAGGGCTACAGTGCTTCCGGTTTCTCCCGCTGGGCAGGAATCTGTGCGATACTGCTGGTGCTGTTCTCCTCCATCTGTGTGTTCAGCACTAAAGAGAAAAATGTAGTATATAACGAAAAGTCCAAGTTTTCGTTCAAAAAGATTTTTTCCGTTATTGCTCACAACGACCAGCTGGTAGTATTTATGGTGGTTGCTATGCTGTCTAACGCAGGATGGTATCTCACCTCCGGCACGGCAGTCTACTACTTTTCAGATGTTCTCGGTCAGCCTAAGGCTCAGAGTTTGTTCCAAACTATCGGTGCTGTAGGTTCAGTGCTCGGTCTTGTGGTTATCCCTGTTCTTTCTAAATGGATGAACAAAAAGAAGATTTATCAAATCTCACTGTGTGCCACAATATTAGGATATGTATTGATGTTTGTATTCGGTCCGATACTGAAAATCACCATTGCACTGGACATTGCGTACATCATATCCTCAACAGGTATCGCCGCTATGTTTGTAGGTCAGACAATTTTCTTGGCAGACATAGTGGACTACGGCGAATACAAAAACGGCGAGCGCAATGAGTCAATCACTTTCTCAATGAAAGGCTTTTTGCAGAAAATGGCATACACAATCCAGACCATCATACTTTTCGGCGGTCTTGGTATTATGAACTACAACAAGCAAATCACTTCTGCCACAAAAGCAATCAACGAAAGCACAAAAACAGGAATAGGCATAATCTGCTTTGGTATTCCGCCTGTACTAATTCTCATTTCGCTGATAATTTTTTCAAAGAAATTTAAACTCCACGGTGAGCTTGCCGACAAGGTACACGACCACATAATCGAAAAAAGAAGCAACGAAAAAAACACAGCTGAATAAAAAACAGCGCTTGCACACTGTCAGTCGTGCAAGCGTTTTGTTATGCAAAAGCCCCGACCGCTGATGCAGTCGGGGCTAAATTTTGCTATTTACTTTTTAAGCTCTATTCCGTCGGACTTAAGAGTAGAAATAATCTTGTCTGTAATCTCAGACACTTCATCTCTGGTCAATGTCTTTTCGGGATGAGCAAAGGTGATACGAGTTGTGATAGACTTAGAATTGTCATCCTCGTACACATCTGTAACCTCCACCTTTTTGATGAGGTTGCTGTTAGCTGCCTTAATTGCTTTTGCAATAGGAGCAAACGCAGAGGATACAAAGGACAGGTCAATGTCAATAGCCGGGAACTTGGACGGCTCCTCATACTGAATTGACGCATTCTCTATAGCAGAAAAATCGTTAATATCAATCTCGGCGAAAACAACAGATGCTTTCTTATCAATCTTCTTAGATACAACGGGATGGACGATACCGATTTCGCCTATCTCGACGCCGTCGCAAAGCACCTTATTGAGATTGCGTGGGTGCTGATAGGAATGTTCGGCAGCCTTTTTCTCAAATGTGAGAGAGCGATGCTTCAAGTCATCCGCCATAGTCTCAAGAATATCACGCAATTCAAAATACAGAACAGGCATAGGCTTAGTCTTAGAATAAAGAGTAATGCCTAATTTTTTGCGTTCTACGCAAAGGTTGTTTTCATCAACAGCCGTAACAACTCTGCCTATCTCAAAGATACCAAAGTCCGGAGCAAAGGAAGTGTTGCTCTTAACCTGGCAAAGCTGTGTAGGAATCATTGAGCTGCGGATAGTCTCGATATTAGGGTTAGTGGCACCCCGGAGTTTAATAACGCCCTCTACATCAATATTGAGTGCTTTAAGTTCATCATAATAAGCCCAAACATATGAATGTAATTCGTGGAGCGAAAATCTCTTTACGAGCAAGTCCTTAATTTTGTCCTCATCAGTCTTTTCGGTATCAGGTCTGACAGGATAAAGCGGAGAGCGTGTGGTATGAATGTCGAAGTTATCATAGCCGTAGATACGAGTAATCTCCTCGATAATGTCAGCTTTCATAGTAACATCCTTAGTAGCTCTCCAGCTCGGTACAACCACATCGAAAACATCGTCATTCACCTTAGCCTCAAAGCCGAGAGAGGTAAGAGTGCTGATTATAGTATCATTTGAAATCTTGATACCTGTATATTTATCTACAAAGGCTTTGTCAAAATTAAGCTCTACCTTATCGTAGTGATAAGCATATTCATCGGTTAGAGCAGAAACAACAGTTGCCTCGGGATCAGTCTCCCACATAAGATTAACAAATCTGCCGATAGCAGTGACTGTCATCTCAGGGTCAAGAGATTTTTCATACCTCATAGAAGCATCTGTTCTGTGAGAAAGTCTGACTGTAGATTTACGGATAGATGCTGCATCAAATGTAGCCGACTCAAGAGTAAGGGTAGTGGTATCGTCCACAATCTCACTGTCAAGGCCGCCCATAATACCTGCGATAGCGACAGGAGTGTCATCGTTGCAAATCATAAGAGTGTTTTCGTCGATATGGCGTTCTACCTTATCGAGAGTTTGGAACTCAAAAGGTTTATCGAAGCGCTTAATTCTGATTTTTTCTACCTTGCGTGAGTCGAAAGCGTGCATAGGCTGGCCCATTTCAAGCATAAGATAATTTGTAAGGTCTGCAAGGAAATTGATTGCACGCATTCCGCAATAGAAAAGTCTAATACGCATATTGACCGGTGAAACAGTGGCAGTAATATTCTCAACCTGAAGGCAGGAATAGCGCTGACAAAGCGGATCAATAATCTTCATATCAACCTTAGGAAGATTATCATACTTAGAAAGGTCGGCAGTAGGCATAGGCTTAAGCTCTCTGCCCGAAAGAGCGGCAAACTCACGAGCTATACCATAATGTCCCCAAAGGTCAGGACGGTTAGTAAGAGATTTGTTATCGACCTCAAAGATAATGTCGTCAATAGCATAGGCTTCCTTTAGGTCTGTACCGTTAGGCAGGTCATCTGTAATCTCCATAATGCCGCTGTTATCATCGGAAATGCCGATTTCTTTTTCTGAGCAGCACATACCGTTAGAGGTATAACCGGCAAGGTTGCGTGGAGCAATCTCAATATCACCGATTTTTGCGCCGAGCTTTGCAAAAGCGGTTTTCATACCGACTCTTACATTAGGTGCGCCGCAAACTACATCGACAAGCTCGTCCTCACCTGCATCAACCTTAAGCAAATGGAGTTTTTTACTGTCGGGGTGAGCCTCAACGGATTTTATTTCTGCCACAACAATGCCGGAAATATCCGAGCCTTTGTGGTAAATATCATTTTCTACCTCTGCTGTAGAGAGTGAAAACTGATTTATAAGTTTCATCAAATCAAGACCCGACAAATCGACGAAGTCCTGAATCCAATTCATAGATAAAAACATAATGTCACTCCCCTTTCTTATTCATCATCGGTAAATTGACTCATAGCCTTAAGGCTGCCGCCGTTAAGGTCACGAATATCTTTTATACCGTATTTCATCATAACAAGTCGTGTAAGTCCAAGTCCAAAAGCGAAGCCCGTATATTTTTCGGGATCAATTCCGCCCATACGAAGAACATCGGGATGAATCATACCGCAAGGGCAAAGCTCAAGCCAGCCGCTGTGCTTACAGGACGGGCAGCCCTCGCCGCCGCAGATAAGGCAGCTGATGTCAAGCTCAAAGCCCGGCTCAACGAATGGGAAAAATCCCGGGCGAAGTCTGACCTTAATGTCCTTTTGGAACACCTCGGACAACATAGTTTTCATAAAGTAGATAAGGTTCGAGATGGAAATATCCTTGTCTACCATCATACCTTCCATTTGGAAGAATGTGTTTTCGTGGCAGGCATCGGTAGCCTCATTACGAAAACATCTGCCCGGGAAGATGGCCTTGATAGGAACGCCCTGCTCCTCAAGAGGCTTTTTATACTTTCTGAGAATGGCATTTTGGGCAGCGGAGGTCTGTGACTTAAGGAGCTGTCCGTTTTCGAGATAATAGGTATCCTGCATATCACGAGCCGGATGGTCTTTTGGCACATTAACTGCCTCAAAGCACTCATAGTCTGTAACGACCTCGGCGTAATCCTCTACAGTAAAGCCCATAGACTCAAATATCTGCTCACACTGACGCTGAACAAGGGTGATAGGGTGATATGAACCTCTCGCCAAATTTGCCGGCATAGAGAGGTCAAATTCCGGCATAAGTTCGATTTCTTTTTCAATTTCCTTTTGCTTCAGCTCTTCGGTTTTTTCGGCAATTTTCTTTGCTACTATACCTTTGAGCTCATTGACCTGCTGACCGAATGACTTTTTTTCTTCGTTAGAGAGTTCTCTCATTCCTTTTAGCAAGTCGGTAACAGAGCCTTTTTTGCCGAGATAGGAAACACGAATGTTCTCTATATCGGGCAAGGCGCTGATTTGGGACAATTCTTTTTCAAAGCGGTCTTGGAGACCTTTGATTTTTTCGTCCATAATTCCCTCCATATAAAAAATAATAATTAACTGAATTTTGGCAACAAAAAAACTCCGTCCCATTGAGACGAAGTAATCCGTGGTACCACTCAAATTACAGCAAATATGCTGTCACTCAAACACTTTAACGCAGTGATACGTCCGCCTTAGTTGCTCAGCGGCTGCTCCCGGGCTGAAATTCGTACCGTATGTCCTATGTGTTTGCACCGACCACACACTCTCTGAAAGGAGCAATACAGAACTACTTACACCTGTTCCTCACATTTTGCTATTAAATTATAACCTCTCGACTGTTACAAGTCAAGGATTTTGGGCATTAGAATACAAAAAAACTAAAAAAACTATTGAAATTATACAAAAATGTGTATATAATGAATAAGTACAGTTATACATTGAGATATGTATAGACTAAACGGAGGTGACTTTACTGTGACTGATAAGACAATGACCTTTAAGATCAGCAATGACAATGAGGACATCATGAAGGAGACGCTTACACAGGTCTTTGATGCTCTCCAAGAAAAAGGCTATAATCCAATCAACCAAATAGTAGGATATATTTTGTCCGAGGATCCTACCTACATCACCACTCACAAGAACGCAAGAAGTCTGATTAGACGCATTGACCGTGATGAGCTTCTTGCCGAAATGGTAAAGTCCTATCTCGGCTAACGAAAAATAAAAAGGAGGGCTTACCTTTGGCTAAAGAAAAGTTTTTGGAATACAAAGGAAAACCTTTGGTCAGATCCGGCAACACAATATACTACGGCGATATGAACGACCCGTATGTAGTATGCCTGACCGTAAAGAATGCAGACGACCTGAAGGACATCACATTGGCAAAAGATGTAACCATTCAGCTGCTGAGCACAGACGATACCGTATCGCCTAAAGACAGAATAATCAAGAAGAGCGAAAAAGACGGTCTCTTCACTGCATTAGACTTAGGCGCAACATGGCTTGAGCGTCAGCTAAAAAAAGAATCAAAGTAAAAGCAGAATGTATGAGAAATCATACATTCTTTTTTTATACAAATTTTTATACAAAAAAGAAATCATCGGCTGAGCGTCGATGATTTCTCAATTTTGTCAGATTAAAGCTGATTGATTTCGTCTACGATAGACTCCATCTTATTTTCGAGAGCTTCTGCGGCGAGGTCTGTATCAGCCTCTACTGCATCTTTGTTATTTCTGCGAGAAATAAGTTCGTCAAGAATCTTAGCATGTTCCTTGTCGGACATAGCATACTTGAGAGTAGGCAGTGCCGAAAGAGCCATACCGATAGCCGGTGGGATAGAGATAAGGAAGAACATAGCAGCTGCGTACTTACCTACACCTGAACCGCCGTCGTATGTAATAAAGCTTGCTCCCTTTTCGATAGCCTTATTGAGCTTATCAACATTTGCGCCACTGTAGCCTACGATAGAATATACTACAGAAGAAATGATGGTAGCAAGACCTGCGGAAAGTTTTGTGATAAAGCTCTGACCGGAGAAGAACACGCCGTCGGTACGAACACCGTTGTGATACTCCTCATAGTCTACACAGTCGGCAATCATAATAGACTGAAGTACATTGATACCGCCGAAAGAAGCACTTGCAAAAAGCATACATACGCCGATAACGATTGACCATCCTACAGTAGTAAGGTCGCCGCCGGAAACTTTGTAGAATACAAAGATAAGAGCAAACGGAATTGCACCGGCGAGAGAATAGAAATTATAAAGTGTTTTCTTTTCAATCTTTTTGATAAGAACAGGAGTAATACCCATAGCAACAAACTGACCGATGAAAAGACCTGCTGCAACAGCACCGAGACCGATAAGCACCTTGATGTTTATGCCGGTAATCTTGCCTGCCGGGTCAGTATTGAGAATGTTCATTATGTTACCGTTAGCATAGTAATATGTAACGAGAGTCATAGCAACAATCATAAGAAGCTGAATCGGGCTTCTGAGGATACCCGAAATAAGAATCTGTCTGAAAGGCTTATTGCGGAACATAATCTGGAAATTCTCTTTGAAAGTATATGTTCTTTCGGACTTCTCTACACGCTCTCTTGTGCAAATACCTGCAAACTCAAACAGCACGGATGCGATAACCGTCATAATGATTACCGTAACGATAAACGCCTTTTGCATATTGCCGTTGAACGCACCGGAAAGTGCCTGAGCGACCTGTACAACAAGAACGCCGATACCGCCGACACCTGCAACCATACGAGCAAGACCGAGAATCTTACCACGGTCATTTTCATCCTCTGTCATAAGAGAGGTAATACCCCAAAGAGGAATATCACAAACAGTAAAGCACATACCCCAAGCAATGTAGGAAATACCTGCCCATGCTACGATAAGTACCTTTTGGGTAGTAGTTGTTGCGTTAGCATAGTTTCCGTTAAGGAAAGTAAGGATAGTAACTACGCCGATAATACCGGGGAAAATAATCAAGTACGGTCTGCACTTGCCCCATTTTGTTTTTGTTTTGTCAACGATAGTACCCATCATCGGGTCATTGATTGCGTCCCAAATTCTGGCAATGGTCATAATCCAACCGAGAGCCATGGCCGGAAGACAAATTACATTTTGGAAATAGAAGTAAAGACCTGTGGCAACAATGTTGTAAATAAGGTTCTGACCGAACATGCCAACAAGGTAGCCGCCGAGTTCTTTACCGGTATAGGTGCGCTTTGTATCACCCATATAAACACCCCTTTTTAATTAGACTATTGAAATATTACCATATTTCACAGCTAATATCAAGGATAATTTATATATTATGTATAAATTATGCTATATGTGCAATAATTGCACATAGAGAGGTGCCCACAACAAGCGGTACAAAAAAAGCTACAGTCGTCCATTTAAGTGACTTGGTCTCCTTATACACAGTAATGAGAGTGGTAGAACAAGGAAAATGGAACATTGAAAATATGCAGGTACAAAGTGCGGTAGTTGTCGTCCAGCCATTCGACACAAGAACATCTCGCAAAGAAGTAAGTGAGGTCGCATCGGACAATGTTCCGCCGGACATATACGCCATAAGTGCAATAGGAATAACTATCTCATTAGCAGGAAATCCGAGAATAAATGCAATAAGCAACACTCCGTCCATACCGAGAAAGTGCCCTACTCCGTCCAATGCAGAGCACATAAAATTAAGAACCGTTCCGTCGGAAGTTTTTATATTAGCCAAAAGCCAGATGACAAGACCGGCGGGAGCGGCTACTGCTACAGCCCGCAGAAGCACAAACAGTACCTTTTCCTTTATACTGACAAGCACGGTCTTGAGTATATTAGGTTTTCTGTACGGAGGCATTTCCATAATCAACGGTGAACTATTACCTTTTAGGATTGTGGCTGACAAAAGCTTTGTTACCAAAAGCGTCATAAACACAGACAAACATAAAAAGCCGAACAATATCATAGATGAGCCAAAAGTTCCGGCAGAAAAAAACATAGTTATAATTGCTATAAGCAGTGGAAAACCGCTACAAACACTGTTACCCTTTTCGTAAAATATTCTGCACATTTATCCAATCGGCAGAGGATATTATTCCGCTGTGGAAGCCCACAGTAACCACCCAAGATGAAGGAATATTTTTCGGAGCGCCGTGTTTTGAATAATTACGCCGATTATAAACAGATACGCCGTAGTGACCGTCCCAAGAGCGCAGACAAGGTTTTATTGTACAACCTATACCGCTGAGCCAGCTATACATATCGCCATCTGCTACAGAGTACACAGGATTAGTGAGCAGTGAATATATACCTTGTCGGCTAAAAGGCTTATTTGTGTGAGGAGACACAATATTTTTCTTTTCCAAATCACGATAGGTAGCCGATAAAGAACGGAGATGAGAATATGTATCGAATATCATTTTAGGTATATAGGCGTTCTCGTCACATTTCAGCACCGTAAATGTCTTTTTGACATCACTCGAAGGAGAAAATTCTATTTTTGCGGCAGAATAACCGACCGGCGAAGTTCCGCCCATCCACTGTCCGTTTTGTGCCAGAAGGAGCATATTGTCTTTTACTCTCTGAGCAATAGTCTCACGCTCAAGCTGAGCAAACACAGAAGCCATATACATCATTGCCCTGCCCATAGGTGTGGAGGTATCGAAGTGCTCTCGAATACAAACAAGTTTTACGCCTAAAGAATCTGTGGTTTGGGCAAGGGTGCAAAAATCCACAACATTCCTGCTCAAGCGGTCAAGGCGATAGCACACAACGAAATCAAAATTCTTGACAGAAGTCATCATAGCTTTAAAGGCGGGGCGATTTGTGTCCTTTGCAGAATAGCCGTCATCGCAAAACTCGATAATTTCTGCGTTCGGCGACAAAAAGGAGGCAACATAATCTCTGCACATTCTTATTTGATTTTTGACCGACTCCCCCGTTTCACTCAAGACCGACTTTCGTGCATAGAGTGCAACTCTCAAAAAAATCACCTCCGTACATAATACGAAGGTGATGATTTATTTATCATAATTTTCTAAAAAAGAATGCTTGACGCCGTTCTGCTTATATGCGATTACGGTGTCAATATTTACATTTTCAACACTGCGGAAGATATTACTCTCTACCTGCGGATTGACCTTTTTTAATTCTCTTATCATATGCTTGACCTCTTGGCGCTTTGATGCGTTGTCGGGATTACAGGAGGTACAGGTATCGGTAAACTTGCAGGCACATTGAATAAAGTGCAAATCGTTATAATCTCGCCAATGCTTTATGTCATCCTCTCGAATGAGATACATCGGGCGAATAAGCTCCATTCCCTCAAAATTAGTGCTGTGGAGCTTTGGCATCATAGTCTGCACCTGACCGCCGTAGAGCATACCCATAAGCACAGTCTCAATCACATCGTCATAGTGGTGGCCCAGAGCGATTTTGTTACAGCCGAGTTCCTTCGCTTTATTGTACAAATGGCCTCTGCGCATACGGGCACAAAGATAGCACGGTGATTTTTCGATATGCAGCACCGACTCAAATATATTAGACTCAAACACTGTGATAGGAACGCCCAAGAGCTTAGCATTCTTTTCTATAATCTCTCTGTTTTCGGGGCTGTAGCCCGGGTCCATAACAAGAAAAACGACCTCAAAGGGAAACTTATTGTGTCTCTTAAGCTCCTGAAAAAGCTTAGCCATAAGCATAGAATCCTTGCCGCCGGATATGCAGACAGCTATTTTATCACCCGGCTGAATAAGGTCATAATCGTTAAGTGCGGCTGTAAACTTGCTCCAAATAGCCTTATGAAACTTTTTGTTTATACTGCGTTCAATCTCTTTTGTTCGTGTGGTATCGTCGGTCATTTGAGACAGCATCCAGCCGTAGTAGCCTTCTTTTAGGTTGACGGCATCGTAGCCTGCGTCACGCAGATTTTCTGCTACTGTGTCGGAAATAATACCGCTCTTACAGCATATAACAAGCTGTTTATCCTTAGGCAGTACAGAATAATCCTCCTCCAATCGGCTCTGAGGAATGTTTATTGCTCCCGAGATTGAGCCATAAGAAAAGGCAATTTCGTCTCTTATATCCACAACCAAGTAAGGCTCGGCTTTTCTTTTTAATTCTTCTACAGTAATTTGTTCCATAACTATCCTGCTTTATTTTATTAAATCCTTGATTACCTCGCCGGCAATAATCAGTCCTGCCACAGAAGGTACAAATGCAGTACTGCCGGGCACCTGACGACGCTGTGTGCACTTGCGTGCAGTATCAGGCGGACATATACAATGGTTCTTACAACTGATAGACATATCATCAATGGGAGTCATTGCCGGCTCCTCGCTGTAAACTACCTTTAGGGAATCTATGCCCCTCTTACGCAGTTCACGGCGCATTACACGAGCCAAAGGACAAACCTTTGTGTCATAAATATCCGCAACCCTAAACGCTGTGGGGTCGAGCTTATTGCCGGCGCCCATAGAACTGATGATGGGTGTATTGTGGGCCTTTGCCTGCTCTGCCATAGTCAGCTTTGCCGACACGGTATCTATGGCATCGACTACATAGTCATACTCATCAAAAGGAAAAGTGTCCGCAGTGTCTGCACTGTAAAATGACTTAAACTTGGTCACGGTACAGTTTGGGTTAATTTGTTTTATTCTCTCCTCTGCCACATCCACCTTATACTGTCCCACGGTATCACGGGTAGCGATAATCTGTCGATTAAGGTTAGTGAGGCAAATCCTGTCGTCATCTATAACATCTATACTGCCCACTCCACTGCGAACGAGAGCCTCCACGGTAAAACCGCCTACACCGCCTATACCAAACACGGCGACACGGGAGTCGGCGAGCTTTTTCATTCCGTCCTCGCCCAAAAGCAGTTGGGTTCTTGAAAATTGATTAAGCATATTGTCCTCCAAAGATTCATATAGCCTACCAATGCAATAGGCATTATATGATACTAACACAGTACAGTGCTCTTTTCAAGTATAAAAAAATTTTTGCCTAAATATTATATATTAAGACACACAAAAACACAAGTGAATATTTGTATGTTGGGGCAAACGACCGTTGCAGGGTATAAGCGAATTGGTGACTATAGCGAGCAGTCGCTCACGAGGAGAATCGATAATTCTCGCACCTGTCACGCCTATGGCGTTACAGCCCAATCCCATACAGCAAGTCAGCGACTGCTTTCCGCAGGCGCCGCAGCACTGAAAATATCTGTCAAGATTAAAAGCCACTCTCGGTAAAATGCCAAAATCCTCCATAAGTGCAAAAAGAGGAAAAAAGATAACCATAGGCGGAAGCATAACGGAAACAACCCACAGCAAGACACGGAGAATACCGAACACAATCAGGCTGACAAGAGTATCGCTGACGCCTAACCCCGACAGCAAACCTCCCAGCCAAAGCTCAAAGGAGTCAAAGACACCCTTCAGCAAATCAGACGGATAATTGGACACAGATATTGTAATCCACAAAACAAAGGCAAAAAGCAAAGCCATAGCCGGATAAGAAGTATATTTGCCCAGCAAAATTCTATCTAAAATATGTATTTTTTCCGGTTTGGACACAGACACGGTTTGAGCTGCTATAGCTTTAGCCCTAACGAAATAAAGCTCTTTGTTGTCAAAAGCGGAAATAGGAGGTACAACTCTGCCGCAAACAATACAATCAATAGCATCGAGCAAATGATTTATGCCTTTGCCCGATTTTGCTGTAGCCTTTACTACCGGAACACCTAACAAATCGGACAGCTTTTCTGCGTCCACATATATGCCTTGCTTTTTCGCCTGGTCACAAAGATTGAGCATAACCACAACATTAGGAGTAAGGGACAAAATTTGGAACACAAAGGGCAACGAGCGTTCCAAAAGAGAACAGTCCACCACGCACACAACCACATCTGTACTGCTGTTTTTTAAAAAGTCACGGGCAATCTGCTCCTCATAGGACAGAGAATCGAGAGAATATGTACCGGGCAAGTCCACAAGGGTGTAGTCATTATTCTTATAATAAAATCCCGAACTGTCCGATTCTACGGTTTTGCCTATCCAATTACCGGTATGGCGATGCATACCGGTAAGCTCATTGAATACTGTGGATTTTCCGACATTTGGATTGCCGGCAAGGGCTACAAGCTTTTTGCTCAAAAAATCATAACCTTTCTAAAAAAGATTGTCTACAGAAATATTTTTACAATCGCATTTTCGCAAAGCGACGAGAGCGCCTTTGGCACGATACAAAACGGGCGAACCTACTGCTGCACGGCACATACACTCCACAGCATCATTTTCACCAAAGCCCATAACACGCAGTCTGTCACAAAAGCACTCATCAAAGTTGAGTGCGACAATTCTGCCTCGCTCTCCGGGAGTCATCTCCTCCAGCGTCATAGTATCACCTCATCACAGTTTATGACGCAACGGCAGTGAGTGTGATTACTGCTTATCCTTAGGCTTTGCTACCAAGGCGACAATAAGGCCGCTGAGAAGTGCAACTGTTACGCCGCCGGCACAAGCGGTAAACGGTCCTGTGATTATGCCGGAAAATCCGTCTTTTTTTATTGCTTCACGGACACCGTTAGCCAAGGCATTGCCGAAGCCTGTAAGCGGCAATGTAGCACCTGCTCCTGCAAAATCGACCAGCTTATCATACAATCCAACAGCACCGAGCAAAACGCCTAAACATACAAACAGCACAAGTATTCTCGCCGGCGTCAGCTTAGTCAAATCCAAAAGCAGCTGACCTACGGTACATATTATTCCGCCAACCAAAAACGCTTTGATACACATTAAGAGCATAAAAAAATCACCTATCAGCAGTATAACCGCCGTAGGTGATTTTATGTATTATTTTAGCCCAAATCGATAGGATTCTTATTGTCTTTCTTTGATTCTCTGCCGTATTTTTCTTCAAATCCGGGATTGATATAATCTTCTACAACTCTGCCGTCACGGACACGAATAACACGCTCTGCCTCCTCGGCAATCTCGTTATCGTGGGTGATGACAATAACTGTTCTGCCCTCGTCCTTGAGAGTATGGAGAATGTGCATAACATCCTTAGTAGAACGAGTGTCCAGGTTACCTGTAGGCTCGTCGGCAAGAATAACCGGAGGTGCTGCCGCAATAGCTCTCGCTACGGCTACACGCTGCTGCTGACCGCCCGACAACGCCTGAGGAAGATGGTGCATACGACTCTTAAGTCCGACTTTTTCGAGTGCGGCAATACTCTTTTCACGGCGTTCGTCCTTCTTCATACCTCTGTACACGAGAGGAAGCTCAACATTCTCTAACGCAGTGAGAGAAGAAATGAGGTTAAAGCCCTGGAAAATAAAGCCAATCTGTCTGTTGCGAATTTCGCTCATCTGGTCATCGGTAAGATCATCTACCAATTTTCCGTTGATATAATACTCTCCCTCGGTGGGAGTATCGAGAAGTCCGAGCATATTCATAAGAGTGGACTTACCACTGCCCGACTGACCGATAATTGCAACAAATTCGCCCTCGTCGATAGTCAGCGAAACGCCGTCAAGAGCGTTGACCTGGTTCTCGCCGGGGTTATATATCTTATATACATTTCTGACATCTATCAAATGAGACATAAATATTCACATAGCCTTTCGATAAAAAATACACTTTACAATTAGTATAGTGAGATTATACAAAACTTAATTTATAATGTCAAGGATATACTTGAATATTAACAATCACTTTACAAATAATATAGAAAAAGTGAGGTAATATTATGAGCATATCTAACAGTGATTATTCTAAAATGACAGACAAAGCAAGTCCTAACTCGCCAAAGCTCCTGAACAGTGTAAAAGCGTTCGTATTCGGCGGCGGAATATGCCTGTTCGGTCAACTGATGAACGGACTGTTTCAGTCATTGGGAATGAACGAGGAGCAAGTAAAGCTCGCCACTCCGTCAACGGTAATCATAATCACCGCAATACTGACCGGAATAGGTGTTTATGACAAAATTGCCCGTCACGCCGGAGCCGGTGCATTTGTACCAATATCGGGGTTTGCAAATTCTGTTGTGTCCCCCGCCCTGGAATTTCAGCATGAAGGCCTTGTGCTGGGTACAGCCGCCCAAATGTTCTCTATCGCAGGGCCTGTGCTGGTGTACGGTACTGCATCTGCATCGCTGTACGGACTGATAGCCTTTATCTTTAAGCTGTACTAAATATGGTCCTCGTATCTTTCGGCAGTGATTATACCGTCGTTTACATTCAGCTTGCAGATACGGGCATTGCGTGCGTCAAAGGCACTTTCGCCTATATCGTCGTAATCTCTCGCATGATAAACGGCGTACCACTGACCGTCCTCTTTTATCATAGAATGATGTCCTGTGCCCTCCTCAAAGTCATTTGCGGCAATAACAGGGTGGTAAGTATCGGCGTCAGGATATTTTTCAAACTTAATCTTGGTCAAATCGGTTTCGTCGGTTTTTGCTCTGGCATAGCCTATGTAATATGTAGGCTGCTCAAAGCAATTACCGCTGTACATAACATACTGCCAATCGCCCTCTTTGAAATAGAACGCACCCTCTATAGTATGCCAATGCTGACCTTTTTTGTATCTGTCACGGCGATAAATATCCTCGTCGAGTGTCGGCTCAATTACAGTCACAGGCTCACCCTTTGCTGTCATAGGGTCTAACAACCTGTCTACTACAATGTATGTGCCTATTCTGTCGCCGTCAAAACGGTTGGTACTGTAAAAGATGAACAAACCGCTTTCGTTCTGCACCACATGGCTGTCAATACTGAAAGGATGCAAAAGCTGCTTTTCGTTACCGAACGGGCCTAAAGGATTGTCGGCAACGCTGACAAACATTGCGCCTCTGTGGCCGCCTGCATCCGGCTCGTCATCATATATTTCTATACTGTTGTACATATAGAATTTGCCATCGTACTCTATAACGCTGGGTGCCCAAAACTCCTCTAATCCCTCTTTTGTAAACACCTGACCGTAATACTGCCAGCCACTGAAAAGGTTGTCGGAATAGTAGGCGTAGATGCCGTGGTGACCGGTAACATAGATATAATACTTGTCGCCGCTCTTAAAAATGAACGGGTCTGCCTGACCACGATAATTCTCTTTGTCTATAGATAATAAGTGCATAAAAAATCCTCTTAGTTTTTATTTTGCTTTTCTGCCTCGAGCTCAGCTTTTTCTTTATAGAACATATTGGCTTTTACATAGACCTCTATAAAGCCTCTGATAATCTCAGCCATCTCGCCCTCGCTGTAATTGTGGAGCAGGATATGCTCGTCATCATCTATTGCGAGAGGACCCTTTTCGTAATCGTTAAAACAAGGCATAAGAGAGTAGTTAGTCTTAGTCTTAACTATACTGATGAGAGTATAATCCGAGGTAGCATTAACAAAACCCTTTTTCTTAGTATAACGCTCAATGGTAGAAGTAGCCACATCGTCATTATGCTTTTTTGTATAGCAGGCATCAATTACCTTTTCGATATAGCTCTCAAGTGCTTTGTCTGTATAAGGTGCTTTAAGCAGGAACACCTTGTCGATATCGGCTATTCCGTACTTATCACTTTCACCGCAAGGGATACCGATGAGATTTTCGTCCTTATCAACATAGATAGATATAGTATAAAATTCTTTTTCCATAGGATAGTCCTTTCTTTTTTTAATAATTATATATTAAGTAATTGAAAAATTCAACAATAAGTGGTAATATTTATTAAAATAAGACACAGGGGCGGATTTTGATGAAAAAGGTTCTCATAACCGGAGGCGCAACAGGCATAGGCAAGGCTTGTGCGGAATTGTTCATAAACCAAGGGTACGATGTAACAGTCACCCACCACGATACTCTGGTAGACTACGGAGTCAAAATACTGAACTGTGATTTGGCTAAGCCTGAAGAAATCGAAGCAATGTTCCAAAAGCTCGGCGACGTAGACATATTAGTAAACAATGCCGGAGTGTCACTGATAAAAATGATAAACGACACCACAATCTATGACTACGAAAAAATTACTGCCATAAATGAAAGAGCGGTATATTTTTGCAGCAAATATGCGGCACTGAATATGCTGAAAAGGCACAGCGGTGCGATAATCAACATATCATCTATTTGGGGGCAGTGCGGTGCAAGCTGCGAAACTCTATACAGTATGACTAAGGCAGGCGTTATCGGACTGACTAAGGCATTGGCTCAGGAGCTGGCGCCCAGCGGAATAACAGTCAACTGCGTATGTCCCGGTATAATAGACACACGAATGAATGAGCAGTTCGACAAAAATGAACTGAAAAATGAAGTACCTATGGGCAGACTCGGTACGCCTGAAGAAATAGCAAAGGCGGTACAGTTCTTCGCAGAAAACGATTATATCACGGGACAGATACTCGGAGTGAACGGCGGTATAGTATGAGAGTAGGAACAGACATAGTACAAATAAGCAGAATCGCTGAAAGTATAAAAAGTGAGCATTTCCTAAAAAATGTGTTCACCGAAAGTGAGTGCAAATATGCAAAAAAAGCTGAAAGCTACGCCGGATTATTTGCGGCAAAAGAGGCGTACCTAAAGGCTTTGGGTACCGGAATAGACAGAAGGCTGAACGAAATAGAAATACTCCACGATGAAAAAGGCAAGCCCTATATCAGCGGAGCACCTAACAGCGACCTGTCTATATCTCACGATGGAGAATATGCCATAGCTGTAGTAATAACAGAATAAAAAGGAACCTCTACGATGCCGCACAGCGCAGAAGTAGAGGTTTTTAATATACAACGCAGGAAGGATAGGAGTGATAAGTACGAAAAAAGTAAGAACAAAAACAAACACAAATCTAATGATTGAAGGAAACATAGCAAAGCAGCTGTTTTTCTTTTCCATTCCCCTTATACTCGGCAACCTGCTGCAGCAGTTATACAACACGGCTGACTCAATAGTAGTAGGAAACTTTGTAGGCAGCAATGCACTTGCGGCAGTAGGCTCCGGCACGGTGCTGATAAATCTGATAATCGCTTTCAGCCAGGGAACAGCGGTAGGTGCAGGCGTAGTAATAGCTCAATACATAGGTGCAAAGCATAAGGAAAAGCTATCCGAGGCGGTGCATACTTCGGTAGCAATAGCCCTAATTATAGGTGCAGCGCTGTCGCTGTTCGGCGTACTGTTCAGCAAAACACTGCTGATATGGATGAAAACGCCAAAAGAGGTACTGAGTGAATCTGTAGTATATCTGCGGATTTATTTTGCGGGACTGATATTCAATGTAATATACAATATGGCGGCAGGCATTATGAACGCCGCAGGTAACTCTAAGCGTTCACTGCGTTATCTCGCCTACGCCTCGGTAACAAACATTATACTCGACCTGCTATTCGTAGGACTGCTGAAGATGGGCATTATGGGTGCGGCTCTGGCTACAGATATCAGCCAGTTGCTGTCAGGTATTCTGTCAATGCTGTTCTTGATGAGAGTGAACGAAGACTACAAGGTGACGCTGAAAAAAATAAAGCTACACAAGGAGTCTGCCAAGAAGATAATCCGAGTAGGACTCCCTACCGGACTGCAAAATACAGTTATATCAATATCCAATGTACTGGTGCAATCGGGTATAAACGGCTTTGGTGCAACGGCAATGGCAGGATTCGGAGCATATCTGAAGGTAGACGGCTTTAACATTCTGCCGGTGCTCAGCTTCAGTATGGCGGCAACCACCTTTGTAGGTCAAAACTACGGTGCAGGAAAAATAGACAGAGTAAAAAAAGGTATGTGGATAACTCTCGGTATGGTAACGCTGTACACGATAGTAACAGGTGCCCTGCTGCTTACATTCTCTCACCAAATCATCAGGCTTTTCTCAGCCGACACGGCGGTAATCGCCTATGGTGCAGACGCAATGAAATATTTTTGTCCGTTCTATTTTGTGCTGGGAATACTGAACTGCTTGGCAGGAACGGTACGAGGCACAGGCAAAACAATGCCGCCGATGATAATAATGCTCATATCTATGTGCATATTCAGAATCTTTTGGATTCAGCTGGCTCTGCCGAGAATAGGCACAATAGAGGGAATATATATGCTCTACCCTATTTCCTGGGCAATAGGAGCGGCTATGATGGTGCTGTACACCATTTTCGGTAAATGGATAGACCCCAAAAAGCTCATTGGCAACAATTAGATTTTCGAATAATGCAAACAAAAATCAGGCACAATATTGTGCCTGATTTTTTACTTTGTTTTGACTGTTTTGGTGTTGCTCCAAGAGGAGTAAACATAAGCCTTTTGACCGTCTACCTTAATAGACTGATAAGAGCGGACACGGACATAGTATTTCTTTTTTGACTTTAGACCGGTTATCTTTTTTGATGTGGCAGAAGAAGCATTATAGATTTTTGCATTTTTGAAATTTTTGTTTTCCGAAATACAAACTTGATACTTAGGTCCTTTTATTTTGCTTTTCCATTTAGCAGTTAGGGATTTTTTGCCGGAGGACGGTGTGCTTTGTGTAACCGCAGCAGGCTTTACGGAAAAGTAAAAAGTCTTTTCGCCGCTGTAAATTCCCTTGAACTTAACCTTGGCGATATACTGACCTGCCGAGGTGATTTTTGATACCGTTTTGTTATTAGCACGGGATATATAAGTGACCGAATAATATGATGAGGACACTGCCTTTTTGTACTTATCCTTGACTGTAACGGTCGGCTTTAGGGCTGTGCCGCTGTAGGTATATGAAGTCTTAAAGGAAACTGTGTCCAGCTTCGGTGCAGAATGGGTGGACAGTGTCTTTTTGCAATTTTTACAAACTCTGCTGTACTTTCCGTCCGAGGAAAAAGTAGCATACTTTTTTACGCTGACAGACACACTGCGGTGAGGGCAGGCTGTAGTTTTTGGTACAGTCGTCTTTGTTGTTGCAGTTGTGTTTGAATAGGACGGAGCGTTATTACGCTTTGTAGTAGTGGTTGTATTTTTTGTTGTGGTAGTGGTGGTTGTAGTAGTTGTTGTTGTAGATGTAGTAGTTTTTTTGGTTGTGCCGGTGGTATCGTCGGGATTTGTTCTGCCAATAACAACAGCCGAATCCACGGTAATCATAGGTCTGATACCCGATTCATTTATACAAGAGGCATCATACTCTCCACGCTTTACTTCACCAAAACGAACCATCATAGGACGGTCGTTGCCCTCTGATGTACGGAGTATATAATGGCCGTCGGAATTTAAAGTTTCACCATACGAATATGATGTGCCTGTCCATAAGCCCTGCGACTTAGCGTAATCCGTGCTGTCAGTCAACCTGTTTTCATCTCTGAAAGCACGCATTGGAGCAAAGCCGTAGTCGGTGTTGTGCATATCGGTTTCGCCGGGGAGATAAACATTGTCCTGAGTAGACGAAGTATCACCGGTATAATATTTGCCGTGCGGCGTATTATCTATCTCAGCGGTAATGATATTTTTCTTTTCGTCAGTGGTGAACACGGTGTCATAGAAAGTAGTGTTAAGCCACTTCCTGACAGAGCTGTATCTCCAATCTCCTGCGAAATGGGTACAATCCTTGTCGCAATAGTATTTTCCGTCCTCGCCCCTATACATTGTTTCGTTAAAGGGCTGGGCGTCAAGCAGAGACTCGGACATCAGTATGCCCTTCTCCTTGTCCAAAATGCGCCATTTTATCGGCTCATATTTGAAATAATACACTGTATTCGTTTTATATCCATTGGTTGCAAAATACTTGGGCACAAGATACGAAGACCAAGCTCTCGGCTGAGCAAAAGTAACAGCTCTGTATCGGTCGCCGCCATATTCTATATCGGCATATTTTATGCTGTCGGTAGGCTCTGCCGTTCCTATAGAGCCTGTACCCGAATAGTAACTGTATGTGTTCCAGCTCTTTTCGACAGACTCAAGTGAAGAACGCAAATTATCGTCCGACACCATAGTCTGAGGATATGTGCCGTATGTAATAATATCGCCGTTGTCATAAACACCCGGAGTCTTAGGCTCTGTTGTGGTAGTGGTGTGGGTAGGTATGGTAAAGTCCGAAAGATTGAGCATAACAGCGGGGCGGACACCTACCACCATAGTGACATATTCCTCCTGCCTTGTACCATCCTCGGCTATTCTGTAAAATTTGTTATTGTAACCCGTAGTTACTATAGTCCTTGTCCAATACTCAGCACAGCCCTTATAATCAGTGGCGTCATTATTACCGTCGGTGCCCATATTTGTGTCTGCACCGAGGCAAGACGAATAGTCAGAAGCTAAGGCTCTGCGCTTTGTAAATCTATTTAGGTTATACTTTTCGTCAGTAAAAATATCATAGGTCGGGACAGAAACATTGTCACTTAAGCTGTCGCCTGACGGGATATAACCGAACGACTTTTTGTCATAAGTAGTTTTGTAAATCTTGGTCTTATCATCAGAGGTAAAGGAAAGGTTATAAAAATCATTATTGAGCCAAGAACGCAAATCTGTAACGAGGTAATTATCACTGCCTATTGTCATATCGTCATCGTCCCAATACTTGTCTTGGTCGTCACAGACATAAGTATTTTGGTACGGCATTGCGTCCAACACATTTTCGCTGATAGCAAGACCCGTATCGGCGTCAACAATCATCCATTTGAGCGGCTGATATTTGAAGTAATACACATTTGACTTTTTGTATCCGTTATAATACTGATTGCCTGATGCAGTGGTATCTGTTCTGCCTTTTCGATAATCAACAATTTTTACTGCTCTGTACTTAGTACCCTCATATTCTATATCGGAATACAGGATATTGTCATTATGTATCTGTGAATACCGCTCATCAGCAGGGTCTGCACCGTAATAGCCGTAGCTCGTCCAATTCTTTTCTATTTCGTTGAGTTTGTTGACTACAGACGCACGCTTTTCTCTCGCCTGAGGATAAGAACCGAGCTCTACTATATCCCCCGTCTGCCAAGCCTCAGTTCCCTCGTCGGCATAAGCGCTGTAAAAGCTAAAGCTGCCGGCAATAATAACCAAAGCCGACAGTAACGCAATGAATCTCTTCACAGTCATCTCTCCTTTTTATCACTACAAGGGATATAATACCACAACGAAAAAAGCAGGTCAATAGCATAAAAATTTAACGACAGTAAAAAAGGTTCTGCAATTACTTGCAGAACCTTTTTGTTAATTCATCTTATAAGCGCCTTTTTTCATACTCTTCCACTTTTTGTTGGATACATCGGGGAAATTTTTCCAAAACTTAACTGTCTTCCACGGACCATACACTCTCTTGCCCTTTTTGTTATACTTAAAGGCTCTGATATGGAGAGTATCAACAGCTTTTGGATAATACCAAAAGAACTTATTTTTTGTTGTCTTTACTGTAAAGGCCTCTTTCTTGCTGCCCTTATATATTTTTCCTCGGGAATAGTAATCATAATAAATTTGGTAGCCCTTTACACCTTTGATTTTATCAAAAGTGACGAGAACCTCAGGCTCATCTACTCTGTGACACTTAGCCTTAATATGCTTAATTGTGCCCCACTTAGCCTTTTTACTCTTAGCAAGCACAGGCTGTGAAACAGTAATGGCGCTGTTCTCCTTTGCATAAGCAACAGCACTGATTGAGCCTACCGAAGAAACAAGAATAACTGTCGATAACAAGATTGATAATAACTTTTTCATAACTTTCACCTCAAAAACACCAATATTTTATCACAACGAAAAAGAAAAATCTATAAGCCGACAGCTGACTTTTTATATTCTCCTGCAAAGTACAAGATAACGGCTGTAGGTGATGTGGCTAACACTCCTGCCTTTGCAGAACAGCAGTACGGCAGAATAAAATACCGACTGCCGAACTATAAAAAAGAAGACCTCCCCACTGCCGGAGACACAGGTATATATAAATACTTGACCGCAGGTGTAATTATGCTGACAGCCGGCGGCGTGTTGATTCTCATTGCAATAAAAAGGAAACGCAGAGAATAAATAATTTAATCTCATACAATTAACAAAACCGTAGTGAACTCACTACGGTTTTTCTTTACTGTTTTTCTTTTAACTTTTTTATCAGTCTAAGCTGTGTCTTTTTGTCGGTATATCCTAAGGATTTATAAAATCTGTGCGCCTCTACTCTACCCTCGCCTGTATTAAGTCGAACTAAGAAAATTTTATTCTTTAGGGCATAATCCTCTACAGTGTTCATTAAGGCTGTACCGATACCTCTGTGACGATATTCCTGGCTAACGGCAAGACCTAATATATTCACCATAGTATCGGCATAGAGCACATCATATCGCTCCATATGGACAAACCCAACAACTTCGCTGTCGCACACAGCAACCATAACACGCTCACGGGAATCGTCGGTTTTTTCCAGCTTATGCTTAACGAGCATAGGGTCACAGTAATAGCCCAAATCTCTCGATGAAATATCTGCTATATCTATATAGTCCTCTACAGTGGCTTTTCTAATGATATAATCCATAATATCACCCTCTCCATAATAGCACAACAAGCAAGAATAATTCAAGATATAAAATACTGTGAATGGATATAAAGACTGTATTATTCCGTCAGCCAGCGTATGTGTTCGTGTGTATTATAGAATTTTTTGGAAATATGATGTCCACCGGATGAGTAGCGTGTAAAAATCGTGTCGGTGCATATATCTTTTATCATGGGATAACAGGTTATGTCACATTGCGGCGAAACCACATTATCATCATCGGCGTGCACGAGCCATATAGATTTGTTTTTGAGTGGGGAAAAATCATTGACCGTCAGGCGAGAATAATCAGAATATTCGCCGGTAACGGACAATGCTTTTTTTATCATATCGGGGTGGAACAGGAGCATATTCCAAACACACATACCGCCCAAAGAGGTGCCGTAAATTCTTATATTTTTTGTATCGAATGAATAACGGGTTGACAAAGCGGTAATCAAGTGGCAACAAGAGGAAACATAGCCGTCGATATTGTCAAATTCATTCCTGCCTAAAATGATCATCTGTGGGACAAGTATATTCACATCACTGCACAGAATATCCCTACCGCCTGCATAGGCAAGAAATTCTACAGAATTAGCCAAATTGTCGCAGCCCACAGTTCCGCTGCCGCCGAAATAAACAATCAACGGCTTATTATGACTTTCAGCCTGACAAAATCGAAAAGGCACTGTTAGATTTTCTTCTGCATCAAAGTAACTGCCACGAATATTACCTTTTTCGGTAGAATTTTTTGTAATATTCAGAACTTCTGATGCGGTAGAATATCTTTTGTGATAATTTTTACAAAGCTGACGGAGACAGCTCATACGGATGTTATTAAAATTCATAATTCACCTACAGTATATTGGTAATTCTATTATATCCCCCACTGCTAAATTTGTCGAGAGCAAAAAATAACCACCTGTCTGATAACAAGTGGTTATTTTGTACTATATGTCTTTCAGCTTTCCGTCCTTAGTCCATTTTACGCCGGAAGCCCAGTGGTATTTGTTTCCGTCAGAATCGGTATAGATATTCTCCGTAGACTCATCTTTTTTGAACTCATGCTTTTCGTCAAATACGAAGTAGCCGTCATCGTCCACAAAAGAATATTTGTTATCATACTGCTTATGAGTTTTGAGGTTGGTGTATGTACCTACCTGCGTTGAGGAGTCGAAGAAATAATAATATTTCTCTCCTTTCCTATTATATATAGGCACACGCTCATAGGTATAGGCATTGCCGAATCTATCAAAATCACAAACATCAATATCTACCGAAAATTTGATTTTTCCATCGGAAGCAAAATCAGAAAATTCCACGGGATAATAAAGCTTTCCGTTTGTATCGGCACAGCTGTGACTGTCTTTTACGGTAATGGACATATCCTTGTCATAGTGGATATAGCCTTTTTCGTCCAAAAAGCACAAATCCGTATTATACTTTTTACCCTTGCAATAGAGAAAATCAAATCCTGTCTTATCAAAATCGTAGGTATATTTTCTGCCGAGTTTATCATAAAAACACATATCGGTTTCATTGAAATGCCTATCGCCCGTTTGGTCATACGTCGTCCTCTTTGAGTCGATATAGCTGCCTACACCGACGCCGATACCCGACATGAACATAATGACAGACAAGATAAACAGAACAATACTCTTGGCTGAAATTTTTTGATTTCCTGTCTCAGCGAAAACGACAATACCTATTATGATTGGGAAAAGCAATGCCAAAACAGTATAGAAAATTCTTGTACCCTTTGCAATATTTCTCGTACGATAATATATCGCAAATGCAAAGGCAAACCGTGCCAACACTACCAGCACTGCCATTGAGATAAGGAAGTTATTATTCATACAATATAATTAACAACCTTTCATAATCAATCAGAATAAGCAAATGTTTCTTCGGAGACATTGTGGAAATTCATATATATTTCGTTATACAGTGTCGAAAGCTGTGTGTCCTTAACTCGCCTAATCATAGCGTAGTCCATAGCATTGACACAACCGTCCTTGTTCAAATCAAGTGCCATCACAGGCATATTCAACTCAGCGTCTTCGGCTACATTGATAGTTTTCTTTCTGTTAAAAGTGCCGTTGTCAAGGAGAATATTATACTCACCTGCTTTCAGGTAACACTCAACAGTTCCGTCACTGTCTGTAGTGCCGACAAGGTCATCGTTGACATAGACCTTTACACCTGCAAGAGATACAGTCCCCTCGTCAGAGTTTGGACTTTCGAGCACAGTAGTTTTTATCACAGTTCTGTAATAGCTTGTTGTGAGTGTTGCGGAATATTCGGGGCTTGAATAACTCTCAAGACCGCCGCTGACTGCCTTAAACGAGACCTTATGGTCGCCTGCCTTAGACATAACAAAAGTGTCGCTGTCCATCTGCACCCAACCGCTGCCGATATTGTAATAATAAACTACATCATCACTGCTGTTAGGTGAAGAAAGCTTAAACTTAACAATATTTGAGGTTTCACTGCCGACTGTTCCCACAGGGGTAACATAGAGCACAGGTCTTTCGGCAGCAACTATATTGTTGATAGTGATAACCTTAGTAGAGGTAAGACCGTTATTAGCAGTCATAACGACTACATATTTTCCGTTTTCGCTGACCTCAAACGAATCGGAATCGGTTATATCCTCGCCGTTTACGCTGACGGACTTAAGGCCCGAACGACCTGTATTGACCTTAAAGGAAACCTTATACGGCGAATCGGTTTTTTCTTCTGTTCCAAGTTTATAATCCAATGTAGGAGCGACCGTATCAATCATAACACGATAGCTGTCGGAATAATTGCTCTCCACACCTGCACCGTTCACAGCCTTGAAAATATACGAAGCGTCAACATCGCTGTCAATCGTTATAACAGAACCTTCCTCTGCGGAGGTCCAGGTCTCACCCTTGTCTGTGCTGTAATAATAGTGAACTCCGGAAATTGCCTGATTAAGTATAGTCATACTGAACTTAACACCGTCGGCAGTCCACCTGCCGAATGTACCCTCAAAGTCCACACGAACAACAGGCTCGGTTTTGTCTATCTTAACCACAAAGTCCTCAGCGGTAACAGTTTCGTTATTTGAATAAGATACTGCCTTAAATTTATACTTCCACTGACCTTGAGTCTTAACGGTAAGGGTGTCACCGTCCATCTCTGTCCATTCGCCGCCGTTGACACTGTAATAGTATCTGTATATTCCGGAGAATGCTGATGATGAAAGTTTGATTGTAACATCCTTAGAGGTCCAAGTATCACTTTCATATGTTTCGCCGTCAGCCTCGGAGGTGATAACAATATCTGTAGGAGCTTCCTTATCAATAACATAGCCGTCATTCAGCTTGCTGTCGGAAACATTACCTGCCTTATCTACTGCTCTCGCCTCGGCATAGCCCTTAAAATTGCTGTCCTGCACAGGTTTATTATTATCATCATACACAGTCCAATCAGTCAGCGGTGTACCGTTTTCGTCAACAAAGCGATACTCAATTTTGTCTATTCCTGCAACGCCCTCATCTTCCGCCTTAACAGTCAGCTGGGTGGTTTTGTTAAAGAACAAACCAAAGGACATTTTGTTCACAAATCTTGCAAAATCATTTGTATCCTTATGAGCGACCGTAACCTCGGTAACGGTAGGCTTTTGGGTATCAATATTGTCTATAGTAATCGTCTGTTCACTTTCGAGCAAGCTGTTGGAAACAATCTTGACTGTATATTTGCCGTTCTTTGTAACGGTAAATTCCGATTGACTGTTCAGAGGTTCGTCATTGAGATAAACTGCTTTTATGCCTGATATGCCTACTGTGCAATCACTGATTTTGACTGCATATGACTTATTGGTAAGCTCTGTTACATCCTGAGTGAGCGTAAACTGTGGAACAGTTTTGTCTATCTTTACGGAATATGGCTCGGTAGCATCGCTCTCAATACCGGCACTGTTCACCGACTTAAAGGTATGGACAGAATTTGTATCGGCAGAAACGGTCAGTGTGTCTCCGTCGATTTCTTTCCATTCGCCGCCGTCAATATTATAATAATACTTTATTGACTCCAGCTTGTTGGTGCTGTCCAAAGTGAAAGTGACATCTTTACTTGTCCAAGAGCCGTCGTAGTTCGCGGTATCTACGGATACAACAGGCTTTCCGTAAATAATTATAGGAAATTCTGCCTCGGCAGTTCTGCCGTAGTGCTTATATGTTACCTTGACTTTTTGCTCCACATTATATTTGGAGTAATCGATTTGGGAATCGTCAACCGTGTAATCAAATACTTCTTCACGGGGTGCATTGCTGTAATTTGCATACACCTTCAGTCCGCTCAAGTCGAGCTTGCTTGCGCCCTCAACATATGCGTACTGCGGCGGTGTAATGTCAATAGACTCCACTGCCTTAGAATTAACCTTGACCGGAAATACAGCACGGAACTGCTTGCCTGCTCTGGCGAGAGTTACAATTACATATTGCTCTCTGTCAATCAGAGTCGGGTCAAATCCGCTTATCTCATAATCATCCACATCAACGCTGATAAGGGAGTCGCCGTATGTATCCGCATCGGGATAATATTCTTCAAGTTTTGAGCGGTCATATATTGCAGAAACTTTAATTCCTGTCAAATCGAGTTCTGTGTCGCCCTCAACATAATCATATTTTTCAGGAGCAGTAACAGCTATATTATTAGGCTGAATTTCTACAACTTCAATCTCTTTTGAACTTTCGGCATAAGAGCCGTCAACAGAGGTTACACCCTCTCGTCCGAACAGCCATAATGTCGTCTTACCGGCAGACTTACCGTAGACCTTACCGCTCGAATCCACGGTAGCATAGGTGTTTTCCGTGTTTCCTGAGGTGCTGTTCCAGCTTGAATTCCACGGACGGCTGCCGTCATCGGTTGTGAGGCCCCAATGTACATTTTTTACACTGATTCTTGACGGTGAAAAAATAGAAGTATATGTTCGTGGAAAATCCTTTACAACATAGTCATTGCCCGTGATTGATGCACCAACAAGATTATTTACAGATGCGCCCCGTACGTTGAATGTAATAGATGCAGACACGCCGCCTATAATCGCTGTGATAGTAACGGATTTTGAATTATAAATAGTCAATCCACCGGAGTCGAGACCGAGCACCTTTCCGTTTTCATCAACAGATGCTATCGATGGATCAGAACTGTGCCATACCACATTTTTAAGCAAATCCGGATCATAGTCGGCAGGCAGAATATTCTTTATATCAATCTGTGCGGTTTTGCCTTCTTCGAGGAAAGAGTCACGGCTGCCTGTCAAAATATTTGTGGTAAATCCGTTACCTTTTTCGAGAGTAAAACTGGTTATAGGCACACCCGATGACACGGTTTTTTCTGCCTCAAGACTCGTGCCGTTATATGTAACTTTAACATATATTTTAATTATTCCGACACCTGTCGCAACGAGATTACCGTTCGTATCAATAGTCGCAAATCCGTTATTGGCAGGGGTATCTGATGTGGCGAGCACAAGCTCGTTTGTCTGCGAATCATAAATTCCCCACTGACGTTGAACGCCGCTGTTGGAATTTAATCTGGCAGGAGTTACATCAGCGGTGTACTTGTTTGTTTCCGACAGTGCAACATTGTCATAACCGTTTATTTCCACATTGTTGATTGTGTCGCCTACTATATTCCTGTTTATTTTTAGCGAAACTGATTTTGATACTCCGTCAATAGTTGCAGTAATAGTAACTGTTTTTGACAGCTGCAAGCCTTGACCGGCATCAAGTGCAGTTACAGTACCGTCCTGGGTAATAACAGCTGCATCAGTATCTGAACAGCTCCACTGCACATCGCCCTCATAAGCACCGGCAGGAGAAACATTTTCGATAGAAAGCTGTGTAGACTCGCCTTCCTTCAGCTCAAGTGTTCCGCCGATTGAAAAATCTTGAACAGGCAATTCCTCACGAGATACGACAGTAAAATCTACTGTATCAGACACCGCAGCATACAGATTGCTTTCGGGATTAACACGAATGGTAACATTTCCGGCAGATGTAAAAGTAACAAGTCCGTCAGATGTAACCGTTGCGTGCTTTTTGGATTCTGTATCAATAGTTTTTCCGACGGTCCACTTTACGCCTTGTTTTAATCTAACGGGGGTAACTGCGCCGTAGAGCTGTATCTGCTTGCCTACAGCTACTACCTTAGGCACTGATTTTTTATTAGTAATATGTACACCTGTGGGCCACACATTACCTGCGACACTTTGGTCAACAGCCACATCTGCCGTGTCTGTAGCAAGTACATTTCCGCTCTCATCTACAAGACGGGCAGTGATGGTAATAGTCATATTGTCCAGCATCTTTTCGAGTGAATTGCCCAAATCAGCGTTGATACCCTTAACTATAGCGACAACAAGGTCAGTATTCAGGTTGCTGTCATTTAGGTCGATTCCGGCACTTGCAAACGCCTTTTCTATAGCTTCAGCTGTCGCATTACCGATAATAGGAATAGTCCTTACGTCGTTATCGAGCCAATATTTTATGACAGCAGCTTTGGAATAGTCATAAGCAGTGACGTTACCGCTATCGTCAACGTCCGCAAGGAGAGGCATATTACTCTCCCATTGCACAGAAGAACCCGATGGCAAATCCGTATCCGAATGGACAGTCAACTGTACCGAATTATACTCCGTAATGTGCAAAGTCTCAGTCAATTCGGCATCGTTATAATAAATAGTGATATTCTCCGCCGCATTAGCCGCTATAGTCGGCAAAGTAACAGAAAACACGAGAGAAATACTTAATAATATGCTTATAAATTTTTTCATAAAAACTCTCCTATTTATATTCATTTTACAAACATCTAATAAGTATGTAAATTATACCATATTTTGATTGGTTTTACAATAAGAAAGAATGTATTTAACAAAAAGAAAAACCCACCAAGGCATTATACCTCAGTGGGTTGAAACAACAAATTAGCCGTTGATTTGCTTTGCGATTTCTTCGGCGAAGTTTTCTTCTCTCTTTTCGAGGCCGTCGCCCTTTTGCATACGGATAAAGCCGGTTGCTTTAATCTCTGTGCCAAGCTCCTTAGCTACTGAATCAATGTAGCCTGCAACTGAGCCCTGGAAAAGATCGGAACGAACAAAATCCTGCTCCATAAGGCAGATTTCCTTAATCTGCTTTGAGAGTCTGCCCTGTACAAGGCCTGTGAAAATCTTGTTTTCTACAATCTCAGCCTTGTGAGATACAGCAATACCTGCAAGAATCTCAAAAGCTTCCTTAGAAATGAAGTTTACAAAGTTCTTTCTCTGCTTATTGTCGAGTCCCTGATAGATAGTGATGTCCTCGTCGCTCCACTTTTTCTCATCGATAGCTTCTTTAATGAGGCCGCTGAGAATAGGCATAGGAAGTGAATCAGGCTTGTTGAGAGCACTGTCAATAGTGATTGACTTCATCTTAGCAAGCTCGTCGTCAGAGATGTCTGCCTTGCTGAGATAATCAGGATTCATAGCAGCAATCTGCATAGCAACGTTCTTACCCATAGCGTCAAACTCTGCTGTCTCTGCCTTTGACTCGTCAGCTACATCGAAGCCAACCATAACGCCTACGCTGCCGCCTGCGTGAACATAAGTAGAAACAACGCCGTCCATTCTGTCAAAACGACGAACTTTCATATTCTCACCGATAGCAAGAACAAGGTCATTAAGAGTCTCGGTAACAGTTCTGTCTGTACCGTCATATTTTTCTTCCTTAAGAGCTTCTACATCAGCAGGATTTGTAGCAATGATAGTCTTTGCTACGCCCTCAACGAAGTTCATAAACTTTTCATTCTTAGCTACGAAGTCTGTCTCTGAATTTACTTCGAGAACAACGCCCTGCTTCTTAGCCTTATCATAATATGGAAGAACAACGCCCTCTGCAGCAATTCTTGTGGACTTCTTCTGAGCTGCTGCAAGGCCTCTTTCACGAAGAAATTCAATAGCCTTGTCCATATCGCCGTTAGCCTCGACAAGTGCCTTTTTGCACTCCATCATACCAACACCGGTCTTTTCTCTGAGTGCTTTTACATCACTTGCTGAAATTCCCATAATTGTATCCTCCTTGAAATAATATCTGTTAAAGTAAAATTATTCTGCTTTTTCTTCTGCTGCTTCTTCTGCAGGAGCTTCTTCAGCCTGCTCGGAAACATCACTGCCGTCTCTGCCTTCGATAACAGCGTCAGCCATTGCGCCTGCAATAAGCTTTACGGCACGGATAGCGTCGTCGTTGCCCGGGATAACATAGTCAATCTCGTCAGGATCACAGTTTGTATCAACAATAGCAACGATAGGCAAGCCAAGCTTTGTTGCCTCTGATACAGCGATTCTCTCCTTGCGAGGATCAACGATGAACATTGCGTCAGGAATCTTCTTCATCTCAGTGATACCGCCGAGATACTTTTCGAGTTTTTCGATTTCGAGCTCGAGACCTGCAACCTCTTTCTTAGGAAGGAGATCAAAAGTACCGTCCTCCTGCATCTTCTTGAGCTGAGCAAGACGAGCAACTCTGCCTCTGATAGTCTTGAAGTTGGTGAGCATACCGCCGAGCCATCTTGCGTTTACATAAGGCATTGCACAACGGGTAGCCTCTTCCTTAACTGACTCCTGAGCCTGCTTTTTTGTACCTACGAAAATGATAGAACCACCGTCTGCTGCGAGGTCACGAACGAACATATAAGCCTCGTCAAGCTTCTTTACGGTCTTCTGAAGGTCGATGATGTAGATACCGTTACGCTCTGTGAAGATGTATTCTGCCATTTTAGGGTTCCATCTTCTTGTTTGGTGTCCGAAGTGAACACCTGCTTCCAATAATTGTTTCATAGAAACTACATTTGCCATTATAATTTCCTCCTTTAAGGTTATTCCTCCACAGACTCAACGGCAAAAGACCAAAACATAATCACCTATGGTCCGAAAGTCTGTGTGTGATGTTGATGCAGTACCTAACAAAAGGGTACACTTTCATCAATGCCATAGTATATTACCATACAGGAGGGAAAAAATCAAGATATTTTTTGTATTTAGCCGAATCTTTTAATCAGCGAATTGTGGCAAATATTTTCTATATCGTCATCTATCGGCTCTAACTGCTCCGTGCCTATGGCTAAACTCAACAATTTGTCGGCAAAAGTCGGATTTTTCGGCAGGACAGGTCCGTGAGCATAGGTACAATAAGTATTGTTATAAATCAAGCCCTCTGTACCGTCCTCACCGTTATTTCCACAGCCGCTGATTACTCTGCCCAAGGGCTGCAAAGTCTCGCTCAAATAGGTTTTGCCGCTGTGATTTTCAAACCCTACCACCTTGCCTGCAGTGGTATCAAAAACAATATTGCCTATCATCCGCTTATTGCCGGATACGGTATAAAAGGGCAAAACCGAAGACAAATTCATTTTTTCGCCGGATTGTGAAAGATAATATTCACCGAGTATTTGGTAGCCGCCGCATATGGCAAGAACGACCTTGTGCTGTGAAATGCAATACGCTAAGGCATCGGACTTTTTTCGCAAATCGGAGGAAATAATTTCCATCTCTCTGTCTTGACCGCCTCCTATGAAAAGCAAATCGAAATCACAAAGTCTGTCTCCTATTCCCAGGGGAATAATTTTTACGCCGAATCCTCTTTTCTTCGCTCTGTGAGAGAGGCATACCACATTGCCGGTATCGCCGTATAGATTAAGCTCATTGGGATAAAGGTGAACTATATTGAGGGTTTTCATTTCCAAAACTCCTTACCGCCAAACTGTGACACAAACTCACGGCGCATATTCATCATAGATGTATATGTAGACATAATGACAAAATCCCCGTGCGATGATTTTATATATTCCGCTAACAGACTGTAATCCTCGCCGTCGATAACCCTTTCTGTGTCTATTCCGCTGTATTTCAACCGCAACGCCATATCATAGGCACGCAGACCCGTGGTGACGAAGTGAGAATTTTTGTATGATATAGGCTCAAAATCCGCATCCCATATCCAACTTACATCTCGTCCGTCAGCGTCATTGTCATTAAGTGCAAAGCAAACATCAAAATCATTTTTCAGTTTAGAGACATATCTTATGCAATTAGAAAGTCCTACAGGATTTTTTACGAGCAGAAGTAGTATGCTGTGTCCGTCGTACTCAAAACGCTCCATACGCCCAAAAGCACCACTGAAAGACGAGAGGCAATCGGCATTTTCTGTTCCAATGATATAGCCTACAGCGCAGGCACACAGATAATTATATACATTATAAATTCCGCCCAATGACGAGGACACATATTTTTCGCCTAAAGGAGAAGATACAAAAAATGACGAACCCCTTTCGCCTAAGTCAATAATGTCCGAAGCTGCAAAATCGGGAATCATTCGTTTATATCCGCACCTGCTGCAGTAGAAGTCTCCAAGCTGAGAATAAACAGTATAGTTATAATCGAGTACGGAATTGCAAAACGGACAGTATCTGCTGTCGGACACAATGCCGTCCGTGTAGCTGTCGGAAATGCCAAATGTAACACAGGAATTGTCAAATCTGTGTGACAAAGAAAATGTCAGCGGGCAGTCTCCGTTAAGCACAAGGACTGCATCAGGGCAATAGGATATTCCCTCTGCAACCTTAGACAGCGTTTCTGTAACTTCACCGTAGCGGTCTAATTGGTCTCGGAAAACATTGGTAACAACGATTACCTCAGCAGTTACATAACTGAGTATGGCAGGCAAACTGTTTTCGTCACATTCGAGAACCGCATATCTGCATTTGCACCTGCCGAACACAGAAGAATTATTGATGAAAGCGGCGGCAACTCCGGTTATCATATTAGCGCCGCCCTTGTTGACAAAGTAGGAGCAAGCGTTATGTTCTAACAGGTAGGAAATAAGTGCACAGACAGTAGTTTTTCCGTTAGTTCCGGTAACACAAATGACCTCCACATTCTCAGACAGTCTGCGCAAAATATTTGGTTTTAATCTGAGAGCAATTTTTCCGGGAAATGTTGTTGCACCTCGACCAAAAAAGTTAAGAATTTTGGTGAGAATTTTGGCAATTAGAATAGCAATAATCATACTAAAGTATATTGAAAAAAAATTTTGATATGATAAAATTAAGACGAATGTATAACAAACGGAGGCAATTATGTTAGACGAAATAATAAAGGCAGTTGAGTCAGCAGGCGAAATATACAACCGAGCAAAAAATCAACTGACCGACGATATGATAGAAGAAAAAGGCTCAAAGGTTAATCTCGTAACCGAATACGACAAAAAGATTCAAGACTTTTTGGAAAGTGAGCTGTCGGAACTGATACCGGAGGCGCATTTTTTAGACGAGGAGGGCGACTGTAACAAAGAGCTGACCGATGGGTACTGCTTCATTATCGACCCTATAGACGGCACTACCAATTTTATAAAAGGATTTCAGCACAGTGCGATATCCGTAGGTCTTGCCAAGGACAAGGAGTTGTATATAGGTGTTGTTCTTGATCCGGATTTAAACAACATATATTATGCCGAAAAGGGCAAGGGCGCCTATATGAACGGAAAGAAAATAAGCGTCAGCGACTGCAATCTCGAAGAAAGCCTTGTGCTTTTCGGAACCTGTCCGTACGACAGAGAGTTAGGTCACAAAACATTTACTCTCGCCGAGGATGTTTTCTACAAATCACTGGAAATCAGGCGAGGCGGTGCGGCTGCACTCGACATATGCTATGTTGCGGCAGGCAAAGCGGACCTGTATTTTGAGATGATACTGAGGCCTTGGGACTGGGCAGGCGCTACTCTCATACTGAGAGAGGCAGGCGGAACAGCACAAACCGTGGACGGCAAACCGTTAGATGCAAATGTGACGAAATCATATATATGCGGAAACAGTAAAAATCTAAAGGAGTTTTATGACATATACAACGCTGAACAGTTATCTTAAAGACCGTTTTGGGTGCAAGGTATACAAAATAGCACTGGACGGCGGTTTCACATGTCCCAACAGAGACGGAACTGTCGGTACTGACGGTTGTATATTTTGTTCAAAAGGCGGCAGCGGCGATTTTGCCGAAAGCAGAGAAAAAAGCATATCAGAACAAATCGCCGACGGCAAAAAACGGGTATCAAAAAAGATAAAAAACGGAAAACACATAGCATATTTTCAAGCGTTCACAAACACATATGCTCCGGTTGAGCGGCTGAGAGAGTTGTACACAGAAGCAATATCACAGCCCGACATTGCGGCACTGTCCATAGGCACAAGGCCGGACTGCTTAGGCGAAGACGTTTTGGCTCTTTTGGATGACATGAACAAAAGAGTACCGGTATTTGTGGAGTTGGGGTTACAGACAATACACGAGGATACTGCACGATATATCCGCAGAGGCTATGACCTGTCGGTATATGACAAAGCGGTAGCAGACCTGCACAAAATCGGGGTGAATGTGGTTACTCACCTAATTATCGGACTGCCGGGTGAAAGCAAGGAGGATATGCTCCGTTCGGTAGAATATGTATGCAAAATGACTGACGGAATAAAACTGCAGCTTTTGCATATTTTAAGAGGAACTGACCTTGAGACTGAATATAACAGCGGCAAAATAAAAGAACTCACATTAGAAGAATACACGGATATAATAAGAGACTGTGTAAAAATAATACCAAAAAGCGTTGTGGTACACAGACTTACGGGAGACGGAGCAAAAAAGGATTTGATAGCTCCGATGTGGTCGGCAGACAAAAAGAATGTGCTGAACACAATCAATCGTGCATTGCAGGAATAGAAAAAAGCCATCGGCTCGTCGTATGAGTCGATGGCTTTTATCAGTATTGTTTATTCATAAAATCCGATTTTTTGGAAACACGGATTTGAGCGGGACTGACGGATAACAAGAACTGCACCCTTGCAGTTGCCCTTAAGTTTGATAATCTTTCTTGCGCCGATAACGGTACCACGATAAGCGAGCTTATATTTTCCGTTAGGCTTTTGGAGATAGAGGTCAAACTTTTCTACTCTTTGGCTCTTTGTTATATCTTCTTCCAAAACGCAATATCTCATTTTCTTAGGTCCGCTGAACTTGAATTCGAGATATCCGTTATCCTCGCTGAGCATTCCGAAATTCTGCACCAAAACAGGATTAGCAGTGATATTCTTTATACTTTCGCCGAACTTGCGAAGGACTTTGACATCCTTTTTATAAATCTTACCCTCGTCGTTAGGTGGAATATTGAGCAGCAATGTACAGTTATTACCTACAGACTTAAGATAAATCTTCATCAGTTTGCGGACAGATTTTACATTGCGATTGTCCTTTTTGTTGAAAAACCATCCCTTGCGGATAGAGACATCAACCTCTGCAGGATACCAAGAAAGCTCCGGGCTGTTCTTGAGAATTTTTCTTGAGCCTAAATCCTCGTCCATACTGTCAACCTTTTGCATAGCGGCACCGCCGTCAGCCGTTTGCTGTGAGTTTTTGGCGATAGTTTCACATCTCTTGAGCGAAGTGGGAACCACAGAAAATTCACTGTTACGGCTCTTTCCGCCCTCATTGCCTACCCAACGAATATCGGGGCCGCAGACAGCCATATTTGCATTAGGCTGGAGAGAGCGAACTGTGTCATAAATTCTGTTCCAATCATACTCGAACTTTTTTGCGTTAGCTCCCTTTGCACCGTCAAACCAAACCTCGAATACCTCGCCGTAGTTGGTGAGAAGTTCTGTAAGCTGATTACAAAAATAATCGTTGTACGGCTCAGTGCCATAACATTTTTCGTGCATATCCCAAGGTGAAAGATAAACGCCAAACTCCATACCCTGTCTGTGACATTCGTCCGAAACGAGCTTGACTATATCTGTTCCGAGAGCAGTGTTCATAACATTAAAATCTGTATATTTTGTGTCCCAAAGGCAAAAACCGTCGTGGTGCTTGCAAGTAAGGATAACGCCTGTTGCGCCGGACGCTTTTGCAACACTGATCCACTGCGCCGCATCAACATTGGTGATATTAAAATCCTTTACTATTTCCTGCGCATTGCCCCATTCTCTGCCGGTGGCAGTGTTCATGCCAAAATGGAAGAACAAATAAAATGGATTGTCTTGGAGCTTTTTTTGACTTTCGGTAGGAACTACGGAAATATAGCGTGCCACCTCATCATCATTGAGAGGATAGCCGTTGTTGTCTGTAGTCCAGTTTTTGTCTAACTTCATATTCATATCAGTTACCCTTATTCTTTCTCTTTCTTTTCTTTTATAGCAGTGCCCTCTTGATTGCGGAACACAACGAACTTGTCATAAAGGAATTCGGTTATCATATTACAAGCCATTGTACAACCGAGGACGATATAATTTATTGCCTTTGAGTCCGGATACATACCTGTAAAGTGTGTGCCGATTATGGTAGATACAGGTGTAAACACCGCATAGAAGCACAACACCTTAAGCATTGCTATAGGAATATTAGCAGCCGACTTAAAGGTGAATTTTCTGTTAAAAGTAAAGTTCCACAAAACAGACATCAGCAGAGCTATGAGATAAAACGGACCGTACTCGTTAGTCATGATTCTTCTGAATGTATCACTATTGTCAATAGCATTCTGTATAAAAGGCAGTTTTATTACAACCTCGTTGAGCAATGTAAATGTAGCTACCTGTATAATACCTGCAGATGCAGAAAACAGTGCGAACTTAACAAACTGCCAAAATCCACCTTTGCTCTTTTTTTCTTCGTTTTTACTCATAGTACCAACCCTCGACTTTTTATTATATTTTATACTCATCTATATATAATTGCAAGTAAAAGTCTAATAATTATTTAATAAGACTTTTGTACTTGTCAAAGTACGCAAGCAGCTGCTCCTCAGTGAGCCATCCTGACAAAGCGCCTACGGCGGTAACAGCCTTTCCTCCGGTAATGTTGCCGAGAAGTACACACTCGTCCAGCGGCTTGTCATAGAACAAACCGTAAACGAATCCGGCGAGGAATGCGTCCCCTGCTCCTGTTGAGTCAACATTTTTGAATTCATCTATACTCGGAACAAAAAATTCTTTGTCGCCGTCTATGCCTATACAGCCGTCCTTATCCACTTTTACGACGACCTTATCAAAATATTTTTTCAAATTTTGCGCAGCCTCTTGTGCAGTAGAAGCACCGCTGATTTGCTTAGCCTCTTTTTGATTAGGAGTATAATAATCGGCTACCTCAAGAAAATCGTTGTACTTTTCAAAGCTCATTTCATCATCCCAACCGGTATCGAGCACGAGCTTTGTACCCTCATCATGAAGCTTTTTGTACACATCGAGAAATCCTCCGAGCTGCATAAGAGTAATCTTGCTGCCCTTTGCGATATTATAGAACATTTCCTTGCTCTCATCTGTGGCCTCTATTGTGCCTTTGCCATATGTAAAGAAAGTTCTGTCCTTAGGCAAAATAATGGCAGAAGTAATATTGAGCGGAATTTTATCACCAAAATATAAATTGGTAGGTTCAACATTGTTTTCGCTAAACTTTTGCTTAGCAAATTCCGAAAACATATCGGTACCTAATTCTGTTGCAATTCTCGCAGAAATACCGAGTCTGCCGAGATTGATAAGAGTAGCCGGAGCACCTCCGCCAAGCTGAAGGTCAAAATCCTTACAGTAAAGCTCCTCGCCTACATCGGGAATACGCTCCATACCTTGATAGAGCAGGTCAACATTAGTGGCTCCCGCACCTGAAACAAAAGACATAACAAATACCTCCTATTTTGAACAAGAAGTATAATATCATATAAAAAGAACTATGTCAAAGCATACTGCGATTTATCAATTTTGTATAAAGTTTGTTGACAATAAGCGGTCATAATTGTATAATTTTATCATAAATATTCTGTAACGGAGTGAAAATATGGCTAACATAATGGAATACATAAAGAACTACGGAGACATTTCATTTTGCGACAGTCCGTTTTGCGATGCAGACAATGTGGCTCTGTGCGGAATGTACTATATGCCACTGGATTTGGCAGTATCCGAAAGCTTTGATGACGAACCTGTACCATATGCAAAAGTGAGTGAGGATGTTTTTGCACTGCGTGGTAACAAACATGCTCCGGTAGGGCTCGTTCTGCTGAAAAATATCAGTGAGCAAATGGTGGAGATGGCTAAGTACAAGCGATTCACCGAAATGAAAGTAGTAGGCTGTACGAGAATATACGAAAAAGAGCCTGCCGTACAATTTGAGGCTGCCACATTTTTACTGCCCGACGGCAATATAGCAGTGCTGTTCAAGGGCACTGACGATACGCTGGTAGGATGGAAAGAGGATTTTGATATACTGACAAAAAAAGGTATTCCATCAGGCAAGCTGTCTACAGAATATCTCGAAAAGGTTGCCGACAAATTTGACGGTGACATAATAATCTGCGGTCACTCAAAGGGTGGATTCATAGCACAATACGCCGCTCTGTTTTGCAGCCAAAAAGTCAGAGACAGAATCAAGCTGATATATAATAATGACGGACCGGGATTTTGGGACTACTCCTATCTCAACAAAAGCAGCTACAAAGAATTACTGCCAAAATACAAGCACTTTGTACCCCAGTCGTCATTTATCGGTATGATGCTCGCTCATGATGAGGACTACACGGTGGTCAAGAGTGACCAAGTCTTAGGCCCGCTGCAGCACGATTTGGCAAGCTGGCAAATAAAGGGCAGACACATTGAGGAAGTCAAAGAACTTACGCCTATGGGTAAGATAAACGACATAGTGCTCCACGACTTAGTAACCGGTCTCGACAAACAGCAGGAAGAAATTCTTGACAGTGTACTCACAAAGGTTTTGGGAGGAGTAAATCAAGAGGGCCTGCTCGATGTAAAAAACAATATTTTGCCGTCAATAAAAGGCGGAGCAGACGCATGGAAAGGTATTGACAAGGGCACGAGAAAAGAATTTTTGAACATATTTTCCGTAGTACCTAATTTGGTGACACGCACGACGCGAAAAGTTCACAGAGACGCAACCCGAAAGGTCTACTCCGAAATAGTAGAAACTATGAAATATGTTAATATGATGTACCTCTAAATAAGAGGCGACGCAAAGGCCGCCCCTGCCACAGAAGCACACTTTTGGCACCGGGTACAGCTTTATGCTTTACATATTTTGCCACATTACACTATTAAAAAACTGCCGATACTTGCGTATCGACAGTTTTTTGCGTATTCCCTGCACTTTTTAGTTAATCGGCTTAAAAACTTCAGGAAAAGTTGTACTTATTTCAACTCTGCCGTCGGCGGTTGAGTCTATAGACAGGGCGGTGGCATCTTTCAGAGCATCGAAAAGCTCCGAAACCGCTTTATCATACAGGCTCATAACAGCAAAGCTCGCTGTAAATCCGCCAGACTCTTCTTTAGGTACAAGTCTCAACTCCTCAATTCTGCCGTCAGCATCTGCTGTAACTTTTTCAAAAAACTTGACTGCGTCAAAAAGTTTTTTCAGCTGAACTCTGTTGATTACAAAATCTTTGTTCTCTCTTAATGCCATTACATTGCTGTAACATTTACCGAGTTCAATAATAAGTTCATCCTCTGTCATGTTTTCAATTTCTTTGTTCATCCAATTTACTCCAATCGTAATTTTTTATTTTGTCACAAAATGCGTTATATATCGCCTCGTGCCCATCTCTATATCCATAGATATCTGTCATAAGGTAATTCAAACATCTTGACGATAATTCTCTTTTTTTATAATAGGAATTTTCCTCCTCTACACTTAAAAAGAGTAACGCTGTTGAATCTAAGATAATACTATACTCTAAGCATTTATTTTCTATAATTTCAGCTATATCTTTTACATCTACTTCATCAGTTGTCTCAATATAATTACTAACAATCTCAATACATTCCGGAGATTCTAAAAAAGCTTCAATAGTTCGTTCACTCAACCCTAGACCCTTTAGCGTTTGCTCAATATCCATATGCAGCCCACCTTTCTTGAGTTTAGCATATCATCTTTTTATTTTAGTTGCAATATTTTCTAAATTATAGTCCGATTTTTCGGACAAAATCATTTAATTCAAACTATTTTTTATTATAATAGTCGAAATTAAAAGTCTCCAACCCACATAAAGTGGATTGGGGACTGAAAAGTATAGACTAAATAGCCTTTCTATATTTAATTTATTTCTAAAAGCTGACCTATACATTTCTTCTTTAATTGTCTGTTCGGCAGTTTCCCATTCGCTATTAGAAAGCATATTGTTTAATCTTTTAGGAAATGCTATTTTCACTATAGAATTAGGTTTAAATAATTTTGTCAGTTGGCTGAACATATCGCCCAGCGATTGTATTATTGCGAAACGATATAATCTTGTCGCAAATTCGTTTACAGAAACTCTTATAAATAACTCAGCTTGGTATGTATTATAATTCTTATCTTTAGATAATAAACAAGTACCAAGTCTCGATTTGTATTCATAACTTGTAGACATCTTGCACACGATATTAAAATCATATGGGTTAATTTTACCTTTGACACGAGAATATTTAATTTTAATTTCTTCTATAGTGTTTTCCATTAAATTAGTGTCCTAAAAATTTAGAGATTGCATTTAATCGTCGATATTCTGGGTCTTTCATTGGATTGTGTTTAGCATCGTTTGGGCATATCTCAGACGCACCGCCAATCCATTCATAGGTATATCCTGAACGTTCCATCTCATCCATTACCATCTGTTCTCTTTCCTTGAAAGATTTATATGGATATAGTTCCCTATAAACATCTTCCCACATCCATTGTTTTGATAGGTTATATCCTTTTTTCTTGTCATAGTCCTCGTAAGCCTCATCTATTATTGGCTTGCTTACGAACATAGATATAACATAAATCCCACATGCAATAAAAATAATTATTCCAAATGCTAATCCCATTTGTTTACACTCCTTATCTGTTATTATTTTCTATATACCACATATTCACTCATATGTCAATATGTTTTTTTAGTTGGTCCAAAAACGCTGGGAAAAGTTGTACTTATTTCAATTCTGCCGTCGGCGGTTGAGTCTATAGACAGGGCGGTGGCATCTTTCAGAGCATCGAAAAGCTCCGAAACCGCTTTATCATACAGGCTCATAACAGCAAAGCTCGCTGTAAATCCGCCAGACTCTTCTTTAGGTACAAGTCTCAACTCCTCAATTCTGCCGTCAGCATCTGCTGTAACTTTTTCAAAAAACTTGACGGCGTCAAAAAGTTTTTTCAGTTGTGCTCTGTTCACACCGTAATCTTCATTCTTTTTCTCCGACATTACAGTGTTGTAGCACTTTCCAAGTTCAATAATAAGTTCGTCCTCTGTCATGTTAAAAATTTTGTTGTTCATAAACATTCTCCTTAAAATAATTTAATTTTGTTGTTTTTTTATTTTTTGCTATTTAGATTACATCTTCATCACCTCCTTTCGTGTAATATAAATCTGCAAAAGCAGACGGTAGCTGTTAAGTGCTCCACTATATAGGCACAGGGTGTACGACAGTCGTGGCAGTCAGTCGCAGTTGTGCTGTCACTATATAGGCACAAGGTGCTAGACTCGCAGCTGTCTTATATATAGGCACAAGCATGCAGATATTCGTAACCGTCCTCTTATATAGGTAACGGGTGTACGACAGTCGTGGCGGTCGGTCGCAGTTGTGCTGTCACTATATAAGCACAAGGTGTTAGATATAATTTTAATAGACGAACAAAGGTGCCCACACGGCAGAAAATTTTGTATTCTCCTCTCGCACAAAATATAAAAAACGCTAATGACTCATTAGACATTAGCGTTATAGTATAGACTTACAATATTCAATTTTTTTGCACGGGCGGGACTTTCTTCTCACGGACGAAATGTCCACCGGACATTTCTCCTGTTTTTTCTAAGCAACTTCGTTGCACAGAAAAAAGCAGAAGCTCGTTTCAAGTCCTGTCTACATAAAAAAATAGCTAATACCCAAATGGGTATTAGCTATTTTTGGTGCGAGAGACGGGACTTGAACCCGTACGAGTCGCCCCACACGCCCCTCAAACGTGCGCGTCTGCCGATTCCGCCACTCTCGCTTAACGAATAGAATTATATCAAATGATTCTACGAATGTCAACAGTTTTTTTAAAAAAATTAAAATAATTTTGATATGTATTTTGGGTCATCGATAATCACAGATGGGTTCTCTGCAAAAAGAGTCTGAAAAGACCTAAATCCCCATGAGCAACCCACTGCCTCTATACCTGCATTATGGGCAGTACGCATATCAACCTCGCTGTCGCCGAAATAGATAGCCTCCTTAGGTTTACAGCCCACTGCGGCGAGAGCCTGCTTTGTTGTAGTCGGGTCGGGTTTGGTAGGTATGCCGTCAACACAACCGATAATCACATCAAAAAAGCCCTTGCCGAAAATATGCTCTACCATTCCCTTAGCTGCCACATCAGGTTTGTTGGTAACAACGCAAAGCTTTACGCCCTTTTCCTTAAGCATACCGATCTGTTCTTTTATGCCGTCATAGGCATGAGCATGGTCAAGCTTTATTGTATCATAAATCTCCTTACACTCGGCATAGCGAGCATTTAGTTCGTCCTCGCTCAAAGTGTGGTCAAAAGCACGCTCAACTAATTTTTTAAGTCCGTTACCGACAAATTGGCGATAATCGTCCATAGTCCACTGAGCATCAAAATCATATCTTTTTAACAAAATTTTGCACGCACCGGCAAGGTCATCAAGTGTATTTACCAGCGTGCCGTCAAGGTCAAAGACCGCACATTTAATGTTACTCATACAAATCACTCAAATCCTCTTCTTTATTTTTCTTTTTTTTGTTTATCAAAGAAGCTCCGATAATCACAATCGCAACACCGCCCACTACGGCAGATGCGGTATAAATTTTCTTTTCGGACGCTTTATTGTTTATGCTGAGTCTGCCGCTTTTTACCTTAGACCACAGGTCGTTTTGGAGTTCCAAAATATTCTGAGGCAAATTCTTAAAGCACTGTGACTTTGGCGCTTCGGCAGGATAGACAGCTTCGTTGCCGAACAAGGAGGAGTTCTCATTGTTTTTCACCTCTTTGTTGGATGAGGCATAGTAGATGTATTCCTCATTATGATAGGCAACCTCCGGCTCCTCCATAAAGTTTATAAAAGCCTCTGCGCCCTTTTTGTTCTGCGTACACTTTGGAATACAAAAAGCATCATAAAAGCTGTTTACGCCCTCCTTAGGGAAGCAGAAGCCTAAGTCGTCGTTGTTCTCACTCATCAGAACATAGTCACCTGCATAGTAGGTGGCAAAGGCGTATTCGCCCGATTCCATAAGATTGAACACCTCGTCCATAACATAAACGGGGCTGACCTTGTCACGCTGTTCTGCAAGGAGCTCTGCCGCCTTTTGCCAATCTTCCTCGGAGGTTGTATTAAGGCTCTGTCCCAGCAGAGCCTGCGCTATTGCAAATGCGTCACGAGAATTGTTGAACATAAGCACCTTGCCCTTATACTGTTCGTCCCAAAGTACGCTCCAAGAGTCAGGTTTTTCTTTAACAAGCTTTTTGTTATAAATCAAAACGGTAGTACCGGTGTTAAAGCAGACAGTGTACTTTTGGTCAGGGTCATAATAAAGATTCTTGCAATCGTCACGGATATATTTCATATTAGGAATATTATCATAATCAAGTGGCAAAAGCATATTCTCATCAATAAGACGCTCAACCATATAATCCGATGGGGTTATGACATCGTACGACACACCGCCTCCCGACAGCTTAGAATACATATTTTCATTGCTTTCAAAATTTGTATAATTCACCTTTGCGCCGGTCAATCGTTCAAACTCTTTGACTACATCCATAGAGCCGTCGGAACCGTCGGAAATATATTCGCCCCAATTATAGACATTGACGGTAGTTCCCTGCAGTCCGAGATTTTTATAATACTCTATTTGTTCGTCGGAAAAATATTTATCCTTTGCATAAGCAGTAAGCGGTGCTGCTACAGAAACAGCTACAGCCACGGACAAAAAAACAGAAATCAATCTTTTCATCTCGACTCCTCCTTCTTTTCCGCTCTCGCCTGAGACACATTCATAAGAACAAGCAAGACGAGAATTACCACAAACATAAGGGTGGAAAGTGCAAACATATCCGGCTTAACTCTCTTTTTTGTCAGAGAGAAAATATAAATAGGCAGAGTTTGGAATGACGGACCGTTAGTGAAATAAGAAATAATAAAGTCGTCCAGTGACATAGTAAAGCTCATTACACATCCGGTAACTATTCCGCTCATAATCTCCGGCATTACTACCTTAAAGAATGCTCTAAAGGGCTTACAGCCCAAGTCAACGGCAGCCTCATAAACGCTGCTGTCAAACTGTCGCAGCTTAGGCATAACATTGAGAATAACATACGGCAAACAAAATGTAATATGAGCAATCAATAGCGTACCGAATCCGAGCACCTGAGATTTGTGCACAAGTGTACCTGCGAACACAAAAAGCAGCATCATGGATATACCCGTCACAATTTCGGGATTCATCATAGGAATATTGGTAACATTCATCATCGCACGCTTGTATAATTTGTTCTTAGACAAGAACAGACCTACGGCAGCCATAACTCCGATAATACCTGCTGCAACAGCAGTGCAAATCGCAAGAATAACAGTATTCTTCATAGCGTTCATAGCGGCAGTATCGGCGAACATCTCTTTCCACCAATAAGTAGAAAATCCTTCCATCTGATAGGTACTTGTGGTGGAATTGAACGAAAACACCATCATAACAGCTATGGGTGCATATAAGAAAACGAACACCAACGCCATATATATGCGTGATGCGACGGAAACCTTGTTTTTCATATAACAACACCTCCGTCAGCCGTGCCGTCGTCAAAATGATTCATAACTCCAAGGCATATGAATATCAATATCATCAGCACAAAGCTGAGCATTGCGCCGAGATTGTAATTGTTTGCGGACTGGAACTGAGATTCGATAACATCTCCAACGAGCACAATCTGTCCGCCGCCTAACTTTTGGGTAATATAAAAAGTAGAAACACAAGGCACAAATACCATAGTTATGCCGGACAGAACTCCGGGCAGCGACATAGGCATAACAACCTTGCGGAGAGTGTGCATTTTGTCTGCGCCTAAATCGTGAGCCGCCTCAATTACAGAATTGTCCATCTTAGACAGCACAGAATAAATAGGCAAAATCATATATGGCAAAAAGTTATATACCATACCCAATATGACCGCACCGCCGGTGTTAATCATATGGAGATTTTTAAGTCCTAATGCTGTGAGCAAATTGTTAATAACTCCGCTGTCGCCCAAAATCGTCATAAGGCTATAGGTGCGAATCAAAAAGTTCATCCACATAGGCAGCATAACAAGGAGCACCATGGTGCGCTGTACTCTGGAGGTGTGCTTGGACAAAAAATACGCAAAGGGGTATCCTACCACAAGACATATAGCAGTGGCAGCTATACCGTACAAAACAGACAACAATATAGTAGAAAAATAATCAGGCAAAGCTTGAAAATTCTTTACGGTAAAAGCACCTGTTTTGTCTGTAAAGGCATAATAAATTACCATCAACAGCGGCACTATGATAAAAAGCACAGACCACAAAAGATACGGCTTGTCCGTCATTCGTTTGAAAAGACTATTCTTCATTTTCGTCCTCCCAATTATATGACGCATCGGAAATGTGATCCATCTCATCGGAAAAGCTGGAGTAGTCTCCGAACTCGCCCGAATACTCACTTCTCTTCATAATATGGATAGCGTCCGGCTCAATATACATACCTATGGTGTCCCCTTCTTTTAGGTGCTCACTGGTAGTCTGTATCATCCAAATAAATCCACCCACATCAACAAGAATTTCAAAATGAACGCCCTTAAAGGTAACGCCGGTAATCTTGCCTGTAAGGGAGGCACTTGCACCCGGCTCAACTATCTGAATATCCTCCGGTCTCACCACAGCCTCAACAAATTCGTTTTTTTCAAATCCTGCATCGAGACACTTAAACTTAACTCCGCCAAAGGTAACCAAATAGTCCTCAAGCATGATTGCATCTACTATGTTAGACTCGCCGATAAAGTCTGCCACAAAGGCATTGACAGGCTCGTTATAAATATCCTCGGGTGTTCCGATTTGCTGAATCTTGCCCTTATCCATAACAACAACGGTATCAGACATTGACAAAGCTTCTTCCTGGTCGTGAGTAACATAAATAAAGGTTATGCCAAGCTCCTGCTGAATATTTTTCAGCTCTCGCTGCATATCCTTTCTGAGTTTGAGGTCAAGAGCACTCAGCGGCTCATCCAAAAGGAGCACGTGAGGTTTGTTAGCCAATGCACGAGCGATAGCAACACGCTGCTGCTGACCGCCGGACAGAGAGTCAATGGAGCGTTTTTCAAATCCCTTTAGGTTCACTAACTCAAGCATTTTTGCTACTGTTTGGCGAACCTCCTGCTTGGGCAGTTTTTGCATCTTAGGGCAAAAAGCAATGTTCTCATACACATTCATATGAGAAAAAAGAGCATAACGCTGAAAAATGGTGTTGACCTTTCTTTTGTGCGGGGGAACATCATTTATTCTTTTACCCTCAAAAATAATATCGCCTGAATCCGGTTTTACGAATCCTGCAATAGCACGCAGCGTTGTGGTTTTGCCGCATCCTGAGGGGCCTAAAAGCGTTATAAACTCTTTTTCATTTATATATAAATTCAAATTTTCCAATATGGTGTTTTCACCGAATTTTACCGTAACATCTTTAAGATCAATTATCTTCTTCAACTATGCACTTCCTCTTTGTAACCCGATTTGCTAAAAGCATAAGAATAATATATTATTTTTATACCACAATGTCAATAAAATTATAGAAGAAAACGCAACTTTTGGGCAAAAATAAAAAGCCGCATTATGCGACTTTTTTGGTGGGCCATCAGGGACTCGAACCCCGGACCGACCGGTTATGAGCCGGTGGCTCTGACCAACTGAGCTAATGGCCCAAAGCATTGTCAGTTGACTTTGATATAATAACACTGAATTAGTTTTAAGTCAAGTATTTTGTGCAAAAAACTAACAATTAAATGAACATTACAGAGGACGCAATCAGATACTGTCCTGCATAGTACAAAAAGTGGTTAATGAACAAATCGAACTTGCCGTCCTTGTTTCTGCCGAAGAATGTTCCGGAAAGCACCATATCGGACAGAGTGAACAATATTGCACCGACAGCCAGCAGCACATACTTCTTTTGGAACTTGAAAATAATAGCACAAGCGATACCCAAAATCATAGTAAACGCTAAGAATATTACATAGAAAAATACAATCTTTCTGTAAGCGCCAAAGTGTATTTTCATAATCTTAGCAGATGCGGTATTCACAGCGCTGACTGCTACCGCTACGCCAAAGCACAGCAAAATCTGCCAAATCTTCAGTCGTGTAGTGTAGATGATGGCAGCTGAATAAAACAGATGACCGATAAGGAAAAAGATAAAACCGGCTCTGAGATATGTACTTTCATCTTTTTTGTATATTCCCTTAAGGTCAAGGGATATATCACCCACAAGGCCGAGAGCTCCGCCAAACACAATGAGCGAGCCATACACACCTGCATCGGGATTTTCTATCAACGCAAAAGCTCCTGTCAACAAATAGCAAAGGCTGGAAACAGACTTAAACATTAAATTACTTACACTAAAGCCTCTTGCTCGTCTTATACAAAATATCAGTGATACCACAAGACCTATGGTAAGAACAATATAATAAGACATATTCATTCTCCATTCTGCACATAATTTATAAACAAATTATAACATATTTTATGTAAAAAGTAAACAGTCCGTGAATAAAATTATGCGACAATCGTATATTATTGTCTTATTCGGTTGGAGTGGTCTTTTTTGATTTAACTTTTTCTATGAGCTTTTTTATACCAAGAGTAATCGCTATGCACAGAGGAAAATACGGGGTAAACGGTCCTGCCCAAAATGCGAGATACGCAGTAGCAACCACCGATGCCCATTTCATATGGAACAAAAGATGGAGCAAGTATCCGCCCCACACCGGAGTGTACATAAGCACAACAACAATAACAAACAGCACAATGGTGCGCCAATCCTTACATTCGCTCCACACCCACTTGCAAAAGTTTATAAATTTGTTTTTTATTTTTTTAAACATAACATATACCGCACTTTGATTTTTTATTATCTTATCACAGATACGACACGACGGCAACAATATATAATAAGTTTTGAAAATAATTTGATATCAAAAAATAGGGTGGAACAAATCCACCCTATAATTTTATAACGATATTAAGCCGAAAAGGATTATTCACCCTTCATTTCAATGAGCTTAACCTGTCCGTTGTATGATGCTACAGAAACCTTGATTGAATCTGTGATAGCTGCATCCATATCGTCTTCGGTAGCTCCGAGCTCTTTTGCAATTTTGTTATCAATAAACAAATCCATATCCATTGTAACAGGAAGATTGAACGGATCCATACCTGAATCTACATTTCTCTTTTTGTAATCAAGGTCAGGCTTAATCATACCGAGCTTCATGGCATTAGGCGAAACACCGATGATTTTACGATTATTGCCCATTCCTCTTGCGGCATAAACAATCTTGAGGAATCTATCCCACTTGTAGTTATACATACCGATTGGGAATGCTTCAAATCCGGCAACTTCTCTTTCGGCAGCACCGCATATTACTTCGCCGACCTGACGGCAAGTAAGCATTGCAGTACCTCCCTTTGGATAAAGGGTGAACGGGAGCTTATCCATCATTGCAAGCTGTTCAATCAAAATTGTCCAAACAGGCTTTCTGCCCGGCTGTGTTCCGAAAATATACGGAAGTTCCAAAACTTTAACGCTGAAATTATCATCACAAGCAGCCTCACAAACATACTCCTGAATGAGTCTTGAGTTGAAATACGGATTTTTCATTTCAAGCTTCATCTCCGGATGCAGCTTTGTAAGCCATGTGAAATAAGAACCCAATACTACGGCTCTTTTTATGCCGACTCTCTTACAAATCGGGAAAATGCGGAGCAAAGGTGCAATATTGAATTTGCGATAATACTGTGATACAGGTGCCGGAAATTCTACTCTTTCATCAACGCCTGCGGCAAAAATAAAAACATCATTGCCTTTGAGCATTCTTCTATTTCTTCATCGCTCTTTTTGTTAATATCACCGAAAATGATATCCATTTCCTTCGGGATAGGAGCGCCCTCCGGCAATGGCGGAAGAGCAACAGAAGTAACCTTATGTCCGTGTGCAATAAGCTGTTTTGCGGCTTCACAACCGAGTAAACCGGTGCCGCCAATCATAAATACATTCATTTTTCATTCTCCAAGTAGCTGAATTTTAGAATAATATCGCTCAAATATTCAACATCTTCCTCCATACCGGTGTTTAGCCAATGCTCAATAATACCGACAAAACCATTAGTATTAAATATACGATGATAAACAAATTCCGAGTCGGCATTATTTTTTGGCTTATATGTATCAAAGGATAATTTGGATATAATATTCTTAAATCTTTCATTTCCCTTTTGACTCAAAAGAACCTTAAACACATTACTGTTTTGCTTTACATACGACAAACACTCATTCAATGTGCCGTTAAGGCTTTGAGAATCATTGAGATAATTTTCAAGTTCCTCATAAATGTCATTTTGAATTTCATCAAGAACATCTATCACATTTTTATAATGTGAGTAGAATGTAGAGCGATTCATATTCGCCTTATTGCAAAGCTCCGTAACAGAAATTTCGCTTATGTACTTTTCATCAAGCAATTCAATCAAAGATTTTTTGAATACTGTTCGACTGTTTTTTGAGATAACATTATTCTTTACATTCATTATATAGACCTTCCGATTTCTTTTCAACAACAATATAGATACATTCTGTTGTCGTAATAATCATATTATACCAAAGGCAATATATTTTTTCAATTATCAATCGGACAGTTTTCGATATAAATATTCACACCAAACAGTAACAATTATTGTATGTGAAAACAGATTACAGCATTATGTCCGTACCGCCAAAAGTATTTTTTGAATTAACAAAAAGTGTAGGTGCATCCTGCGGAAGATTCTTATTTGACTTATCAGTGACACCACCGAAAAGATTGCTTGAGGATGATACCACTCTGACATAAGGCGGAACAAATATCTCTGTACCGCCGAAAGTCGATTCAACTTCAACAACAGCATTGTTTTGTATGTTTGCACGACGGAGGTCTACCTTCATTCCGCCAAATGTGGTATTGAATTTTGCTCCGCCGAAATTGCTGTCAAAGACAAGATTTTTATTGTTGAATGACGAACTGTAAATACCATTTGGATTGGGAATATGCTGAACAGGCGGTGCCTGATAAGGTTGGCTGTTGGCTTTGTTGTCAAACACATTATTAAGGACGATTGCAACACCAATAATAACAACGATTGCAGGCCATACTATCCACTTAAATCTTGCAAAATCAATATAGTTACTGAGCAGCAAAACTATTCCTATAAGCAGAAGAATAAGACTGCCGGTTTTATTTTTATCTGTAATCAAACCGACAAGAGACGGAATAATGATAAACAGTGTCCACCAACCATCAAAAAACAAGTCAACATTGATTGTGCCCGATGCAGTCAAACCCCAAAAAATGCCGACGGCGATTATAGCAACTCCCCAAAGAATACCCTTAGTTTTTTTCATAAAAGCACCTCCAAATCAATTTTCAATTTCAAAGTACCATAAAATTATTAAAAAGTCAATGTAAAACAGATTTATTATAATTCTCATCAGTTAGCTTCATAAAATTAAGCTCTACACCCTCTAAATCCATAGATGATTTATTTGTACCATGCAAAAAGCTGTAATAATCATCAGCATCAGTGGGAGTCATACCGATTTTTTCCATAACTCTGCCCGAGCCGATATTCTCAGGAATATAACTGCTATACAGCGTGCCGATACCAACAGTCTCAAACATATATTTAAGAACGGCAGCAGCTGCTTCGGTCATAATGCCTTGATTCCAAAAAGAATTATCAATTTGCCAACCAATGTATGCCTTGTCTTCAAATATTTTGGTAATGTCAATATTTCCGATAACTCGGTCATTGAAAACAATAGCCCAGTTATATCTATCCTTGTTTACATACTCATTAGCCCATATTTTGCATAATTTCTTTGTTTGCTTAGGTTCTGTGTGAACAGGCCACGAGACATATCTCGCAACCTCAGGCTTATTGGCATATCTATACATATCAAAATAATCCGACTCTTTAATTTTTCGTAATAAGAGTCTCTTTGTTTTAATGTCCTGCGTTCCAATGTGATTTAACATAAAATCAACCTCCTAAGTAATAAAAAATACCGCCGATGATTGCTCATCGACGGTAAAAAACAAAATACTAACAGCTTTTACGATGAACAACCCAAACAAGACTCATGTAATAATACATGAATCTAACGGAATTATTCATAACAAAAGCATAATTAAACATAATAATTACCTCATTGCAGTAATACTAACATAGAATAATAGATAAGTCAACTAAATAAAAATAAGCCACTTACGAAAGTAAGTGGCAAAAGGTGTCGGCGTCGACCTATTTTCACGGGAGGCTGCCCTCCAACTATTTTCGGCACGCGTGAGCTTAACTACCGTGTTCGGAATGGGAACGGGTGGACCCTCAGCGTAATAAACACCGACTATAAACTGTAACACAAATCACAGTTGTTTGTAGACCTGTTGGATATCTCGAAAAGGTCTTGGTGACCCGTAGGAGAATCGAACTCCTGTTTTCGCCGTGAGAGGGCGATGTCTTAACCGCTTGACCAACGGGCCACTGATGGTACACCATCAGGGACTCGAACCCTGGACACCCTGATTAAGAGTCAGGTGCTCTACCAACTGAGCTAATGGTGCATAGCTCATTCAAAGTAACAAATATACTCTGAAAACTAAATACAGATAAATTATGGAATCTTGTAAATTAACTTTTCCCTCAGAACACTTCTGAAAGGTCAAGCCCTCGACCTATTAGTATTGCCTAGCTTAATGCATCACTGCACTTACACATGCAACCTATCAACCTCGTAGTCTACAAGGGGTCTTAACTGTAAACAGTGGGATATCTTATCTTGGAGGGGGCTTCACGCTTAGATGCTTTCAGCGTTTATCTCTTCCGCACATAGCTGCTCGGCCGTGCCATTGGCATGACAACCGATACACCAGCGGTGCGTCCATTCCGGTCCTCTCGTACTAGGAACAGCGCTCCTCAAATATCCTACGCCCACGACAGATAGGGACCGAACTGTCTCACGACGTTCTGAACCCAGCTCGCG
>ERZ1106973.52-NODE-52-length-152004-cov-9.249051_pt1 | contig 152004 bp, 134 predicted proteins | sample MGYA00403686_ERZ1106973 | MGnify/ENA primary metagenome ERZ1106973 (study PRJEB35170, sample SAMEA104062408) | human gut metagenome | biome: human gut; feature: human-associated habitat; material: faeces | place: Denmark | collected 2012-11-06 ...
GCTGTTACAAATACGAAGTCCTAATTTACCGAATATCTCCTTCAAAAATCTGTCCCGGAAGTTTTTTCTTCTCCATATACGGGAACTCTCTATCAAATGCCTCTGCTTCCTTTTCATTTACCAGATACCCTGCCGGAGGTGCATACTCTCCTGTAATTCCATTAAGATATCCCGGCATCAGTTCTTCGCACAGAAAGAAAGATGCATCCTCGCCTTCCGGCAATTCTTCTCTTGCAAACTGGATATATGCCATACTGCTGGCTTTATATGGCAGATACTTGCCTGCTCCCCCCGCTTCCCTTACCAGATTTAATGCAGTATCAGCATAATTGGTCCCAATAGCATAGACTGAATCGTATGTCCATATTTTTCCCTTTTTTTTGTGTGAGATTAAGAGTGCTGTCTGTCAGAGTTAATTGTTGATTATCATTCGCTACAAAAGTCATTTGTATCACCTTGATATTTGATACTTATATTTTACCAGATATCGATATGATTTCGTATATCGTGTTAAGTTTTCAAGGTACAACTATATATCAAAGATCAGTGACCTTTTGACACCCTAATCCTATAAAAAATAGACAGTTTCAATAAAAACTGCCCATTTTTATACTATTATTTACTTCTATATTGCAATTTTACAATTCAATAGAATCTACAATCTTCTTCAATGCATCCGCTGATTCCTTCAACTTCAATGCTTCTTCCCCATTTAAATTCAGTGGAATGTCGGATTCTACTCCATTTGCACCTACGATCGCAGGCATACTTAGTGAAACTCCATCAATATCATAAACACCGTGCATCATATGTGACACTGGAAGAATGGATTTCTCGTCTCTCATAATCACTTCACAGATTCTTTTTACAGACATCGCAATTCCATAATATGTAGCATGCTTTTTATTTATAATTTCATAAGCACTATTCTTGACCGCTGTCGCTATTTCTTCCGTATTTTCCTTATGCTTGTAATGCCCACGCATTTCACACATTTCACTTAATGGAACACCAGATACATTGGCTGATGACCATGCCACAACTTCGCTGTCTCCATGCTCACCTACTATAAATGCATGAACACTCCTGCTGTCCACAGATAAATGCTCACCAAGCTTATATCTTAATCTGGCACTATCTAACACAGTACCCGATCCAATAACCCTGTTTTCTGGAAGTCCTGATAACTTTATGGCTACCTGAGTCAGGATATCTACCGGATTCGCAACTACAAGCATGATACCTGCAAAATTTCTCTTTGCTATTTCAGGAATGATTGACTTAAATATTGCTACATTTTTGTTTACTAGATCAAGCCTTGTTTCTCCCGGTTTCTGTCCCGCTCCGGCAGATATGATAACAATTGCAGCATCAGCAACATCATCATAATCTCCTGCATATATCTTCATTGGACTGGCGAATGGAATACCATGACTGATATCCATCGCTTCTCCCTCTGCCTTATTCTTGTCTGCATCTATAAGGACAATCTCTGTAAACAAGCCACTCTGCATTAAAGCAAAGACTGATGCAGAACCGACAAAACCACAGCCTATCATTACTGCCTTTTTTGAATTAATCATTTGCTTCTTCGTATAATCTCATCTCCTTAATAGTTTTCTTCATGTACTTCAAAATAGCTCTGTGGGTGATTACATACCGGACATACCTCCGGAGCCTTTGTTCCCACTACAATGTGTCCGCAGTTACGGCATTCCCATACCTTAACTTCACTCTTTTCAAATACTTGTGCAGTTTCAATATTTTTAAGAAGTGCACGATATCGCTCCTCATGGTGCTTCTCAATCTCTCCTACAGCCCTGAATTTTGCAGCAAGCTCAGGGAAGCCTTCTTCTTCCGCTGTTTTTGCAAAGCCTTCATACATATCTGTCCATTCGTAATTTTCGCCTTCTGCCGCTGCCGCCAGATTTTCCTTTGTATCACCAATTCCTGCTAATTCCTTGAACCACATCTTTGCATGTTCTTTCTCGTTATCTGCGGTCTTTAAAAATAATGCAGCCATCTGCTCATAGCCTTCCTTTTTTGCTACAGATGCAAAATAAGTATACTTATTTCTTGCCTGTGATTCCCCTGCAAATGCCTCCTGTAAATTTTTCTCTGTCTGTGTTCCTGCGTATTTGTTTGCTTCCATCTCTTTTACCTCCGTTTTCTTTACTATTTTTTCAAAATCTGATGCCGGGTGCTTACATAAAGGGCATATAAAATCGTCCGGTAATTCTTCTCCTACATATTCATATCCGCAGATTCTGCAACGCCATATTGTCTGTCCATCCTCGGTTTTTCCGACTGCCTGTGGCTTTGGCTTAATATTATTCTGGTAATAATCATATGTGACTGAAGGAACATTACTTAAAACTTCCATATCAGTTATCTCGCCAATAAACATCGTATGTGAGCCTAAATCCTCTGTTTTATTAACTGTTACAGAAATGTATGCATTTGTCCCTTCCGTAATATAATAAACACCATTTGTACTCCTGGCACACTTATCAAATGCTTCAAACTTATTGATATTTCTCCCTGATTGGAAGCCAAAATGTTTAAATAATTCAAACTGTGCATTCTGACTCAGAACTGATACTGTAAATTTTCCGGTTCTTTCAATCATATCATGCGTGTAATTTGTCTTATTGACGCATATACTTAATTGGTTTGGTTCCGAAGCTGCCTGAATTGCTGTGTTAATAATGCATCCATTATCTTTTTCAGCTTCCCTTGCAGTCAATACAAACAGTCCGTAACTCAGCCTATACATTGCTTTTCTATCCATGTTATTCCTCTTTTGCCTCCTCCCTGCATTTTGAGCAAATGCCTTTAAATGAAATATCGTAATCCAAAAATTCAATTCCGTGAGTATCATGAATTTTTTTCATCAAATCCGGTATTTCATCCATATCCACATCTGAAACCTCACCGCATTTTATGCATCTGACATGGTAATGATTTTTCAGTGTAAAATCAAACCGGTTCGGTCCATCCAGGACTTCAACCTTTCTTAATGCACCTTCCTCTACCAATATATCAAGATTTCTATACACAGTTCCTTTTCCGATTGTAGGATGTGTTTCTTTTATAAAATCATAAACCTCATTTGCTGTAACATGCCTTTTCATCTCATATACAGCATTTCTAACCAGATCTTTCTGAATTGTGTTTCTCCTATTTGTCATCTGTCCTCCTTATTAGGATTAATTCTTAATTAGGATTATATATTGTTTCAGATTTGTTGTCAATACAAAATAGTAATAATTCTCATTATTATAAAAAGATGACCACAATGATCATCTTTAATCTAAAACATTATTCTGTTTTTCGTTCAAAAACATATTCTGTATCTGATGACAAATCAGACCGGAAAAAATAGCCAAGCCTGTCAAATTTCTGAATCTCTATTGGATTATCAATATTATTTTCTGCCATGAATCTGACCATTTCGCCACGAGCCATCTTGGCATATGTACCTTTTGTTACCATTTTATCTCCGGATAACTCACAAAATGCAACCGTAATATATCTATCTTGCGGTGTCAGATACTTTTCTATACATTTTGCATATTCTTTTGATGCAAGATTAATGATAATCCTGCTGTCATCAATTACTGAGTGGTATAACAAGTCTCCCCAATACTCATACAGATTTTTTGCATCTCCTATTTCAACCTTTGCCTGCATTTCTAACCGATAAGGTGTCACTCCATCCATTGGTTTCAGAACACCATAAAATGCAGATAATATTCTCAAATGGTTTTGTATATACTCAAACTGTCTATCCTCAAACACAGATGGTGCCATATATTGAAAAGCAATTCCTTCATATGATAAAACAGCCGGAGTAAGTATATGGTAAATATCCATGTTTTCCAATCTATAAAAGTTTTGTTCTGCAATTTTGTCATTACATTTCCAGATAGCTTTCAACTCCTCTTTTGACTTATCTTTCAACCAGCTTAATAACTCTGTTGTCTTATCAATAAACTCCGGTAAAGCAACTGGCTCTATACTGTCAGTATCCGTAATCATCTTTTTTGCAGGAGATAGTATAATCTTCATCAATCTAATTCCTTAAGCATATTTTTTGGATCATCTGCCGCTTTGACTTTATCATTGGCTTTGATGATAACCCCCTGCTCATCAATAAGATATGTTGTTCTTACCACACCCATAGAAACTTTTCCATAGTTTTTCTTTTCTTTCCAGACATCATATGCTTCAATAACTTTACGCTCCGGATCTGCTAAAAGCGTAAATGCAAGTCCATATTTTTCTTCAAATCTCTTGTGAGATGCTACAGAATCCTTAGCATTTTTTATTGTATGCGACACAAAAAGGTGTATAATGGAGGCAGAAAGGAATGGTATTATGGAATATACTAATCTCGGAAAAACCGATATAAAAATTTCTAAGCTGTGCGTAGGCTGTATGAGCTTTGGCAAAGCAGGCACAATGCACGACTGGACATTAAACGAAAAGGACAGCGACATAGCTTATCTCGAAGAAATGTATGTTCCGCACAAAATTGTGGGAGCGATAGACAAAAATCCGCCGCAGGGCATTCTCCTCTTAGACGAGAAAAAATAAAAAGTAAAAACGGAAGTTCTGCAAAAAGCGTTGAACTTCCGTTTTTTATTTTAACCATAGCGGCTTTATATTTATTTTTTATCTTCTTTCGATACAGTCTTTGAACAATTCAGCGGACAACAAGAACAATTACCCGAACAAGAGTTTTTGTTCGCTTTTTTCGATTTGATAATATACACTATCGCACACACAAACAAAGCGATAATGATTATGACTGTAACAATCGTTGGAATATTCAATCAATCGCCTCCGATTTTTATGCAAGGCCCACAGCCATACCGAACAGATGCACAACAAATGCAACAACCCACGCAATAGCACACTGGCTGACAGCAATCAAGGTTGCAGCCTTTGCTCCGCCCATTTCTCGCTTTACTGTCGCAATGGCTGCGACACAAGGCGTATAGAGCAATGTGAACACCAAAAATACCACGGCCGAAAACGGAGTGAACATAGCACTGACTCCGGCAGTGCTTCCGCCCAGCAGTACATTCAGAGTTGATACCACGCTCTCCTTTGCTGTAAAGCCTGTAATCAAAGCCGTCGCTACTCTCCAGTCACCGAATCCGAGAGGTGCAAACAGCGGTGCTGCCAAATTGCCTATCGCTGCAAGCAGACTGTTTTCGGCAGATTTTGCGACATTAAAGCGAGCATCAAAGGTTTGCAGGAACCAGATGACAATAGTGGCTGCAAAAATAATTGTAAATGCTTTTTGCAAAAAGCCTTTTGCTTTTTCCCACAGGAGTTGTACGACACTCTTTGCAGACGGCAGTCTGTAATTAGGCAGTTCCATAACAAAAGGAACCGGCTCACCTTTAAACTTTGTTTTATTCAAAACCAAAGCATATAAAATTCCGCAAATTATACCGAATGCATAAAGTCCCACCATCACCAATGCCTGATATTTTCGGGCAAAAAAGGTGCTGACCATAAGAGAATAAATAGGAAGCTTTGCGCTGCAGCTCATAAACGGCGTAAGCAAAATAGTCATTTTTCTGTCACGCTCACTGGACAAGGTCCTTGTGGACATAATAGCCGGCACAGAACATCCAAAGCCGATAAGCATCGGTACAAAGCTTCTGCCGGATAATCCAATCTTTCTGAGCGGTTTATCCATAACAAACGCAACTCTCGCCATATATCCCGTATCCTCCAGGATAGAGAGGAAGAAAAACAAGGTAACGATAGTAGGCAAAAAGCTGATTACACTGCCTACACCCTTACAAACACCGTCAACTACCAATGACTGAACAACCGTGTTTACATCTGCTGCTGCGAGCGCCTTGCTGATCAAACCGGTCACGGCATCTACGCCCATACCCATAAGGTCAGAGAGCCACGCACCCACAAGGTTGAAGGTCATAACAAAAATCAAACCCATAATACCGATAAAGCACGGAATGGCAGTATATTTTCCTGTTAAAATTTTGTCTATAGCTACACTTCGCTTATGTTCTTTGCTTTCGCTGGGCTTTGTCACTGTCTGCTCGCAAACTTTTTCAATAAACGAAAAGCGCATATTTGATACAGCAGCTTTTCGATCAAGCCCCGACTCATTTTCCATAACTCGAACAATCTCCAAAAAGGCATTTTCCTTTTCTTTGGACAGCATCATTTCTTTTTCGAGCAAATAGTCATTTTCTATCATCTTTGTGGCAGCAAATCTGACAGGAATACCCAATGCTTTCGCCTCGGGCTCGAGCATATGTACAGCTGCATGAATACAGCGATGCACCGCTCCGACAGGCTCCTGCTTTTCCTCATTGTCGGGACAAAAATCAATCCTGACCGGTGCCTCTCCGTACCTCGCAACATGGATAGCGTGATTGATAAGCTCATCGACGCCCTCATTTTTTGCGGCAGAAATAGGAACAACCGGTATGCCGAGTATTTTTTCGAGTTCGTTTACTCTGACGGAACCGCCGTTTTCTCGCACCTCGTCCATCATATTCAACGCCAAAACCATAGGAATTCCCAATTCCATAAGCTGCATCGTGAGACAAAGGTTTCTCTCCAAATTAGACGCATCTACAATGTTGATTATTCCGTCCGGATGCGATTTTAGCAAAAAATCTCTGGTCACGATTTCCTCGCTGGAATAAGGCGACAAAGAATAAATACCCGGTAAATCCGTAACAGTTGCTTCGGGATGATTGCGTATAGTGCCGTCTTTTCGGTCCACTGTAACTCCGGGGAAATTGCCAACGTGCTGATTTGCACCTGTGAGTTGGTTAAACAATGTCGTCTTTCCGCAGTTTTGATTTCCGGCAAGAGCAAATGTAATCTTCTTGCCTTTCGGCAATTCTTTTTCGTGATGATGATTGCCCTCGTCTTCCTCAAGTTCACCCTTTCTGGGGTGGGGAATATTTTCATAGTGCAAACTTTGACTTTTTTGCACCTTTTGTTCTTTGTGATGAATGTTCTCGATTTCTATTTTTCGTGCTTCATCCAGACGGAGTGTCAGCTCATAACCACGCAGTTCAATTTGGACAGGGTCGCCCATAGGAGCTATCTTTTGGAGCGTTACCTCCGTGCCGGGTGTCAGTCCCATATCCAACAAGTGATTTCGGAGCGCACCGTCGCCGCCAACGGTCTTGATGTATGCACTCTGCTTAGGCTGCAATCGATCCATCGTAGCCATATATTTTGTCCTCTTTTCCTTAATTTCCATTTTCCATATAAATCACACAAAGTGCAACTATAATTTTAACCGAGCGTGCGTAGGATATGTGTATTTGTCTGCCTCGGTCATTTCTCTTTTCGGCTTGCACGGAACACCTACCGCCACGACATTAGGCGGTATTTTGCCCGTAACAACACTGCCGGCACCGATTACGGAATTGTCTCCGATAACCGCACCTGCAAGAATAGTTGAGCCTGCACCTATCCACACATTGCTGCCTACTGTAATAGGCTTTGCCACCTCTACTCCGGCTTTTCTCATTTCGGCGTCTATAGCGTGTTCGGCAGTAGTAAAACAAACATTAGGCGCAACAAAAACATTATCGCCGAAAGTAACCATTGCTCCGTCTGTGATGATCATATTATGATTGGCATAAAAGTAATCGCCAACCTCAATATGATAGCCGTAATCACACCAAAACGGTGGGGTAATAATAACTTCTCTGCCCATTTTGCCGAGAAGAGTTTTTAGTATTTTTGTCTAAGATGCTCTGTCGTTAGGATTAAGTTTATTATACTCAAAGCATTTATCCTTGCATTTAGTTATTTCTGCCTCATATTCGGGATTATAGCACCCCTGAAAATAGCAATATGTGGGTATATCCGGTCTGCTCATAGTATCCTTCTCAACAATCAGTCTGTATGCCTGCTAATCAATCTGTACATCGGATAAATCACAGGGCCGAGATAATCTCGCATAATGGCGGTATATTCTGCCTCTGTAACAGGGTAGTCATCGGGAGCGATGCAGAGCATATCATAGACGACCGGTCCCTCTTTTACCTTATAATCCAGCTTTTTGAAGCCATTGCGATAATAAAAACCACAGCGACGGGTACGAATATCATCATCGCCCTGTGCCTCATCTGTAGTCTCTATGTTGAGCACAAAACGACAATGGGGGTACTGCTCCTTGATTTTAGTCAAAATCTGACTGCCGTAGCCCCCGTTGCGACAGTCCGGAGAAACAGCGAGATAAAAAATATAGACTATATCATTCATTCGCACAATGTACACTGTGCCCTTGAACACACCGTACTCGGTAACAGCAAAGTAGTCAACATTTTTCTTCTTCGTTCTGCTCATAAGCATAAAGAACGGCATACGCTCCTCTGCCGGAAAGGCAGTGAGATACAATTCTTTTGCTTTTTCTGTTAATTTTTTGCCTTTTACTTTTTCTAATGTCAGCATAATAATCACCTAAGCAAAATATAGCACAAAGTACCAAAATTTTCAAGACAGCACAAACTAAATTATACGCTTTGAATGTTGAATAAAATTTGTCCTCGTGATATAATCTGTCTAAGAAAAGAAAATTAGGGAGAACATAATGAACTCGTTTTTCAAAAAGGCAGAGATTTCGCAAATGTCCGACTCCTTTTTGACGGCAATATTTGTAGTGCTGTCGGGAGGATTTCAGGACGCATATACATACATCTGCCGAGGAGAAGTATTCGCAAACGCACAAACAGGCAACATTGTGCTGATGAGTGCAAACCTCTTTCAAGGAGAATTTAAGCACTGCATAAGATACCTAATACCCGTGTTGTCATTTATGGTGGGTACATATGTAGCGGAAAACGTGCACTGCTATTTTAAGCATTTAGAAAAAATACACTGGCGACAAATAATCATACTCGCCGAAATCATACTGCTGTTTTGTGTAGGCTTTATACCACAAAAGCACAATGCACTGGCCAACGCATTGGTATCCTTTGTCTGCGCTATGCAGGTGCAGACCTTCCACAAGGTAAGAGGTCACGTGTACGCATCCACAATGTGCATAGGCAATATGCGAAGCGCAATAGTATCTCTGTTCGCTTTCATCCAATACAAAGACAAAAAGATACTCCAAAAATCTTTGGTTTACTTCAGCGTAATACTTGTGTTTGCCATAGGTGCAGGCATAGGCAGTGTGGTCACAAAGCATCTGGGCAACAAGGCTATCTGGGTATGCTGTGCATCACTGACGATCAGCTTTTGTATGATGTTCATTGACCTGGAGGTAAACGAAAGAAGAGCCGCCAGAGCAAAGCGTGAGCGTGAAAAAATAAAAGAACAAAATGGAAAGTAATATAACAAATCCGCAGGAACAGTCCTGCGGATTTTTCTTTTAGAGCTCTATAGTTTTTGTTTCGCCGGCTTTAAAAGTAAGTGCTTTTTTAGCTTTACCGTAAGAAACATTCAATGTTTGGTCAATATCGGAGGTTATCTCGGCTGTGACCTTTTTTGTACTAGTGTCCCACTGCAATTTTTTAACCACAGCACGGTTTCGTGTGCGGACACCTGTAAGTGTTCCGCTGTCAAAGCCGCTGTCGGGCAAGGCCGGAAGAAGTCCTATATCGCTGTCGTGAGAATAAACAAGCGCCTCATTGACTATACCCAAATAACCGATAGCAAAGTCTGTACAATAGCAGCTGCCCCTGTCATAGTCGTGGTTAGTCATAAGAGAATTGTATCTAATCTTATGATTCATAAGATTAAGCAAAGCGTCGGTGAGTGCGGCAGAATCCTTCAGTCGAGCTGAGATAAGAGAGCGGTGCACAAGGGCGTGAGACGCCTCGTTTTCGCTCTTTCTGTTATCTATTGCCTGCTCGCACGCCTTGGTCAGTTCGGGATTATTTTGAGTCTCGAACAGAGGCCAAACACCATAAAGGTGGCTCAGGTGTCGATGCTCATTATTCTCCTGAAAGGCGGTAGTCGCCCACTCCTTAAGAGCGCCTGTATCGTCATAAAGATAAGGGGGAAGATTATTCTTCAACTCTTTCCAACGAGTTACATCCGTCTTGGGTGAAACCTCCTCGGACACTGCCAAAAGCATATCAATATTGTCACGACAGGCAGAAATGTCTACAGCGCAATTTGCATCTGACGGGCTGGGATAATTCTTAGGATTATTCTCAGGGGAATAGCTGGGAAGAATACAATATTTTTCATCGGGGTTCAACTCTTTCTTTCCCTTTTCGTAATGGATAGAACCGTCAGCGGCGGTATAGTACTCGGGTGTAAGCAGCTGTGCCCAATAGTTCGCCGATTTCATGAGCAAAGGATAAAGCACATCTTCCTCAAGCCTAAGGTATCCACGCTTTTTGACAGCCAAAATATCCTCGTCACTCAAATCCTTTTCGGTAGGTGAGAGAACAGATTTCAACTCATTCAAATCAAATTCATCACTGAGAGGAATATTTATGTTGCCATAGGTCTGTAAAGTCTCGTACAGAGGCTGAATCATCCACGAGGTGCCTGCGTTCCAATATCTGAACGGATAGGGATAACAAGTCTCGGTAATAACCGCCTTGTCGCCGTCGGTATTGACCGGTGCCTGAATAGCATCTGTATAGCCGTGGGTGGCTCTCGCATTTTCCTCCCAATCGGGGAGCTGACGGAGAATAAAATAAGTATAACCGATAGGGGTGCTCGACATATTGCCGGTATTCATAGATGAGGTCTGCAAATTAACATTAGCATCCATAGTATATTTACTGCCCCAACCCGTGTTCCACTCACCTGTCCACATACCATAGAGGCGGCTTGTAGAATAGCCGGAGCAACAGAGATAGGCATATCTGCCGGCATAATATGTACGCTGCGCAAGAGCCGAATTGATTTCCTTTTTGCCCTTTTGTTCTCTCAGCAGTTCCTCATTAGAAGAAGTATTATCGTCACCGAGAGTCAGAGTAACAGCATCAAACTGAGGCTGATAGAGCTTTAGATGCTCTGCGAGAGCGGTTTTATAATCAAAACTGCCGGAGGTGCCATACTTTTTTGCAACAGCAGAAAGTGTAGACACGCAATCGGACACAAGAGGATACTCCTCCGTCTTGTCAAAATCGGAATAAGCGCCCATATCATAGGTGCGGTCACTGACAGTAATCAGATAAATGCTGTCGGCATCGCTGACCTTTACTCCCGTATTTTCACCAAAGAACTGTGATTCATCAGTCTTTTTGTCCAAAGAGATTTTTTCCTTTTTGCCGTCGGTAACTATATAAGTGACAGTAGCATAGCCGCCGTTTTTCAGCTCACTGTTCTTGTAGTCGGGATAGTGAGCCACGATACCGAGGTATGAGCCGTCAGAAGCGGTGACCTTTTTATATCTTAGATTCACCTCGTCACTGTCGCCGAAATTGGCGAGCGTTGAAATGTCATCATAAGACAAAGTCACAGTAGCTTTTTTGCCTGACGATGATGCAGTGAGTTCGGTAATCGACACACCGTCTGCCATGGAAGTAAATGATTTTCGTTCCCATGTGCCGTCTGTGTCGGTATAGCGAACACCGGTTTGTGAAGTTTCATAGTCTGTGTAAGAAATATAATCCTTTTCCTTATGCTTTTCAGACTCAACACGGAGCTGACCTCCGGGGTGATAGCGGTACACATCATCATAGCCGGCATCGTCGGTAATGTCCTTTCCGCTGACGATATTCTGCTTTACTGTCTCCAGCTCGTCAGAGGTATCGGGACAAGTACGCCGATTTTCATTAGGCATAATAAAGTGCATATTTTGGAAAATAAAAGTATCGCTGTAAGGAGAGCCTGAGGTAACATAGCCAACCAAGCCATTACCCGACACCATACCCTGCCGCCAACTGTCAGTCTTGTTCTTTTTATTATTCTTCAGCGTAACATACTCACGGGTGTATGACACCTTTGAGGTATCAGTGAACACAGACTTTAGGTCAAGGTCCTTTTTGCCGGCTGTGCAGGAACAAAGAGACAAAGTGAACGCTGCACAAAGGGCAATGCTTATAAATTTTTTTAATAACTTTTTCATATTGTTTCTCCAAAAATTATTTAACGGGCAGGACTGCGTCGCTGTCGGGATAGCCCGAATCGTACAGCACTCCTCTGATTACATCGTCAATCTCATCCGTGCCCAGCACCTTATGCACAAGGGGAGCAATGCGGCTGTATATCGCCATAAAGGAATCGTACTCGGCGGTGCCGGGAGCAAAAGGCTCGTCGCCGCCGTACATATTTGTGACGAGAGTAATAATGAAATCGGCGAGTTTTGTATCATACATTCTCGGTGCGATTTTGCTCTTACAACCCAACAGGATACCGGCTTTCTTAAATGTCAGTGAGTCGAGAACTTTGCCTAAAATATTTATTGGAACAGCGAGCTTTTTCGCTTTTTCTTTCGGCAGGCTGAAGCTCTCGCTAAGCTCACAAAATCGGTCAATATCGTGGGCGGCGGAATACAAAATATCTTTGAGCATAAACTGAAAATGCTCTCTGAGGTACTGCATATATCCCATTGACCTTTGGTCATAATCCATACGGTCGATATGATAGGTTCTTACCGTCATACTGTCGTCTGTCAGTTCCATCTTTCTGATAGGTGACGGATAGCTGATTAGGCTGGCAGTATTTATGTCATATATCCTGCTGCCGCATTTTGCGTCTAAGTAGGCAATATTTTGCATATGTGTATGGCCGCTGATATAAAAATGCACTCCGTAGGAGGCGAAAAGCTCTGCTGTTTTTTCGCAGTCTCCTAACATTTGGTCCTTGCAATAAAAGGCGTAAAACGGAGACGGCGGCAAAAGCGGATGGTGTCCCATAACGAGCATACGGTCTCCGCTGTCCTTGCCTGCTTGCAGCTGCTCCTTTATCCACCGTAGCTGCGGCTGAAAATAGCCGTGAAAACCATCCTCAAACCCAATGCCGTCATCATTCAGCACGAGAAGACGGGTATTGTCATCCAGCTTCGATACATAAGAAAATGTATCGGGGTGGCGAGCTATGGCATCATTATAACCGAATTCGCCGTAAATCTCTATCAGCTCCTCACGGGTACAGCCCTCGGTCACATATTCTCCTCGTTCTGCTGAATACGCCTTAGGCTCAGGGTGCAGGTCATGGGTGCCGGTCAGCACAAAAACACGCTTTCCGCCGTCAGTGAGACGACGCAGTTTTTTCTGCAATGACAGATGTCCCACACGCTCACCGTCGCAGACATTGTCGCCGCTGACCAGGACAATATCCGTGTCAGCATCCTCCAGCAAATAATCAATGGTTGCATCAATAATTGCTTCGCTCTCTGCGATACACTTTTGGTCATAAGCGGCACGGGTCTCCCACTCCTTGCCGGAGGCGTTCATCTCCCGTGCAGGATAATAATGCAAATCTGTAATCTGATAAAATTTCATAATATCACCACTACAAAAATATCACATATAAACTCTTTAGTCAACAAAAAATCCCCTTGCCCTAAGGCGAAGGGGAAAACAGAGAAAAATTTTAGAAATTATCGAGAAGTGACTTGTAGAACTCACAATAGTCACCTCTGCCGTCGGCAGTGAACGCCATAGCTTCTCTCGGGTGACGATTGAGCTGACCGGTGAACATATACTGCAGGTCATAACCCCAAACGATGCCGCTCTTTTTAAGCGGAATCATATATTTTTCGATAAAGGTCAGGAGGCTGTAGAGGCTGTACTTTGGATTTTTAAGAAATCCCAAGAGCAGCTCCATAGCACAGTTGCCGGCGCCTCTGCCCATACCCATAGCGGTAGCGTCAAGATAAGACACGCCGTAGGACATAGTCTCGATAGTGTTTGCAAAAGCAAGATTTTGGTTATTGTGGGCGTGGAAGCCGACCTTTTTGCCGGCCTTTTCGGCATAATCAATATATTTTTGTGCCAAAGCGGCAGCATTCTCCGGATAAAGAGAGCCGTAGCTGTCAACAAGGTAAATTACATCCACATTAGATGCACAGAGCATCTCCAAAGCTGTCTCGACCTGCTCATCGTTAGCCTGTGAAATAGCCATAATATTGCAGGTGGTCTCATAGCCTAAATCGTGGAAATATTCTATCATCTCTACAGCGGCAGGAATCTGGTGAATGTAACAAGCTACACGAACCATATCTATCACGCTGTCGCTCTTAGGCAAAAAGTCTGTCTTAAAATCGCATCTGCCGACATCTGCCATAACGGAAATTTTCATATCCGAGATATTATCGCCGACTATGGCACGAATATCCTCCTCGTTGCAGAACTTCCACTTGCCGAATTTGGCAGGGTCAAAGAGGTTTTTGCTCGCCTTGTAGCCGAACTCCATATAATCTACGCCGCTCTTGATATTAGTTTTATACAGCTCGGTAACGAACTCATCTGTAAATTCAAAATTATTACACAAACCGCCGTCACGGATTGTGGCGTCCAAGACTTTTACATCGTCACGGACTGACATCAGATTGCCTTTTCTCTCTGACATAATAAATCCTCGCTTTCATATCACTTTAGCACTTTAAAGTTTTTAGGTGTTGAAGTGATTATAACACTGTCGAAATAAAATGTCAATAGAAAAATGTATAAAAATATGCTCCCATTGTTATATACATTATATATATGCAAAAAAGAGACCTCTGCATTTGCAAAGGTCTCCTAAAATCATATCAGATTATCTTTTCTTCTTTGTAGAGTTACGCTCTTTTTCCTTAGCTTCTGCCTCGGCAGCAAGTTTTGCAGGAGAGCCGCAGCACTTCTTATACTTCTTGCCGCTGCCGCAAGGACATGGGTCGTTAGGACCTACCTTCTTTTCCTTACGGATAGTGGTAATCTTAACTTCTTCGTCACTGCTGGAGGAAGTAGAAGTAATTTTAGCCACTGCCTTACGCTGAACATCTGCCTTATGGCGAGGCATAAGGGTGAGCATCATCTTGGCTGTATCCTCTCTGATGCAAGCGGTCATCTCATCGAACATATCGTAAGATTCCATACGGAATGCAACAACAGGATCCTGCTGAGCGTAGGAACGGAGATGGATACCTCTCTTAAGGTCTTCCATAGCGTCGATATGATCCATCCAATAGGTATCAACATTACGCAGGAGCACCATACGAGCGAAATCCTGGAACATTTCTTCGCCGAGAATCTTGCTCTTTTCTTCGATACGCTTATGCGCTCTGTCTTGGAGAAGCTCTACAGCGTCGAGAACGGTGAGATTTTCTGTATCGGTAAAGTCGTCATCGTCACAGATGAGCCATGACTTGTACTTTTCTTTGAGGCCCTCTACATTCCAATCCTCTTTCTTCTCTCCGGAGAAGTAGTTCTCTACAGTGTCCTTAATATTTTGGTCTATCATCTTTGTGATAGTCTCAGTAAGGTCAATGCCGTCGAGAACCATATCACGCTGCTTGTAAATAAGCTCACGCTGACGGTTCATAACATCGTCGTACTGGAGTGTATTCTTACGGATGCCGAAGTTACGTCCCTCTACCTTTTGCTGTGAGGACTCGATAGTCTTAGTAACGAGCTTAGATACAATAGGCATATCCTCGTCGTCTGTGAGCTTGCTCATCATACGCTGCATACGGTCGCCGCCGAACAGACGCATAAGGTCATCCTCGAGAGAAAGGAAGAACTGGCTGACACCTGGGTCACCTTGACGGCCGGCACGACCACGGAGCTGATTGTCGATACGACGGGCATCGTGACGCTCTGTACCGAGGATAAACAAACCGCCTGCCTTGCGTACCTTGTCTGCCTCTTCTTTAATTTCTTCTTTATACTTAGCTTCAAGCTCGATGAATGTCTTTCTTGCTGCAAGGATTTCCTCGTCGTCGGTCTCTGCAAAACCGGTAGCCTCTGCAATCATCTCGTTCTTGAACTTCATTTTCTTCATCTGTGCTTTAGCCAGGAACTCTGCGTTACCGCCGAGCATAATATCGGTACCACGGCCTGCCATGTTAGTAGCGATGGTAACTGCGCCGTACTTACCTGCCTGAGCGACAATCTCAGCCTCTTTTTCGTGGTTCTTAGCATTCAGCACATTGTGAGGGATACCTGCCTGCTTAAGCAGCTTAGACAAATGCTCTGATTTTTCGATACTGATAGTACCTACCAAAACAGGCTGTCCTTTTTCGTGACATTCCTTTATCTGTTTGATAACATTGTGGTACTTGCCCTTTTCGGTTTGGAAAATAACATCCGGTCTGTCGTCACGGATAAGAGGTTTGTTAGTCGGGATAGCAACAACATCCAACTTGTAGATTTCGTCAAACTCGTTAGCCTCTGTAGCGGCAGTACCTGTCATACCGGACAGCTTGTCGTACAGACGGAAGTAGTTCTGGAAGGTGATAGTAGCGAGAGTCTTGCTTTCGTGCTCAACCTTTACGCCCTCTTTTGCTTCCAATGCCTGATGAAGACCTTCGTTATAGCGACGGCCCTCCATAATACGACCGGTAAACTCATCGACAATCTTAACCTGACCGTCTTTTACTACATAGTCGATATCACGAGTCATAACGCCGTAAGCCTTTATGGCTTGGTCAATATGGTGGCGGAGAGTAGTATTTTCGATATCCATAAGGTTTTCTACCTTAAAGAATTCCTCTGCCTTTTTGATACCGCTCTTGAGGAGTGTGGCTGTCTTAGCCTTTTCGTCTACAACATAGTCGCCGTCGTAGTTTTCTTCGGTATCCTGCTTGTCGTCGGTCTTAGCAACCTTGACCATAGTAAGAGTCTTAGCAAAAGCGTTAGCCTGACGATAGAGGTCTGTGGACTGGTCGCCCTTACCGCTGATGATAAGAGGTGTACGAGCCTCATCAATAAGGATGGAGTCAACCTCATCGACGATAGCAAAAACGTGTCCTCTCTGAACCTTACGCTCTTTGTAAGGAACCATATTGTCACGAAGATAGTCAAAGCCCATCTCGTTGTTGGTACCGTAAGTAATGTCGGAGTTGTATGCCTCCTGACGCTCACCGTCACTCTTTTCGTGAATGATAAGACCTACGGAGAGACCGAGGAATCTGTAAAGCTTGCCCATCCACTCGGAGTCACGCTTTGCAAGATAGTCGTTTACGGTAACGATATGAACGCCCTTGCCTGTAAGTGCGTTAAGATAAGCAGGGAGAGTAGCAACGAGAGTTTTACCCTCACCTGTTTTCATCTCTGCGATACGACCCTGGTGGAGAACGATACCACCGATAAGCTGAACATCAAAGTGGCGCATACCGAGCACACGGTCGGAAGCCTCACGGCACACTGCGAATGCGTCGGGCAATATGTCGTCCAATGTTTCGCCCTTTGACAGTCTTTCTTTCAATAATTTTGTTTGGGATGCAAGCTCCTTGTCATCCATTTCTTTGTACTTGCTCTCCAAAGCGTTGATTTTGTCAACGGTCTTTTTGAGCTTTTTAACCTCTTTTTTGGAATAATCGCCAAAAATTGCGGTTACAAATTTGTTTGCCATCTATTTCACCTCTTGGTTTATTTGCGTTTAGATACCAAAATATCTTATCATACTTTAGTCTTATTGTCAAACTAAATAAATAATATAATATATATTTATTATTTTTTGGCACTTGTGCTCTGCGTTTTTTTGCCTACAATGGTCTGAACGGCACCTAATGCACCGCCGCTGACAGCATCCTCGGAGGCATCATCAAAGTTTAGAACAAGATTATGCTTGCTCTGTGTGATGCTAATTTCGAGAGTTGTGTCGATTTTTGTATTCACCTTAGAAATATTGTCGGTCAAATCGGCAAGCGAAGTATTAAGAAATTCGTCGTCATTGAGCTTTTGGAGCAGCTGAAGATTGCTGTATTTGCTCGTAACATCAACGGCAAAGGAAGACGCAACGGACTGCAAGTCCTTGTTTGTAATGTGGACAGTGACAGTCTTTTTGGTCAAATCCACGGACTGAACCTCCATCTCCAAATCGGCAAAAATGCTCTTGCCCAAATCGGAAAACTGGCTCTTGTTCTTCGCAAGATTGAGAATATAGGTGAGAGTGCTGCTCTTTACATATTTTTCCAGCTTTTTTCGGTCAAAATCACGGAGTGCCTGCTGCACTGCAGCCACGGTCTCGGTGACATTATCCTCGGTCATTTTTGCACCGCCGGAACAAGCGGAAAAGCCTGCAACAATGCACAGGCACAGGAACACAGCCACTGTTTTCTTTAGAATATTTTTCATAAAAATACCTCATCATAATATAGTATCGAATCAGCGATTTTTGACATCGCAATACAATTATATAGTTTAGGCACGGTCAATGCAACCGCAAAAGTAAATTTTAACAAAAAAATTGCAATTTGAAACACTATATGGTATAATCACCGTGATTACATACTCTATATATTGGGATGTTATGCCCACAGAGGCAGAGTAGGATGTCATCGAGGACGAATAAATGAAAGAATTTTTGCATAAGTATTTCGGTCCTACGAAGTGGAAAAGGCTGTTCGACATAGTTTTTTCTTTCTTGGGACTAATATTGCTGTCGCCGCTTTTTTTGGTGATATGCACAATCAACTTTTTTACACCGGACTGTAAGGTATTTTTCAGCCACGAGCGCAGAGGACGAAAGGGCAAGCCCTTCAAGATTTACAAGTTCCAAACTATGAAAAACAGTACACCTAACTGCGCTACGGGCGAACTGGAAAATCCCGAGCAATACATCACAAAGTTCGGCAAAATACTGCGAAAAACCAGTCTCGACGAGCTGCCGCAGCTATGGAATATACTGAAAGGCGATATGAGCTTTGTCGGTCCGAGACCCCTCATCTCAAGTGAGATAAGGGCTCACAGACTCAGGCTGGAATACGGCGTATATCGTTTTCGTCCCGGACTGACCGGATGGGCACAAATCAACGGCCGTGACGACATCTCAATTATGAAAAAGATGAAGCTGGACAAAGAATACTGCGACAAATGGAGTCTCAAGCTGGATTTGATTATCCTGATACGCTCCGTAGGTACGGTAATCACCCAAAAGGGCTTTAGAGAAGGCAAAATACACAGAAGATAAACTATCGAAAGAGCGAAGAATATGGAAAGAAATTTTATCGACGGATATACAGAATGGCAGGCAAACCCGGAGATTGTGGGCGTAAACAGGCTGCCTCAGCACGCTACGCTGATGCCATACGAAAACTTTGACGAGGCAAAAAAGGCGGACAGATATGCGTCCTCCCGCTGCAAGCTGCTGAACGGAAAATGGAAATTCAAGCTGTACAAAAACTACGCATACAAGCCGTCAGACTTTGCACAGCCACACTACGATGCACACAACTGGGACAGCATTATTGTGCCGGGCTCCTGGCAGATGCAGGGCTATGACCAGCCGCAATACTGTAATGTACGCTATCCATGGGAGGGCAGCGAGGACATTTGTCCTCCCAATGCACCCACAAAGCACAATCCGGTGGGCTGTTATCTGAAGAAAATACACATCAACGCCGCCGCACTCCAAAAGAGAATTGTTCTCTGCTTTGAGGGTGTTGAGTCGGCATTCTATCTGTACATAAACGGAGAGAGAGTAGGCTACAGCGAAAGCTCATTCAACCGTGCCGAATTCGACATCAGCCGTCATCTGCACGAGGGCTCAAACACTATCGGAGTAGAGGTGTATCGCTGGTGCACAGGCAGCTGGCTGGAATGCCAGGATATGTGGCGACTGGGCGGCATATTCCGTGATGTATATATCTACACCACCGAAAAGGAATATATCCGTGACTTTGAAATTCATGCAGAGCCGGACGCACAGCTCCACGACGGATACCTCAATGTGACCGTAAAAACAAACGGCTCCTACGAGGGACTGAGCATAGATATGAATGTACTTGACCACGAGGGTGCAATGGTGGCACTGGACAGTCAGTATGCCAGCGAGGAGCACATCACCGAGATGAAAGCTATCGTAACCAATGTGAACCCGTGGAGCGCAGAAAAGCCGTATCTCTACACAGTGGTACTGACACTGAAAAACAACGGCGTGCCTATCGAGTATATTTCACAAAAGGTAGGCTTCCGCACAGTTGAAATCAAAGACGGAATAATCAGAATAAACGGACGCCGTGTAGTATTCAAAGGTACTAACAGACACGAATTTGACTGTCATACAGGCAGATACATTACCGAAGATGTTATGCGCCAAGACATAGAACTGATGAAGCAAAACAACATCAATGCGGTGCGCACATCGCACTATCCAAACACACCGAGATGGTATGAGCTGTGCGACGAATACGGACTCTATGTAATCGACGAAAACAATATGGAAACCCACGGCACAGGATGGTCAACCATAATCGGCTGTCCTCAGCTCCCCGGCTCTCGTCCCGAGTGGGAAAAGGCTTGTATGGAGCGAATCAAGGCTCTCTATCACAGAGACAAAAACTACACCTGCGTAGTGAGCTGGTCGCTGGGCAACGAATCTTTGGGCGGCGAAACCCCAAAGAAAATGTACAAATGGATAAAGAGCACCGACAAATCTCGCTTTGTCCACTTTGAATGCTACAGAGCACCGGACGAAAAAGACATATCCGATGTACAATCCAGAATGTACGCCCGTCCCGACGAGTGTGAGGAATACGCATTATCCGGCAGAGACGGCAGACCGTTCATACTCTGCGAATACACTCACGCAATGGGCAACTCCTGCGGCTCCACAGACGAATACACTTCGCTGTGGGACAAATACGCTTGTCTGCAGGGCGGATTTGTGTGGGATTGGGTAGACCAAAGCATTCTCACAAAAGACGAAAACGGAACAGAATATCTTGCATACGGCGGCGATTTCGGCGAAAATCCTCACGACGGACATTTTTGCGGCAACGGACTGCTGTTCGGCGACAGAAAGGTTACGCCGAAGCTGGCTGAAATCAAGAGACTGTACCAAAACATAGACATAAAAGCCATAGATGCCGAAAAGGGCGTAATCGAGCTGTGGAACAAAAATCTGTTCACCGACCTGAATGAGTACGAAATGTACTGGTGCCAATGCTCAGACAAGGGAATTTTCCGTGAAGGCACAGAAATAATCGACCTTGAGCCACAGGACAAAAAGGTTATCGACTTAGAGCTGAACAGGGTATCGAATGACGAATGTTATCTGAACATTGAGTTCCGCACAAAAGAGGATAATCTCTGGAGCAAGGCAGGTCATCCGGTGGCTAAGGCACAATTTGTAATAAACGAATTTGAAAACACCTATGACGAGCTTGAGGAGGATTTGCCTCTGTTGGTGGACGACACCTACGGCTCGCTGAGAATAATCAGCGACGATGCAATCATTCGCTTTGAGCGCAGAGAGCGCAATCAGCTGTACTCAATCAAGATAGGCAACGAAGAACTGCTGCAACAGCCAATGAGACTGAACTTTTGGAGAGCGCTGACAGACAACGACAGAGGCTCAAGAGCAGGCAGCAGACTGGGCTGCTGGAGAGACGCAGGCGACACTCCCGGCATATTCAACAACACAAAGTGGCATATCGAAAACTATCAGATACTGGACGACGGCAAAAAGGTAATAGTCACCGGCGGTGCAACAATATGCACACAGCCGGAGTCTAAGGCAGTAGTCATCTACACCATCACCTCAAAAGGTATCGAGATAGATATGCAGTTTATACCTAACTCGGAACTGCCCGAAATTCCTGAGGTCAGTCTGCTGTTTGAACTGCCAAAGGATTTTGAAAACATAACATACCTCGGTGCAGGACCCGACGAAAACTATATTGACCGCAAAAATGCAGCCGACATAGGTCTGTACAACACCACTGTCAGCGATATGTGGGTAGACTATCTCAAACCGCAGGAATGCGGCAACCGCACCGGCGTAAGATATGCAACTCTGGTAGGCGACAAAAAGGTATTCACCGTTGTGGCTGAACCTGTTATGGAGCTGAATGCGTGTCACTGGCTGCCTAAAGAAATAGAAAATATTTGGCACCAAAAAGACATGCCCGAATACAACAAAACGGTGGTACGCTGTATCGCAAGACAGCAGGGTATCGGCGGATATGACAGCTGGGGAGCACACTGCAACGAGAAGTACAAAAACAAGACAGACCGCACCTACAGACTCAAATTTCAAATTAGATTTTGATATGTGACAAAGTAGCCTAATCGGAGTCAAATTTTTCTTGACAAAACTAAAGTCAAGTATTATATTTGTATATACATAAAGACAACTGAACGAATGTCTATTATTTACACTATGTGTGAGAGAGGTAAACAAAATGTCATTCAAAGAAAGTGTCACTAATGTGGCAGTAGAATGGGCAATAAAGTACGCCCGTAAGGATTTTGACCGCAATGCGCCGAGAATCCTCAAATTAGTCGAAAAGGCTGATGTAAAAAAAGTAAACCGTTCTACCTACGCAGGACTGCACAAGGTAATGGACGATCCCAATAATAACTGGATGAAATTTGCAAAAGATATTATTTGCAACACAGACGAGCACGTAATCAAAAAGCTTGTTCCTCCGCTGCTGAACATAGCTATCAACAGCTACACAAAGCGTATGGAAAGCATCGAAAAATACGGCTGTAATGTACCGTGGGCTATACTTATGGACCCAACAGCAGCCTGCAACCTGCACTGTACCGGATGCTGGGCAGCAGAATACGGTCACACAAGCAGTCTGTCCTATGATGATTTGGCAAGAATCATCCGTCAGGGCAAGGAGCTGGGTACATATATGTACCTCTACACCGGCGGCGAGCCTACTATGAGACGCAAGGACATTATGCGCCTGTGCCGTGAAAATCCGGACTGTGCATTCCTCAGCTTTACTAACGGAACACTTATCGACGACAGCTTTGCCGACGAAATCAAAGAAGTGGGCAACTTCTATCCTGCATTCTCTATCGAGGGCTACGAAGAAGAAAATGACTTCCGCCGTGGCGAAGGCACCTTTAAGCGCTGCACAGCCGCTATGAAGAGACTTAAGGACAGAGGTGTACCGTTCGGTGCGTCCCTCTGCTACACAAGCAAGAACACAGATGTACTCGCATCAGACGAATATATGGATTGGCTTATCGAGCAGGGCGTTAAGTTCGCTTGGTTCTTCACCTATATGCCTACAGGCAACGGTGCCGTAACCGACCTTATGGTCAGCCCCGAGCAGAGAGCACTTATGTACAAAAAGATGCACGAGTGGAGAAAGACAAAGTCAATCTTTGCACTGGACTTCTGGAACGACGGCGAATATGTACAGGGTTGTATCGCAGGCGGTCGTCACTACTTCCACATCAACTCTAACGGTGACTGTGAGCCTTGCGCTTTTGTTCACTATTCAAACGTAAACATCAAGAATGTATCTGTACTGGAAGCATTGCAGAGCCCGCTGTTTATGGCATACAAGCGTAATCAGCCGTTCTCAAACAATATGCTCCGTCCTTGTCCGGTACTCGACAACCCGGGCGCTATCAGCAAGATGGTAGCAGAAACAGGTGCATACTCCACAGAGATGCAGCATCCGGAAGCTGCTAATGAGCTGTTCGACAAGACTATCGAGCACGCAAAGGCATGGAAGGTAAAGGCTGACGAGCTGTTCGACCGTGACAAATTCATCGCTAAGCACGTTAAGGACGAGAATATGTACAACTACGAAATTGACGACAGCGAGAGAGAATTCAAGGAATTTGAAAAAGCCGAAGAAGAATAAAAACAATACATAAAAATTAGGGGGCATATCATCTGATATGCCCCCCTGAGTCATTTATAAAAACGGAGAAAATTATGTTTGGTTTTGCAAAAAAGGGAAAAATAGAATACATAATAGCCGGTCTCGGAAATCCCGGAAAAAAGTATGAGAGCACGAGGCACAACGCCGGATTTATGGCGATGGACCTGCTGGCTGAAGAAGAAAATTTTGAATACAAAAAAACGAAATTCCATGCACTCATAGCCGACGAGGTAATTGACGGCACACGCTGTCTGCTGATGAAGCCGCAGACAATGATGAACAACAGCGGCGAGGCGATAATGGAGGCTGCCGAATACTATAACATACCAAACGAGAATATAATAATACTGTATGACGACATAAGTCTGGATGTAGGCAAGACGAGAATCAGACGCAAAGGCTCGGCAGGCGGACACAACGGCATAAAGAGCATCATCTCCTGCATCAGCGGAGAGGATTTTCCGAGGGTAAAAATCGGTGTGGGCAAAAAGCCCAATCCACAATACGATTTAGCTGCCTGGGTTTTGGGCAATTTTCCCAAAGAACAGCAAGAAGATTTGGGCAAAGCGCTGAAAAACGCAGTAGAAGCGGCAAAGCTAATCACTAAGGGCGAAACCGAAAAGGCAATGAACCTGTACAATTCGTAACATAATGGGAGAAATATATGTCCTGTTTTTCTAACATACTAAAAAAGAGCAATGAATTTTGCGAGTTTAACACGGCTATAGCCACACTCAATGCACCTACGGGAGCAGTGGGACTGCCCGACATAAACAAAGTGCTCACCGTACACGCACTGTGCGAGGAGCAAGGCAAAAAAGCATTTATACTCACCCCCGACGAAGCGAGTGCAGTCAGATTTTACGAAAATCTGAGCCAAATGCAGGAGGGCGTACTGCTGTACCCAAAGAGAGAATTTACTTTTCTCGAGGTGGAGGGTATCAGCCGTGAGTACGAGCAGCTCCGACTGGGCGTGCTGAAAAAAATAACGGAGGGGAACTACACTGCCGTAATCGCCTCGGTGGGAGCGGCGGTACAAAAGACCATGCCGCCCGACGCACTGAAGGAGCGTTCATTCACCATCACCACAGGAGAAGAAATCAGCATAGACGAAACGGTGGAAAAGCTGATAAAAGCAGGCTATTCACGCTTTGACCAAGTAGACGGAACGAGCCAATTTTCTGTCCGTGGCGGACTGATAGACATTTTTTCGCCCGGCAGTGACGAGCCGGTGAGAATAGAGCTGTGGGGTGACACCGTAGACAGCATAACCTCATTCGACATAGCCACACAGCGCAGGTCGGATATGGTAGACAAGATAGATATTATTCCTGCCACCGAGGTACTGTTCACAACCAAAGAGGAGCAGGCTAAGCGTATAGACGCCCTCGCCTCTACACTAAAGGGAAAAGCGATAAAAGCGAGAGAAAAGCTCTATGCCGACAGCGAAAAGCTGAAGCAAGGGCTTAATCTCCACTGCAACGACAAGTATCTGCCTTTGGCTTATGATTCCGACGGACTGTTTGACTATGCCGACGGACTGCTCTTTTCCTGCGAAAGTGCAAAAATAAAGGAAAAGCTGCTCAATCAGACAAAAATAGCCGCCGAGGAGCTGAAATGGATGCTCGACGACGGTGTTTTGTGCAAAGGGATAGACAAGTTTTCGCTGGATTTCGACGACTTGTGTAATCAATACGAAAAGCACAACGCAATCTATCTCGACAGTCTGCCGAGAGGCAGCTTTGACACGCCGGTGAGACACCTCGCCGACTTTGTGTGCCAAAGCTCAAATGTGTGGTCGGGAACGCTGTCACAGCTAAAGGACGAACTGTTTCCACTGCTCAAGACAGGCTATGCGGTATGTATTATGGCAGGCACCTCTCGTGCCGGCAAGGCTTTGGCATACGACATAAACGAAATGGGCTTTAATGCAATATTCTGCGAAAAGCGTCCCAACGAGTTCCAAAAGAACACGGTCACTGTATTGACCGGAACGCTGTCCGCAGGTTTTCAGCTCAGCGGCGTGAAGTTTGCGCTGATAACCCACGCAAAGACCAACCAAGCAAAAAAGAAGCACAAAAAGGTGTCATCAAAGGACGCCATTCACTCTCTGGATGAGCTGACTGTAGGTGACTACATAGTCCACAATGTACACGGAATAGGCATATTCGAGGGTATTCAGCAGTTGGATATTCAAGATGTACGCAAGGACTATATCAAAATAAGCTACGCAAAAGGTGACACGCTCTATGTGCCTGTAACACAGCTGGATTTGGTATCAAAATATATAGGTCCGAAAGATGACTCAAAGGTAAAAATCACCCGACTGGGCTCGGGAGATTGGCAAAAAGCCAAGGCTAAGGTCTACGCCTCGGTTCAGGATATGGCAAAGGAGCTGATAGCGCTCTACGCAAAGCGAATGAGCACAAAGGGCTACCAATTTTCTGCCGACACGGATATGCAGAGAGACTTTGAGCTGAGATTTGAATACGAAGAAACCGAGGATCAGCTCCGCTGTGCAGACGAAATTAAGGGCGATATGGAAAAGTCTGCGCCTATGGACAGACTTCTGTGCGGTGATGTAGGATTCGGCAAAACCGAGGTTGCTCTCCGTGCCTGCTTCAAATGTATAGGCGACGGAAAGCAATGTGCCATACTCGTGCCCACAACGGTGCTGGCAATGCAGCACTTTCAGACTGCTATGAAAAGGCTGGAGCCGTTTCCCGTCAGAGTAGAAATGCTGTCGAGATTTGTGTCACCGGCTAAACAAAAGCAAGTGCTGGAGGATTTGGCAGAGGGCAAAATCGACCTGCTTGTAGGCACCCACCGAATCATAAGCAAGGATATAAAATTCAAAGATTTAGGTCTGCTTGTAGTAGATGAAGAACAAAGATTCGGCGTAGCACAAAAAGAAAAAATAAAAGAAAAGTTCCCAAGAGTAGATGTGCTGACGCTGTCGGCTACACCTATACCACGAACACTGAATATGGCGATGAGCGGTATCAGAGATATGTCGCTGCTGGAGGAAGCACCCGGCGACCGAAGACCTGTACAGACCTATGTGGTTGAATACGACTTCGGAATTCTCGTGGAGGCTATGGAAAAAGAACTGGCACGAGGCGGTCAGTGCTACTATCTCCACAACAATATCGACACCATAGACCATATGGCAGTCCAAATCAAAAAAGCGATACCCGACGCAAGAGTGGGCGTGGCTCACGGCAGAATGAGTGAGGAACAGCTCAGCGATGTATGGGAGGACCTAATCAACGGCGAGATAGATATACTCGTCTGCACCACGATAATAGAGACCGGTGTGGATGTGTCGAATGTAAACACGCTGATAATCGAAAATGCAGACAGAATGGGACTGGCGCAGCTGCACCAAATCCGAGGCAGAGTAGGCCGTTCCTCTCGCAGAGGCTACGCATACTTTACCTTCACCCGAGGAAAAGAGCTGAGCGAAATTGCCACAAAGCGACTTGAGGCAATAAGGGAATACACAGAGTTTGGCTCCGGCTTTAAAATCGCAATGCGAGATCTCGAAATCCGTGGTGCCGGCTCACTGCTCGGCAACAAACAACACGGTCATATGGAGGCTGTCGGATACGATATGTACCTAAAACTGTTAGAAGAAGCCGTGGCGGAAGAAAAGGGCGAAAAGGAGCATGACGAAAAGGAAAGAGAATGTCTGATAGACCTCCCTATAGATGCGAGCATACCGAACGAATACATTTCTTCCACGCCGCAAAGGCTGTCTATGTACAAGACTATCGCCGCCATACGCACCGATGCAGACGCAAACGATGTATATGACGAGTTGACCGACCGATTCGGCGTACCGCCGGCAGAGGTTTACGGTCTGGTAGACATTGCGCTGCTGCGTAACAAGGCGCAGGCTCTCGGCATTTTTGAAATAAAGCAAAGAGGCACCGCCATAAACTTTTACCCCGATGATGTAAAGGTAGAATATCTTGTGGCGCTGAACGAAAAAATGAGAGGCAGGGCAAAATTCACCTCCGCCAAAAAGCCGTACATCTCCGTCACAATAACGGGAGAAACACCGCTTGACACCGTTCGTGAAACCTTGAATATTTTGGAAAATGCAAAAAAAGAATAAAAATATACACCTTGGTTAATACTTTAATCGAGGTGTTATTTATGTCTACATCAAAATCCAACAAAAAAGAAAATAAAAATGTAAAGGCGCTGTTTTCGGTAATCTGCCTGTGCATAATTGCGCTGGGCCTAATTGTATATTTTTCGGCTAACACAAAGGACAGCAAAAAGCACGACACGGTGAACGAAAACACCACCGTGACGGAAACCACAGACGCACAGCACGCAGTGACTGTGACCGAAACCACCACAAAAGCGACCACAAAAAAGAAGAAAAAAACCACAAAGCCATCCACTATGGAAAACAACAAAAACAATACGCCCTACAAAAGCTACTACACATATCCTCTGACAGAAGCAATCTCAAAGGGCTACAGCGAGGAACTGCAATACAATGATGTGATGGGTGACTACAGAGCACACGCCGCTGTAGATTTTTCCGGCAAAGAGGGCGACACCGTGCAGGCAATCAACGACGGTCTGGTGACCAGCGTATATACCGACAACCTATACGGTCAGGTAGTCCAAATCGACCACGGCGGAAAGCTGATAGGAATATACTGCGGTCTGGACAGCGTAAGTGTAAAGGCAGGCAAATATGTATCTATCGGCGACAAAATCGGAACACTGGGCAAAGTGCCCTGCGAATCCTCGGAGGGAGCGCATCTGCACCTGATAACAAAATATGACGGCAAGACGGTAAATCCACTGGATGTAATGAGCAAAACCGAATAAAAAAATACGGCAAAGGTTGTGCGACCTCTGCCGTATTATTTTGTTATTTATCCACCACTACATTGTCGGGATTATATGAGCTGTCAAGCTCTTTTATAGCCGTCTCTGTAGAGGACGGAATTGTCTTCAGCTTATCGCTGTCGGCAGACTTAGTCTGCAAATAGGTGACAGAATAGTCAGTGTCATAAGTCTCCTCGCCGTCAAAAAACGGAACAGCAAAGCCGTGCTTAAAAGTAAAGCTCTCCTTAGACACCTGAGTATCGTCAAAATAGTATCGAGTATAGCCGTATCTGCGCTGATAAAACGCCTTTTGCTCCGGCTCAAAAGCAGTACCGTTAAAGCTCAAAATCTTTGAAGTGGCAGAAACAACTCTGCCGTACTCCTCTACGCTGAAATCGTTGGAGCACCAATAATACTTTTTGCCGTCCTGCTTTGTAACAAAGTAGACATCGGTATCATTGTTGAGCTTGTTGGACAAGCCCTCATCATAGTACACTTGGAATGCGGTGCTGCCGTTCCAAGTATATATACTGCAAAAATACTTATCTACAGCGCCTGCAACATAGTTGCCGTTAGAATCCTCTTTGCGCTGGCTGACAGTCCTGCGATAGACGGTCAAAAGCTCGTCTGTACCGTCGCCGTCAAAGTCCATAAGCTTAACTACGGCGAGGCCGTCAATGTATGCCTTGTCGCCCTTGTCCTCAAATTTTGCGACACCGAACTTTTGGTTCAAATCACGGACAATATCATAATATGCGCCTTTCATATTGCCCTTATTGCTCGTTTCGGTGGCGGTCTTTTCCTCATCGGAGGTAAAGGAGTCTATTGCAGTGGCTACGGAGTCTGATGTGTTATATGCCGCAGTCTCACGGAGAACAGCCATTCTTATACGCTCAAAGTCCTCTGTGTTCTTCTTTTTGCCCACAAAGAAAGTATCGGACACGGTATCATATGTACAGGTGTCGTCTTTTTTGAACTTATTACCCTTTAGGGCATATAGGGTGACCTTAGTCACATCTTTTTCGTCATGCTTGCCGATATAATATTTGCCGTGATGGTAGTAAAGGGTGGTCCAAATATCGTCCTTTTCGTCATCGGTTTGGTACATAGAGTCCTTGTACATCAGTCCGAACTTTTTGCCTTGAAATCCCCAAACCTCTACAAAATATTTGTTGTTGTCATTATATCCTAAGAGCAGCTCACTCTTTCCGTCGTCGTCAAAATCCACCTCACGAACCAGACACAAGCCGGTGAGACGATAGCCGCTGACACCGTAGGTATCGAGATTTTCGTAGCTGCAATTTCCGTACTCGCCGACATATTTTGTGCAAATCTTGCCGGCGTTCACATCGAACGCCTGCTCACGCTTATTCTCGCTGCCGATGGATACCATAAAGCTGATGACTGCCACAAGAATAATGACAACGGCAACGAACAGACACATCTGCAGTGCTAATTTTTTAGGTTCAAACTTCCGTTCTTCCTCAAACTTTTCTTCGCTCTGCTTGGCTATAGCAACGGCAACACGCTTGGTTTTGCCTGCAAATTTCTTAATATCACGGGACAGCTTTTCTTCTGCCTCGTGCACGGTGCCGCTATGATTGTTTTTGCTGCGACTGTGATTGTGCTCGGCTTTTTTCCTGACCGGCTTTTCAATATTTTCGTCGTCAAAATAGTTGTAGCGCTTCTTCACATCGGCACCTCCCTTTTGTCACATTTTCATCATTCTACCACATATGACAAAAATAAGCAAGCAGCATATTATATATCCCTCAGACAGTCTCAAAACTCGGTGCAAATCAGCTTTTTGCAATCGGGATAAGAATAGTCCCATCTGTCCGTGTGACTGCCGGAGACGAAGTACCTAAGCTCCTTTGGGTGACGCTCAATGTCAAAGCTCTCTACTATGACCAGCTTTATTTTCATTTTTTCGGGAATAATGGATTTTACAAAAACAGACACGGTCTGCCCTACCTCCACATCATATCCCGGCTCTGCGAGTCCTGCCAAATTAGGCATAAGCTCCACAAACACGCCGTACTCCTCAATACTGCGGACTACTCCCGTAACGGTTTCGCCCACAGAAAACAGGGCGGCATTTTCGCACCAAGTGCCCAAAAGTTCCTTTAGCGAAAAAGTCAGCTTTTCCGGCTCTCTCTTTCGGAGGACAGCCTTTATTTTTTCGCCCGGATACAGTCGCTCCGATGGGTGATTGATGCGTGACACGGACAGCATATCAATGGGGATAAGAGAATTTATGCCTGCTCCAATGTCAATAAAAGCACCGAACCGCTCCAGATGAGTAACAACAGCGTCGATAACATCGCCCTGTCGGAGAGTATCTATACAGTCTCGCATACACTCCAGCTGTACCATCCGACGGGAAAGAATGGCAGACACCAAGCCGCTGTCCTCTCGGTGAAAGCCGATAATCTTAAAGCACACGGTCTTGCCCACCTTTGAGATAAGAGCAATGTCACGGACTGTACCCTCACGAATACCGAGTGCGCCCTCCTCTCGTGGAATTATGCCTCTGACTGCGCCCAAGTCTATATGTAGGTTGTGACCTCGGTCGCAGAGCAGAACTTTGCCCTCCACGACTTCGCCGCTTTTCATTGCCGCCTTAACCTCCTCTGCCGAGGCAAAAGTTTTTGTAAGTCGGGGATTAGTGCCTTCGGGATAATAAATCATAAAATTCATTCCTTTTTTACTACAAAAATTCGTACTTAATAATATGAGTCGGAGGCGTTATTTATGTTGATAACAGCACAAAATAGTGATATAATGTATTAGATTAAAAATAACAGCGGTGAGAAAATGAACATTCAGGTAGGAGACAAAATAACTATGAAAAAGCCACACCCCTGCGGCTGCAAGGAATTCTCCGTACTCAGAGTCGGAATAGATTTCAAAATCAAGTGCGAGGGCTGCGGCAGAGAGGTAATGGTTCCCCGTAGCAAGCTGGAAAAGAACATAAAGGGCGTAAACCTGTAGCAACGAAGTGCAAAAGGACAAAAATCAGGAGGGAACACAATGTTTGAAAAATTACAAGAGGTAGAAAAAAGATACGAAGAAGTGAACGAGCTTATCTGCAAGCCGGAGGTTATCGCCGACATGGAGCAGTACACAAAGCTGATGAAAGAGAACAAGCATCTTGAGCCGGTAGTAGAGAAGTTCAGAGAATACAAAAAGACAAAGGAAACCTACGAGGAGTCCAAAGAAATGCTGGGTGACAGCAGTCTGGACGACGACTTTGCCCAAATGGTAAAAGAAGAATTTGAGCAGAGCAAGGAGGATTTGGACAGAATCAACGAGGAGCTGAAAGTATTGCTTCTCCCCCGTGACCCTAACGACGACAAGAATGTTATTATCGAAATCCGTGGCGGAGCCGGCGGCGAGGAGTCGGCACTGTTCGCAGGAGTGCTGTACAGAATGTACAGTATGTATGCCGAATCAAAGGGCTTTAAGACAGAGGTGCTGTCTGCCAGCGAAACAGGTTTGGGCGGATACAAGGAAATCAGCTTCAGTATCAGCGGAGACGGTGCATACAGCCGATTCAAATTTGAGAGCGGCGTGCACAGAGTACAGCGTGTACCCGAGACCGAAAGCCAGGGCAGAATCCACACATCGACCACAACGGTAGCTGTACTGCCGGAGGCTGACGACATAGATTTTGAAATAAACGAAAAGGATTTGCAGATAGACACCTTCCGCTCCAGCGGTGCAGGCGGTCAGCATATCAACAAAACATCCTCGGCTATCCGTATCACCCACATACCCACGGGAACGGTGGTAGAGTGCCAGGACCAGAGATCACAGCACCAAAACAAAGAAAAAGCTATGATGGTGCTCCGTGCGAGACTGTACGACGCCGAAAAAGCTAAGCACGATGCCGAAATCGCAGGCGAGCGCAAGGCACAGGTGGGCACAGGCGACAGGTCGGAGCGTATTCGCACATACAACTACCCGCAAGGCAGAGTGTCAGACCACAGAATCAATCTCACTCTGTACAAGCTCGAGCAGATACTCAACGGAGATTTGGACGAGCTTATCGACGCACTGATTACCGCAGACACGGCAGAAAAGCTAAAGGCGTCGGGAGAGGAATAAGTCACAAATGGAGACTAAATTATTTTCCACTGCCAAAAGTGATATAGCCGAAGCAGGCAGGATACTTGCCGACGGCGGTTTGGTTGCATTTCCCACGGAGACTGTGTACGGTCTGGGTGCGAACGCACTGAACGAGCAGGCAGTAAAGAACATATACATAGCTAAGGGCAGACCCAGTGACAACCCGCTGATAGTCCATATCGCAAAAAAAGAGGACATTGTACCTTTGGTACAAGAGGTTACGCCTAAGGCTAAGGCACTGATGGACGCATTTTTCCCCGGTCCGCTGACTATAATACTCAACAAGAGCAACAAAATAAACAAGACCGTGTCCGGCGGTCTGGACACGGTGGCAATCCGTATGCCCGAAAACAAGGTAGCCAACGCACTGATAGCAGCGGCAGGAGTACCCATTGCGGCACCGAGTGCAAACACCTCCGGTCTGCCGTCACCCACCAGAGCAAAATATGTTATAGATGATATGATGGGCAAAATCGACGGAATAATGGACGGCGGCGACTGCAAGTTCGGTGTGGAGTCCACAGTAATAACTTTGGCAGGCGAAACACCTGTTCTTCTTCGTCCGGGCGCAATAACAAAAGAGATGATAGAGTCTGTAATAGGCGAAATCACCGTGGCTCCGGCTGTGCTGGAGGGAATGAAAAACGACGAGGTGGCGGCGTCACCGGGAATGAAATACAAGCACTACGCACCAAAGGCAAGAGTGGTAATCGTAAACGGTACAAAAAAGCAGTACGAATGCTTTGTAAACTCAATAAAAAATGCCTTTGCGCTATGCTTTGAGGACGACGACATCACTATACCCCACATCACCTACGGAAAGGCTGATGACGATTTGTCTCAGGCGAGAGAGCTTTTTGACGCCCTCCGTGAGTTAGACGAAAAGGGTGCAAAAAAAGTATATGCCCATATTCCCCACAAGGACGGTGTGGGAATGGCTGTGTACAACCGCCTTATCAGAGCGGCGGCGTTCAATATAATCGACCTGACAAAAACATATACCATCGGTCTCACCGGTCAAACCGGCGCAGGCAAAAGCTATGTATGCAAAAAACTGCAAAGCCGTGGCTTTTCTGTAATAGACTGTGACGAGGCGGTAAAGAATATATACGAGAGAAACTCGGACCTTGCCGAAAAGCTGGCTTCAATATTCGGTGACGAAATATTGGCAGACGGCAAAATCGACAAGAAGGCTCTGGGCAGGATAGTATTTTCCGACAGCGAAAAATTAAAAAAGCTGGACGAAACGGTGCACCCATATGTTATGGCAGAATGTGCAAAAAAGGCGACTTTTCCCTGCGTACTCGATGCGCCGCAGCTGTTTGAGGCAGGAGCAGAAAAGGACTGCTACAAAACGGTGGCAGTGCTGGCAAATGAGGAAACACGGCTGAAGCGAATACTCGCACGAGACGGAATAACCGCCGACGAGGCAAAAAAGCGTATGAACAGTCAGCACAGCGAGGAATTTTTTATTTCTCACTGCGACTGCGTGATATACAACAATAACGACGATATTGACGCCCAAACGGATAAGCTGTTGGACGAAATATTATAAGAAACTCTATAACTTTAGAAAGGATGTTTTTTATGAGTGAAGAAACAAAAGAGCTGAAAAAGATGCTCTTTAACGAAAAGAAAAACGGCTACGACTTCTTTGACGAAGACGAGCTGGAAACCTGCTATGACTTTTGTGAGGGCTACAAGGGATTTTTGGCAGAAAACAAAACCGAGCGTGAGTTCGCACAGTCCGTATTAGAGCTTGCGCAGGGCGAAAAGTTTGTAGAATTTGACAAATTCGGCGCACCGCTTCAGCCCGGCGAAAAGGTATATTATTTCAACAGAGGCAAGTCAATTATCCTCTGTGTAAAAGGTCGCAGACCTGTATCCGAGGGCGTAAGAATCAGTGCCGCTCACATAGACTCACCTCGTCTTGACCTAAAGCAATGCCCTGTATATGAGCAGGAGGGCGTAGGCTACTTCAAAACTCACTACTACGGCGGAATCAAAAAGTATCAGTGGACTGCACTCCCGCTGTCTCTCCACGGCAAAATCTGCAAGGCAGACGGCAGTGAGATAACAGTAAAAATCGGCGAAGAACCGGGCGAACCAAAGTTCTGCATTACCGACATTTTGCCACACCTCTGCGGCGAACAGATGGCACGCAAGACTAACGAAATAGTAAAGGGCGAGGAACTGAATGTACTCATAGGCTCCCGTCCGTTCAAAGATGATGATGAAAGCGAGAGAATCAAGCTCTATCTGCTCAAACTCCTCAACGACAAATACGGCATTGTGGAGCAGGATTTCTTGTCGGCTGAGCTTGAGCTTGTACCGGCACTGAGCGTGGACGACATTGGCTTTGACCGCAGTATGATAGGCGGCTACGGCCACGACGACAAGGTGTGCAGCTATCCGGCTATGCAGGCTATATTCAGCATAGAGGGCGCACCGGAGTACACCGCCATTACCGTACTCACCGACAAGGAGGAGACAGGCTCCGACGGAAATACCGGTCTCCGCTCATCTTATCTGAAATACTTTATCGAGGATTTGGCTCGTTTGGAGGGCTGCGAGGGCAGAGATGTATTGTCTAACTCAAAATGTCTCTCTGCCGATGTTAATGCGGCTTATGACCCAACCTGGTCTTTTGCTTACGAAAAGAATAACGCTTCTTTCATCAACAAGGGCGTGTGCGTGACTAAGTTCACCGGAGCAAGAGGAAAGGGCGACACCTCTGATGCAAGTGCCGAATACTGCGGATGGGTACGCAGACTTCTGGACCAAAACCATGTTCTCTGGCAGACCGGCGAGCTGGGCAAGGTTGACGGAGGCGGCGGCGGAACAGTCGCTATGTATATCGCCAATATGGATGTGGACACTATCGATGTGGGTGTACCTGTACTCTCTATGCACGCACCGTACGAGGTAGTCAGCAAGATAGATGTCTACAGCGCATACAAAGCATTCCTCACTTTCTTCACAAAGTAAAATAAGAATACAGAACAAAACAGTCTCCGCAGGGAGACTGTTTTTTCTTTTCATATTAAATACAGAATTTATGATTTCCGATTTCTTTTATTACTGTACGGGAGTGCATAAATTTGTCACTTGTTTTGGCGGCATTAAAGTAATATACGGCGCCGCCGGAGGGGTCCCATCCGTTCAGTGCATCACGGGCGGCACGCTTGCTTGACTCTGCCACGGGAGCATACCAATTTGAGTCATTAACACAGGAAAATGCACCTTTTTGGTACACCACTCCCGACAGAGAGTCCGGAAAATCGGGATGTGCCACACGATTGAGAATGACTGCTCCCACAGCTACCTGCCCCTCATAGCTTTCGCCTCTCGCCTCGGCAGAAATAACCTTAGCCAGCAGCTCCACATCCGCATCTGTATATCCCGTATTGTTGCTTCCGCCGCCGGAGCTTCCGCCTAAGCCCAAATACAACAGTGTTTTGCTGCCGCAAATTCCGTCGGCTGTAATGCCGCAATTTTTTTGAAATGCCGTAACCGCCTTTTTTGTGCCGGTGCCGTAAACACCGTCCACAGAGCCGTTATAATATCCGAGACTTTTCAGCTTTTGCTGTACCTTTTTTACCTCTGCGCCGGAGGAACCCAGCTTCGACACAACCGCAGTCAGCGAGGAAGTGCCGCTCACCGCCATGCTCCAAACGCCTGTGCCGACACACAGAGCAACTACCACCGACAAAAACAGAGCGGCGGCCTTTTTTGCATATTTTTTCATAATAATCACCCTTACTATTTTTTTACGCTTATAACAAATTATTCAGTATAAATGCCGTGGCTGTGCCTGCACCGAGTCCGAGAGCAAGATAAGCGAGCGAACGGACAAACTGTCGCAGACTCCTCTTTTGGCGGGGAGGCTTTTGGTTCACCGACGAAAAACGCTTTGCCTCATCTCTCAGCTTTTTTTCGTCAAAACCATTAGGCGTAGGGCGGACAAAAAAGATAATTTTTTCAAAATACGGAGAGTCGGTATCGCTGACCTCGAGTATCTGTTTGTTTACACCTTTAAGCATAGAAAAATTCCTTTCAAAATTATACAAATAGTGTTTGTTTTTTGGGTAAAAAATATTCCTTTTTCCTTTGTCGAAATTTGTTAATTTTGAGCAACATTTACCCCTTGACAAAGGGTGAGTATAACGATTTGTATTATCCACAGCGAAAAAGTCCATTGTGGAAAACTCTGTGGAAAATGTTTAAAAGTACCCCTAAAAAGGGTATAAAATAGCCATTTTCGGTGTTGAAAACCTTATTTTTGCTTTGGATTGATTACTTTTCAACATTTTACACATAGTTTTCAACAGTAACAATTAGTAATATTTTTTTGTTGAAATTGCTATTTTTAACTTTAACTCTTGACACAAAAATGGTATAATCTTTTTTAATACAGACAGTGAAATTTCGGAGCAAAACGATAATGAAAATTACAGAAAAAAACGGCGACATTTTTGTCACCCCCGTTGAGTGCTTTGACTTGGATTTGACGCTGGACTGCGGTCAGGCATTCAGATGGAAAAAGAACGAGGACGGCTCATACACCGGAGTGGCAAAAAATCACCCCCTGACTCTCAAAAAAGAGGGCGACACTCTGATACTGAAAAATACCGACAAGAATATTTTTGACACCTTTTGGAAAAATTATTTTGATTTGGACAGAGATTACAAAAAAATCTGCAACAAGCTGAAAGAGGACAAACTCCTCAGCTCCACCATAGACGAATACTATGGCATAAGGATACTGAATCAGGACAGCTGGGAGGCTCTGTGTTCATTTGTAATCAGTCAGCAAAACAATATAAAGAGAATTAAGCTGATTATCGACCGACTTTGCAATGCGTACGGCGAGGACTTGGGCGACGGGCTGTACTCTTTTCCCACAGCAAAAAGGCTGTCCGAGCTAAGCGAGGACGACTTTAACGCTTTGGGCTGCGGCTATCGCTCAAAATATCTGGAAAGGCTTTCCAAAGAGGTTGCCTCCGGCGAAATCGACCTAAAAGCAATAAAAAAGCTCCCTCTCGACCAAGCGAGGAAGGAGCTGAAAAGCATCTACGGAGTGGGCGAAAAGGTGGCTAACTGTGCACTGCTGTTCGGAATGGGATACTACAGTGCCTTTCCGCTGGATGTATGGATGAAAAGAGTTATGGAATACTATCCCGACGGGCTGCCAAAATGTTTTGAGGGCTACGAGGGAATAGCACAGCAATACCTGTTCCACTGGGCAAGAAACAATCTGTAAAGGAAAAATATATGCAAAAACTATTCATAGACTACACACCCGAAAAAAATATTATACTGGACGGCGAGGAGGCACGCCATATCGCAAAATCACTGCGTATGAAAGTGGGCGATATGCTTACCGTCACCGACGGCGGCGGCGAGGACTACGGCTGCCTAATCACCCAAATCACAAAGGACACGGTGACTCTGGAGGTGTGTTACAAGCAGGCAAACGGCAGTGAGCCGAGCTGCAAAGTAACCATATATCAAGGTGTACCAAAGAGCACAAAGACAGAGGATATTATCCAAAAATGCGTGGAGCTGGGTGTTTACAGAATTGTGCCCACTTTGACGAAAAGGAGCGTCAGCCGCCCCGACGAGAAGTCGGCGAACAAAAAAAATCAGCGCTACAAAAAAATAGCATTAGAGGCGGCACAACAAAGCGGCAGAGGAATTATACCCGAAATCAGTCCCCAAACCACACTGAAACAAGCATTGGCAGAGGACAGTGCTAAGAAAAAAATCGTATTTTACGAGGGTGGCGGCGACAAGCTGAAAGACATAATCTCACCCGACGATGATGAGGTATCAATATATATCGGTCCCGAAGGCGGATTTGAGCCGGAGGAAGTAGAGGCAATCGTTTCAGCCGGAGGACGCCGGGCTACTCTCGGTCCACGCATACTGCGGACACAGACCGCACCGGTAGCGGCACTGACTGCGATAATGCTGCTGACGGACAATATGTAAACTAACCTGTTGACAAATCACCGTGACGGTGTATATAATATAGGTACAAAATATTTCGGGGCGAGGTGCAATTCCTCACCGGTGGTACAGTCCACGACCTGCGAAAGCAGCTGATTCGGTGCAATTCCGAAACCGACGGTTACAGTCCGGATGAGAGAAATATACTATATACCTGCTGTGTTTGTGCAGGAAAATAGCAAATACACCCCGATACCGTGAGTATCGGGGTTTCTCTTTTGCCTCCCCGGCAAGAAGGAGATTATTATGAAAACAAACACAACCAAATCACACAGCACAACAAAAACGAGGCTGATCTGCGGATGCGGTATGCTCGCTGCAGCGGCGACTGCACTGCAATACTTGGAGATACCGAGCCCAGTCAGCTTTATTGCACTGGATTTTTCCGACCTGCCGGCACTGATTGGTGCCTTTGCCTACGGCCCTGTGGCAGGGGTGCTGATAGAGCTGATAAAAAATATCATTCACTTGGCTGTCAGCAAAAGCGGATATGTGGGCGAGCTGTCAAACTTCATATTAGGCGCAATATTCACCGCCACAGCCGGAATAATCTACAAAAACAAAAAGACTAAAAAGGCGGCAATAATCGGCGGAACAGTGGGAGCACTGCTTATGGCACTGGTAAGCTGGCCCTCCAACTACTTTATCGTATATCCGTTTTATTACAACTTTATGCCAAAGGCAACGGTGCTGAGCTTGTACCAAGATGTGTTTAGAGTAAACAGCATTGAGGCGGCGCTGGTGATATATAACATACCGTTCACCTTCATAAAAGGAATGATAAGCGTGATAATAACCCGATTCATATACAAGCCGCTGTCGCCTATTCTACACGGTCGTGAAAAATAAAAAAGCCATAATTTTTGGGTTGCTATTTGAACCAAATTGTAATATAATACAGGTGTATGGGCGAATAAGCTTTGCTTATGCCCAAAATCTAAATTATAGGAGATAAAAATTATGCCATTAGTTACTACTACAGAAATGTTCAAAAAGGCATACGAAGGCGGCTATGCAATCGGCGCTTTCAATGTAAACAACATGGAAATTGTACAGGGTATCACAAGAGCAGCAAAGAAGCTTGAGGCTCCTGTTATCCTTCAGTGCTCGGCAGGTGCAAGAAAATATGCATCTCACAACTATCTCGTTGCTATGGTAAAGGCTGCTGCAGAGGAGACAGGTCTCCCTATCGCACTTCACCTTGACCACGGTCCTGACTTTGAGACCTGCAAGGACTGCATCGACGGCGGTTTCACCTCTGTTATGATCGACGGTTCTTCTCTCCCATACGAAGAGAATATTGCAGTAACAAAGAAGGTTGTAGAATACGCACACGCTCACGGCGTTGTTGTTGAGGGTGAGCTCGGTACTCTCGCCGGTGTAGAGGACGATGTAAAAGTAGACGCAGACAACGCATCCTACACAAGACCGGAAGAAGTTTATGACTTTGCTACACGCACAGGCGTTGACTCACTCGCTATCGCAATCGGTACTTCTCACGGTGCATATAAGTTTAAGCCGGGTCAGAAGCCACAGCTTAGATTCGACATTCTCGAAGAAGTAGGCAAGCAGCTTCCTAACTTCCCAATCGTACTCCACGGTGCATCTTCCGTAAATCAGGAGCACATTAAGATGATCAACCAATACGGCGGCGAAATGCCTGATGCTATCGGTATCCCTGAGGATATGCTCAGAGAGGCTGCATCTATGGCTGTCTGCAAAATCAATGTAGACTCCGATATCCGTATCGCTATGACTGCTGCTATCAGAAAGCACTTCTGCGAGAACCCATCTCACTTTGACCCTCGTCAATATCTCAAGCCTGCAAGAGACCTTATCGAAGAGGTTGTTGCTCATAAGATTGATGTTGTATTCGGTTCAAAGGGACACGCTTTCGACTAATCAAAATATAAAAATTACCGCACACCGAGTCACCCGATTCGGTGTGTTTTTTATGCAAAAAAGCTCTCCGTGGGGAGAGCTTTTCTGTTTATCTGTCTATTTACTTATTACTTTTTTTGATTTTGTTCAGGTCTTTGTTTACAGCCAAAATGTCTTCTTTTGTAAACTTGCCGAGCATAGTCATGGCACGCTTTAAGGTAAAGCCTTTTACCATATCTATCATGGACTTGTCTATATTCTTAAAATCAAAGCCCATAATAGAAGCGCCTTTTTTCTTCTTTTGTCCCGGCTCTTTTGGCGTAGCGAGAACTTTTTTCAGCTTAAGCAAAAAGCGAATTGCAAAGATTTTGCCTTTGAACGGTTTTAATATATCACCGAGAGTATCGTTTACGGAAAGGTAGCCGGTAGGCGTATCAATCTCGAACCAATTTATTACGCCGTGCTCATCTTTCATAATATAATCTTCATTAAGCTCGTCCACATGGCGAATGGTCATACGGTCCTCGATACCGTCAATATCATCGGCTTTGGCTACAATTTCGGTCTCCTCCGCCGTGTTAGGAACAGTAAAATGATAGAACGGTGTGTCGGTATTAGTCTGTGTCTCAAACTTTTCGCCGTTAAGGTAGAGAGTAATCTTCGGCTGATTTGAGTACACGGTAATCTTTGTCTCGTCCTCTGCTCTGTCGATATATCTCTTTGAGCAAAGATGAATCATAGGTTTGTCACTGAGCCAAGCCTGATAAGCATAAAAAGCATCTTTCTTATACTTACGGTCAAAGGTAACGAGTCCCTTATGGTTCATACCGTTTTCGCCGCCCTCGGCTCTTGCGTCTGCGGCAAAGTCAAACATATTCCAAACATGAGTAGCCCAAAGATATGGACAAGCCATAATCTGCTTAATCAATTCCTCGTGATAATATGCCTGATACTCCTCGGTATAGTCTCCCTGCTCAGGGTACGAGGTATGCCAATTAAGTGCCTCACAGCCATACTCACTCATACCGATAGCCTTGTTTGGATATTTCTTATGGAACTTGTCGAACCACGGCTTGTACGCCTTTACATCGCCGCCGTACCAGCCGAAGTAGTGGTTATACGACAGCACATCGGAAATGTGTACATACTCCTCGTCGATATTACAAGCGGTGAGCACAGCCTCGGTGGTAGGTCGTGTCTTGTCTAAAGAATGAACAAGGTCATTGAGCATCTTATGATTATCAATAAGGCTCTTGTCTGCGCCGCCCATAGAAATCTCGTTAGACAGTCCCCAAACCACGATAGAGGGGTGATTATAGTTTTGGCACACAAGCTCGGTCATCTGAGTGCGTGTGTTCTCCACACCGTTAGGCAGGTGACGGGAGATATACGGAATCTCAGCCCAAACGACAAGACCCCTCTCGTCGCAAAGGTCATAAAAATACTGTGCATGCTGATAGTGGGCGAGACGAACGGTATTTGCGCCCATCTCACAAATCAAGTCGATATCTTCCTTATGGTGACACGGGAGCAATGCGTTGCCTATATCGGGGCGGTCCTGGTGACGAGACACGCCACGGAGCGGATATTCCTGACCGTTAAGTATAAATCCCTTTTGGGGGTTAATCTCATAGGAACGACAGCCGAAACGGGTTTTTATCTCGTCAACAGCCTCGCCGTTTACAAGCAGACGAGCGGTGAGTGTATAAAGAAACGGGTCCTTTGTTCCGTTCCAAAGATGTACATTCTTTATTGTAACCGATGAGGTAGGATTTTTGCCCTGTGCGGTGGTGGAAGAAATTACATTTTCGCCGTCGGATATTTCAAACTCAACCTCGCCGTCGGCAAATGCCTGCATCTCAACCTCTGCATCGGCACCGTTAATCTTAGGTGTAACCATAACACCCGGAGCGCCGTAATAATCCAAATCAAAATGAGCCTTAGGCACGCCGATAACGGTCACATCACGATAGATACCGCCGTAAAAGGTGAAATCTGCCATCTGCGGATAGACAAAATCGTTAGGTGCGTTGTCCGCTGTGACAACAAGCAGGTTGGTCTCCTTTATATCATTCAGCTTTACTCTAAAAGTAGAGTAGCCGCCGTGATGAGTGCAGATTTTCTTTCCGTTCCAATAAACCTCGGCAGAGGAACTGACGCCGTCAAACTGCAAATAGTGCTCCTCGCCGTCGGGCAGGTCGGACGCCTTAATCTCCTTTGCAAAATAGCCTGTGCCACGCCAATAGTCATTTCCGCCGTCCTGGCCGTCTTTTCCATTCCAAGTGTACGGCAGGTCCAACTGCTCCCAATCTTCAGGCAAAGCTGACGGGACTGAGGCTGCGGCTTTCTTAAATCTCCAAGATTTGTTGATATTAGTAATATTTCTCATTAGGCTTCTTCTCCTTTTTTATCCTCCAATGTGTATAGGAAGTGCATACTTACAAAGCAAATCAGCGAGCCGATGAACACAAGCGCACCGGTGGCTGTATAAATTTTTTCTGCAACACCGGGAGCCTGGCTGACTGCGTCCAGCTTTTCGTTATATCCGGTAATGCCGAGAGCAAGGGCAACAACTGCCGCACCGAGTCCTTGAGCAATCTTGCGGAACAGGGAGTAGGTGGCATAAATTGAGCCTTCTTCTCTCCTGCCGGTTTTTTCTTCCTGATAATCGATACAGTCGGCAACCAAAGCCCACATAAGTGTAAGATAAAAACAAGCGCCGAACATAGCAATACCGATAAATGCAATCCATACATACGGATTTTTAAACTTAATAAATGTAGCTATACCGCTGGCTACGGCAGAAATAATAAACGGATATGTGCAAAGCTGCTTTTTGGTAAATTTCTTAAGCAGAGGCTTTGTAATAACGATACCGAGAGCCATAGGCAGACCTGCTATGATGGTAGCGATAGAAATTATCTTTGTGTTCTGGAAATAGCACATAAATACATACTGCATAGAGCTGGTGACAGTCATCATCAGCGCAAGGTATGCCACAGAAGAAATAGTAACGCCCATCATATGCTTGTTCTTAAAGAACGAACCGAGAGTCTTAAAGTAATTGAATTTTTGATTTTGGTGCACTGTAGGCTCAACACGCTCAACTGTCATCTTGCGCAGTAAAATAAATGCGATAAAGCCTATTAGTCCCATAACACCCACGATAATAACAAATATGTTGCCACGGGGATTCTTTTGCTCATCATATACCAAAAGAGGCAAGAGAATCATAACAGGAATCTGAGCGAACATAGCGCCCACACTGCGCCATGTGGAAAGCTCGCTGCGGTGGGTAGAATCTGTGGTAATAACTGACTGCATAGAGCCATAAGGTACGTTGACAGAGGTGTAAGCCACGCTCCATACACAATAGAGACCGAGACACATAGCTATCTTCAGTCCGTAGGGAGCTGTAGGTGCATAAATAAAGAGCAAAATGCTGGAAATGAGGAGCGGAATGCTCGCCCACTTTATCCACGGCTTAAACTTGCCGTCCTTGCCCGGCTTTGCACTGTCACAAATTCCGCCGATAATCGGATCGTTGATTGCGTCAAAAATCTTAGCAATCAAAATGATAACAGCAAAATGCTTAGCTTTGATACCCATACAGGTGACATAAAACAGCATAAGATAGTTGTTGATAAAGGCAAAGCTCATATTGCAGCCAAAGTCGCCGAATGCGTAGCCTATCTTATCTCGCATACCAAAGGGCTTATTCTTTTGTTCCATAAAAAAATCCTCCGAAAAAACAATGTCCGCAATAACTTTTGTCTCTCGTATAAATTTGTCAATTTTGATTATAATACAAATACATCAAATTTTCAATAGCCGACTATAATATTTTGTCTGTGTTTTTTTCAAATAAAAACGGAATAAAATGTATGTTTTTTATTGAAATTATTTTCTCTGTTTTTAACCCGACTTGTGCACAAAATAATTATGCACTGCGGTGCAGGAGGTAATGAGAATGAAAATGAACACATCAAAAACGCTGATGAAATGTGTCGGTGCTACTCTGGCTGTATGCTCGGTTATGTCTATGGTAGGCGGAGCCAAAGCAGGCAGTATGGGCAGTATGAACAAGGCAAAAAAATCAGTAAAGAAAACCATCAACAAAATGGCGGATGTGGTAGATACCATAGCGGCTGTAATGTAAAAAACAGCAGGGTTGCGTATTTTCGTAACCCTGCTGTACTTTTTTATCGTACCACACGGACAGCCTGTCCGTCTATATTGTCTATGTATTGTGAAAACTTTGTGCCAAAGGCTTTTCCGTCGGGGAAAAGCTCAAGCATGGGCTGAAGCACAAATCTTCTTTCGCTGTAGCGTGGGTGGGGCACAATGAGATTGTCGCTGTGCTCCTGATACCCCTCTGCGAGAATAATATCTATATCCAAAATTCTCGGGCCGAATCTAATTGCTCTCACTCTGCCGAAGCCTGCCTCTATACCCAGGCAAATGCCCAACATCTCGTGAGGCTCAAAGCGGGATTCAACCAAAACGACTGCATTATAAAAATCGTCCTGTCTGGCATAGCCCACCGGCTCGGTCTCATATATTGATGATTTTTTTATTACATCCGTGTACGGCAAAAGATTAAGGGCATCTATGGCATTTTCGATATTAGCCCGTCTGTCACCCATATTTGTTCCGATAGAAAGTATGTATCTCATTATCTCTCCCTGCTGATAGACACAGCCATATAATCAAAGTCTTCTTTTACGGGAGCCTCAGGCTTTTTGAGCGTAACATCGACCTTTAGTATTTCCTCAAACTCGTCGAGGATTGCGTCGGCAACAACCTGAGCCGCTCTCTCGATAAGGTCGTACTTTTCGGCAGTAAAAACACGCTTTACGCACTTTACAACCTTTGCATAGCTGACGGTGTCCTCCACATTGTCGGAATGGCAGGCTTTTGCGATATTAACATAGTAGTCAATGTCGAGATAAAAGTTCTGTCCCTGCTCCTTTTCCTCCGGATTAACACCGTGGTAGGCATAGAAATGGAGGTTTTTTATTGTTATCTTGTCCATTTTGCTATCTCCTGTGCCATCAGAATACCCTGTTTTTCATTTTTTACATCGTGGATACGAATTATATCTGCTCCGCCCAAAATTGCCGCTGTATCGGCTGCAATGTTGCCGTAGACACGCTGCAATGGGTCGCTCTGACCGCTGCAAGCGGCTATAACACGCTTTCTGCTTGTACCTAAGAGCAGAGGGTAGCCGTCGATTTTGTACTCTTTTACATTAGCTAAGAGGTCGAGATTGTCGTCCACATCTTTGCCGAAGCCGATGCCCATATCGAGACAGATACAATCTCTGTCTACTCCCAATTTTTCACACTGAACCAAAGAGTCAACAAAAAATTTTTTTACATCGGCACATCTGCCGGCTCCATTGTGCATAATTATCCAGCCGCAGCCGCTGTTCTTTACTGCATTTGCCATATCGGGAGCAATAACACCCGATACATCATTGATGATATCAACGCCTGCTGCCGCACATTTCTCCGCCACATAAGAAAAATATGTATCTACGGAAATAGGCAAATCAGTTTTGTCCCTAATCTCAGTCAAGACAGGCTCAAGGCGTGCCCACTCCTCCTCGGGTGAAATCTCGGTATAACCGGGGCGGGTGCTCTGTGCACCGAAATCCAAAATATCCGCACCCTGTGACTCAAGCTCAAGGGCGTGAGCCACCGCTTTTTTGCTGTCGAGCCAATTTCCGCCGTCGGAAAAAGAGTCGGGTGTAACATTGATTATACCCATTACCAAAATTTTTCCGTCACCGTAGGCTATCTTTTTATCTCTACATTTCCAAATCATAATTACTTTGTCAGCAGTGACAATACCTCCGCTCTCGTCCTTGCATCATTGCGCATTCTGCCACGCAATGCCGATGTCTGTGTGTATGAGCCCGATGCTCTGGCACCACGGATAGACATACACATATGCTCTGCCTCAATTATTACCGCAACGCCCTTTGGTGTAAGATTATCGTTAAGAAAATCTGCAATATCCGAAGTGAGTCTCTCCTGCACCTGCGGCTTTTTTGCAAAATTATCCACTATGCGAGCCAGCTTTGACAAACCGATAATCTTATTATCACTGGGAATATAAGCAATATGCGCTTTGCCCACAAAAGGCAAAAGGTGATGCTCACACATAGACGAAAAAGGAATATCACGAACGATAACCATCTCGTCATTTGATTTTTCATCAAAAAGTTTAAGGTGCTGATGCGGATCTTCGTCAAGACCTGCAAACATTTCCTCATACATATTAGCCACTCTCTTAGGTGTCTCAATGAGACCGGGACGATTTACATCTTCGCCTACAGCCTCAAGAATCACTCTGACGGCGTCCATAATCTTTTGCTTATTTTCTTCTGTAATCATAAATATTCTCCGTTACTTATTGAAATAGCCTTTCATTTCTTTGATTGATTCCTGAGTGAGAGTATTATTTTTATACTTAACCTCGCAGGAGTAAACAGTAACATCCGTATTTTTTTTGCTGAAAACGAACAGAACCTCTTTGTTGTTTTCAAAATCACGGACGGTGATGTTAGTATTGGACGAACTCATCAAATGGCGGAACAAAGTTTCACTGTTTTCGTAATTGTCCGAATTGAAAAGTGAGGTATAACCGTAGAGGATAATCTCATTGGCGAGAGCATAATTCTTTTTGTCGGCAATGTAGTATCTCAAAAGATTGGTAACATCTATAGCCTGCAGCTTTTGCTCGCCCTCTTTGATACGGACAGAGTAGGTATCCTCTTTTTCGCCGCCGTCATAATTTACGCTTTCCTTTGACGGATATACAAAGGAGCCGAATTTGTTTTCATATTCTACAAAATCGCCTTTTTTGAATCCTACATAATAATCTATGTCTATACCGAGATAAGAGGTGAGCTTGTTCTGCAAGGCTGCACCGCCGCCGGTGGAATATATGCTGTACATAGACTTTCCGTCAATCTTTGTATCAGGTGATATGGCACAAGCCTTATATGCCATATCGTCTGCATCTATCTGCAATATATACGCATAGTGAATAACCGACTGCTCGTCATCGGTCTCATATACCAAAAAATTGCCCTTGCCCGAAATGGAGGGCAAAGAAATATCGTCGTTTTCGTCTGCAACGGTGGTAGAAACGCTGACCTCATCACCTGCAATAAACTGTGACAACGAAGAATACTTTGAGCTGAGCAGTGCCACAAAAACTATAGTCACTGCCACAATCAAAATCAAAAGGGTAATGAGAATACGCTCTTCTCTGCTGCTTTTGTAGCCGGATTTGGATACATAAATATCACCACGATGCTTAAAAATTTTCATCAAAAAACAGCCCCTTTCTCAATAGTTAAGGTTATTATATAGTAATGAAAAATAAAATACAAGTTATTTATAAAAAATTTGAAATACGGAGTGTTTGTTTTCCACAGACACCCATTATAAATGTTTATAATATTAAAATACTTATTGACTATCTATATATTATAATATATAATATATAGGTGTATTAGTTTAAGTTTTATGAGGAATAGTTATGATGGAAACATATAAGGATTTATGGAATGAAGTGTTGGAGTACTGCAAGGCTCATACCAACAAAACGGCCTATGACCTGTGGCTCTCTCCTATCGAAATATTAGGATTTGAAAACGGCATTGCTCAACTCGAATTCAGTAATAAATTCAGAAAAAATACAGTAGTAGAAAAATACGGAGATTTAATCAACGAAGCATTTGAAAAAATTTGCGGTTTTACCGTAATAGTAGCATTTCTTTGTCCGGAGGATTTTATCTCCGAAAAAGAAAAGAATAAGCAGGATTTGAAGGATTACAAAAACGATACCTTTACTTTTGATAACTTTATCGTAGGTCCATCCAACAAATTTGCATACACGGCGGCTAAGGCTATCGCCGCAGACCCGGGAGGACAAATCAGCAGCGGCAATACTTTGTCTAACTACAATCCTCTCTTTATCTACGGTAACAGCGGACTGGGAAAAACTCATTTGCTCAACGCTATCAGCTACGAAATTCAGCGTAACTATCCCGATATGACAGTTACTTATGTAAAGAGTGAGGAATTCCTTAACGAATTTATTTCTGCTCTGGGTAATCATACCACCGATGCCTTCCACAAAAAATACAGAGACAATTGTGACATACTGCTGGTGGATGATATTCAGTTCATAGCAGGTAAGGAACAGACGGAAGAAGAATTTTTCCACACCTTTAACTCATTGGTAGACAATGGAAAGCAGGTAGTATTGACCTCTGACCGACCGCCGAAAGAGATACAATCACTGACAGACAGACTGCGCAGCAGATTTGTCAGCGGACTGCTGGCAGATGTACAGTCTCCCGAATTTGAAACGAGATGTGCCATCATAAAGCGCAAGGCAGAGCTGCTTAATTTTGAAATTAACGACACTGTAGTACAATACATTGCCGAAAGAATAAAAACAAATATTCGTCAGCTTGAGGGTATTACTAAAAAACTCAATGCACTGTGCAAAATGAGCGGACAGACACCTACAATCGCTCTTGCCCAATCCACAATAAAGGATATACTAGACGATGTACAACCTTTGCCTGTTACTATAAAACAAATAGTAGACGAGGTAAGCAGAACAACGGGAGTATCTGTGGATGACATATACAGCAAAAAGCGTACTGCAAATATCAGCAATGCAAGAAAAATGTGTCTGTACATAATCAAAGAAGTAACGCCTATGAGCTACGAAGCTATAGGAAATGAATTTAATAATATGGATCACTCCACTGTTATGTACAATATCAAAAAAATCAGTACACTTATGAAAACAGACTCTATACTCAACTCACAGGTAAACGATATTATCAACAATATCAAAGACTCACAATAATCTGAGTTTTCCACAAAGTTTTCATTTTCCACATAATTTTTTTCACAGGGTATGTGGATAAAAAAAGTTTTTAACATTCTCCACATTTTTTCGACATCACAAAAAAATTTATTGTGGACAGATAAAATAAGTGATACCAAGGACTTTGAGAGTTTTGCACAAATTCGACGGCCTATAATACTACTAATAAAACTATATTTATTGAATAGAGGGAAAAAAGATGAAATTTGTTTGTAACACAAGAGAACTGTCAGCTGCCTGCAACAATGTAATCAGAGCGGTTAGCACAAAAGTTACAATACCTACTATAGAAGGTATCCTCATAGAATGCGGCTCTAACACACTGAGCCTGACAGGATATGATTTTGAGTTCGGCATCAACACCACGCTGAGTGTAGATGTGATAGAGCCGGGCGGAATAGTAATCAATGCAAAGGTGCTGTGCAACATTATTGCAAAGCTCAGTGACGAAGATGTTACTGTAGAGACTAACGGTACCTCTGTTTCTATCATCAGCGGTGCGGCACAGTACAATATTACCGGTATAGACGCCGAAGATTATCCGGAACTTCCCTCAGTCAACAGCGGTATTCCCGTTCAGTTTGAACAAAAAATGCTGCACAGTATGATAACACAAACACTTTTTGCCGTGGCAGATAATGAAAGCAGTAAGCCGGTGTACACAGGTCTTAAGTTTGAACTTAACAACAATGTACTCACACTGGTAGGTGTGGACGGCTACAGATTGGCTATAAGAAAAGAAAATGTAAATTATGACGGCGATGAGCTGGTATTTATTGTACCGAAAAAGACAATCAGAGAGTTAATGAAACTCATCGACGCTGAAAGTGAAGACAATATCAGCATCAGTATAGGCAAGAGACACATTGTATTTGAGGTAGAAAATTACAGCATAATCAGCAGACTGTTGGACGGCGAATTTTTGGACTATACAAACGCTATGCCTAAGACAATCAGCACCACTGTACTCATCAACACGAGAGATGCTATTGACTGCATAGAGAGATCTCTCCCCGTGATTGAAAATAACCAAAAAAATCCTATCAGATGCCTGTTTGATAATGACCAAATGAGAGTCAGCACTGTGTCGAGCCTCGGTAGAGTAGTGGACTATACCCACGCAAATACCGCAGGTGACAGAGTAGAAATCGGTTTTAACAGCAAATTTATGCTGGATGCTCTCGGCAGTGCAGATACAGATGAAGTAAAGATAGAGTTGAACGGACCTGTCAGTCCGGTAAAAATTACACCGATAAATAATGAGAGCTTTATGTTCCTTGTACTTCCGATGAGGTTAAAAAATGAAAATTAAGGTATCGGTAGCACCCCACAAAAAAGAGACCGTAACCATCAGGACAGAATATATACAACTCCAATCACTGCTCAAATTCAAGGGTATCAGTGAGACAGGAGGTCAGGCAAAAGAATTTATTCAAGAAGGACTGATAAAGGTAAACGGTGAGGTCTGTACCGCAAGGGGTAAAAAAATAAGAAACGGCGACATTGTGTCAGCCTTCGGTACCGACTATCTTGTAAAAAATGAAGATTAACAGTATCAATATAAAAAATTATCGCAATATCGGAGAAATGAATCTCAATTTTGGCGATACAAACATAATTTGGGGAGAAAATGCACAGGGCAAAACCAATTTGCTGGAGGCAATATATTTGTTTACCGGCGAAAAAAGTTTTAGAGGTGCAAAAGATAAAGAACTGATTATGTTCGGCAAAGAATTTGCGTCGATGAATATTGAATTTAACAACAATAACAGAGACCAAAGTGCCGAAATCGTCATAAAAAACAAGAGAACAGCTACACTGAACGGTATCAAAAAGAAAAGTGCAGGCAGTCTCGGAGATGAGATAAAGGCGGTAATATTCAGCCCCGTACATCTTAATATGATAAAAGGCGGACCGGATGAAAGAAGAAGTTTTGTAGACACTGCATTGTGTCAGCTGAACAGCAACTACAGACTGCTGCTGAAAGAATACAACAAAACACTGAAACAGCGCAACACATTGCTGAAAAGTCTGGATGGAAACCTCACTCTTACGCCTGAGACAGAAATATATTTGGATGTGTGGAACAAAAATCTAACAAAAGCAGGGGCAAAAATAGTTTTTCAGCGACAAAAATATATTGAGGCAATCACTCCGTATATCAGCGAAATATTCTGCGGTATCAGTGACGGCAAAGAAAAAATAACTGCCGAATACTTCAGCAAAGCGGGATATATCCCAAATATGACCGCAGAAGAAATAGAAAATACTATGATGATATCTCTGACAGGACACAAAACGGCGGACATAGTAAACAAAACCACCACCGTAGGACCGCACAGAGATGATATAGAAATAAAAATCAATGGTATATCGGCAAAAACATATGCCTCTCAGGGACAGCAAAGGTCATGCGTGCTGGCATTAAAATTGGCCGAAGCGAGACTGCTGAGCAAAAAAACAGGGGTCAGTCCGGTGATACTGTTGGATGATGTAATGAGTGAGTTGGACGAAAAGCGTCAGGACTATATACTCAACAACATTAAGGACAGGCAGATTTTCGTCACCTGCTGTGACAAAAATACTATATTACGGCTGAAAAGCGGAAAAACTTTTCACATCAGCAACGGTAAAGCAGAGGAAAACTGATATGTTTTTGCATCTCGGAGAAGATACGGTAATAACCGACGACGAAATAGTCGGAATATTCGATATAGACACCTCTACGGTGAACAAAGCCACGAGAGATTATCTGTCGGCGGCAGAAAAAAGCAAGCGGGTAGTGTATGTCAACTACGACCTGCCAAAGAGTTTTGTTGTGACCGACGACAAAGTCTATATCGGACCAATCAACACAAGCACGCTGAACAAGCGCTCAAAAATAAACAAACCAACAAAATAAAAACGGAGTTTTTTAAATGGCAGAAGAAGAAATCAAAAAGCAAGAAACCACAAATCTTGAAGAAGAAGACATTGATACAGTCGTAACAGAAGAATACGACGCCGATGATATTCAGGTACTTGAGGGATTAGAGGCTGTAAGAAAGAGACCGGGTATGTATATCGGCTCTACAGGTCCGAGAGGACTGCACCACCTTGTGTACGAAATTGTGGATAACTCTATCGACGAGGCTCTGGCAGGAGTTTGTACTCACATTGAGGTAGAAATTTTGCCCGACAATGTTATCACGGTACGAGACAACGGTCGTGGTATTCCTACGGGTATAAACGAAAAGACAGGTCTGCCGGCTGTAACAGTCGTGCTGACTGTTCTTCACGCAGGCGGTAAGTTCGGCGGCTCGGGATACAAGGTATCCGGCGGTCTGCACGGTGTAGGCAGCTCGGTAGTAAATGCGCTGTCCGAATGGCTGGAGGTAGAGGTTACACAAAACGGCCATATCTACAGTCAGAGATTTGAGCGTGGCAAGCCTGTAAACGATTTGCACATTATCGGTGACAGTGACGGTCACGGCACCTTTATCAAGTTTAAGGCTGACGCAGATATTTTCCAAGAGACAACAAAATACACCTTTGATATATTGGAGCGCAGACTGAGAGAACAGGCATTCCTAAATGCAGGACTGTCAATCAGCCTGGCAGACAAGAGAGAGCTCTCCGACAGAAGCAGTGACGACAAGTACGAGGAGGGCGAGCACAAGGGAGTATATTGCTACGAGGGCGGTATCCGTTCTTTCGTAGAATTTATAAACAAAAGCAGAGGACTCAATCCTATTCAAGACGAGGTAATCCATATTTCTACCACAAAGGACGACAAGTCTGCCGAGGTGGCACTGTGCTACACAGACGGATATACCGAGACACTGCTTTCCTTCGCAAACAATATCAATACTATCGACGGCGGTACTCACGAAACCGGATTTAAGACTGCACTGACGAGAGTATTCAATGACTACGGCAAAAAGTTCGGAATACTCAAGGACAGCGACAAAAAATTTACCGGTGATGATGTAAGAGAGGGTATCACAGCCGTAATCAGCGTAAAGCTGACAGAGGCACAGTTTGAGGGACAAACAAAGGGCAAGCTGGGTAATACAGAAATGACCGGCGTTGTTTCATCACTTGTTTATGACAAGCTGATGACATACTTTGAAGAACATCCGGCTGTAGCCAAAACCCTGCTGAACAAATCTCTGGACGCATCCCGTGCAAGAGAGGCAGCAAGAAAAGCGAGAGAAAACGCAAGAAGAAAATCTCCGCTGGAGAGCAACTCACTGCCGGGCAAGCTGGCAGACTGTACAAGCAAAGACCCCACAAAGTGTGAGCTGTACATAGTCGAGGGTGACTCCGCAGGCGGCTCCGCAAAGGATGGCAGAGACAGAAAGCATATGGCTATTCTTCCTCTTTGGGGAAAAATGCTGAATGTAGAAAAAGCGAGAGTTGACAAGGTAATCACTAACGAAAAACTTGTGCCGGTAGTAATGGCACTGGGTACAGGTATAGGTGACGACTTTGATATATCCAAGCTCCGTTATCATAAAATTATAATTATGGCGGATGCCGATGTCGACGGTGCACACATTCGTACACTTCTGCTGACATTTTTCTTCCGCTATATGCCGCAGCTTTTGGAAGAAGGACACGTTTATCTGGCTCAGCCACCGCTCTTTAAGGTGTCTAAGGGCAAGAGAAGTGTATATGCTTTTTCCGATGAGCAGAGAGACCAAGAAATAGAAGAATTCGGCGGCGACTGCGACATTCAGCGATACAAAGGTCTCGGTGAGATGGACCCCGAGCAGCTGTGGGAAACCACTATGGACCCTGAGTTCAGAACAATGCTGAGAGTAACTATCGAAGATGCTCAAAGAGCCAGCGAGAATTTCTCCATCCTTATGGGCGATAATGTAGAACCCCGCCGAGAATTCATTGAGCAAAACGCAAAGTTCGTTCAGAACCTTGATGTATAATAATAAGTTAGTGTAGTCAGCGGGGTTCGCCCGATGCTCCAAATTTATGATTTGGGAGAAACAGTCCGGTGGACTGTTTCGTAGCATCTTGAGCAACTGAAGAAAAGCAAAAAACTCCCTGACGGCGAACAACAAATAAAGGTACTTTCCTCCCGGACAGAGCACGGCGAAGCTCGTGCGGAAAGGAAAGGGTTCGCCCGATGCCGACTGACAGAATTGCTCCGCAAATGTAACTGTGTTCTATAAAGAATAATATTATAAGAAAACAAACCTAATTCGGTATAACATCGCCGAAATGAAGGAGATAATCGAATGAATGACGAAATACGCTACGACAATCAACATATTGTTGATGTAGAAATAAGCAGCGAAATACGAAAAGCGTTTTTGGACTACTCTATGAGCGTTATTGTATCTCGTGCACTGCCGGATGTGCGTGACGGACTTAAGCCCGTACACCGTCGTATTCTCTACGCAATGTACGACAATAATCTCTACCCAACAAGTCCGTACAGAAAGTGCGCTACCACCGTCGGTGAAGTGCTGGGTCACTACCACCCCCACGGCGACGCATCTGTATATGACGCAATGGTTAGACTTGCACAGCCTTTCTCTATGAGACACACACTCGTAGACGGTCACGGTAACTTTGGTTCTATCGACGGTGACCCGCCGGCTGCATATCGTTATACCGAAAGCAGAATGAGCAAAACAGCAATGAAAATGCTGGACGATATCAAAAAGGATACTGTCGATTTTGCTCCAAACTTTGATGACACAACAAAAGAGCCTACGGTGCTGCCTGCTCGTTTTCCAAACCTGTTGGTAAACGGTTCATCGGGTATCGCAGTAGGTATGGCAACAAACATTCCGCCTCATAATATGAGAGAGGTAGTAGAGGGAATGTGCTGTCTGATAGACAACCCGAATGCCGAGCTGGACGAAATAATGGAATACATAAAAGGTCCCGATTTTCCGACAGCAGGTATAATAATGGGTGCAAAGGGTATAAAAGAAGCCTATGCAACAGGCAGAGGCAAGATTTATGTCCGTGCAAGAGCAGAAATAGTCGAAACAAAGGGCGACAGATTTAAGATAGTAGTAACCGAAATCCCATATGGCGTAAACAAGGCGAGACTGATTCAGCGAATCGCCGACTTGGTAAAAGAAAAGCGTCTCGAGGGTGTAGCAGATGTGCAGGACTACTCCGACAGAAAGGGTATGCACATTGAGGTCACAGTAAAGAGAGACGCAAACGCACAGGTTGTGCTGAACAATCTCTACAAAATGACCGATATGCAGGTAACTTTCGGTACAATTATGCTGGCGCTTGACGACGGAGTACCTAAGATACTCACGCTGAAACAAATACTTCAAAAGTATATTGCATTCCAAGAAGAAATTGTTCGCAGAAGAACACAGTTCGACCTGAAAAAAGCACAGGACAGAGCACATATCCTGGAAGGTCTGGCAAAGGCTATTGATATAGTAGATGATGTAATCGCTACAATCCGTGCCTGCAAGGGAGGACAAGCCGAGGCAAAGCAAGCCATTATGGACAAGTTCGGCTTTGACGATCCGCAGGCAAGTGCAATCGTTGCATATCGTCTCGGTCAGTTGGCAGGTCTTGAAATAGAAAAAATACTCAACGAATTGGACGAGTTGCACGAAAAAATCAAGGACTTTTTGGACATATTGGCTAATGAGCAGCGTATCCTCGACATAATCAAGGAGGAGGCTCGTGCCATCGCAGAAAAGTACGGCGACGAGAGAAGAACTGAAATTTCTGCATTCTCCGGCGATGTTGAGGACGAGGAGCTTATTCCTGTTGAGGACTGCATACTCACCCTCACCGAAAAGGGATATATCAAGAGACAGACAGTAGATACCTACAAGGCGCAGAACAGAGGCGGCAAGGGAATAATGGGTATGGCGAGAAGAGAAGAAGATTTCGCCAAAAATATGTTCACCTGCTCTACTCATGATTTTGTTATGCTGTTCACCAACCGAGGCAGAGTGTTTAAGCTGAAGGGCTACAACATTCCCGAGGCATCACGCACAAGCAAGGGAATGAATGTAATCAATTTGCTGCCTATCGAGCAGGGCGAAGTAGTAACAGCTATGGTAAAGGTACCGAAAGAGGAGGATCGCTCCTATCTCTGTATGGTAACACGAAACGGTATCATCAAGCGTACCGAGCTGAGCCTCTTTAATCATATCAGAAAGACCGGTATAATCGCTATAAATCTGGACGAGGGCGACGAACTGTGCTGGGTAGAAATTACAGACGGTCAGCGCAATCTGATAGTAGCCACACACGACGGTATGGCAATCTGCTTTAACGAAACAGACGCAAGACTGATAGGCAGAACAGCCCGTGGTGTGAGAGCAATTCAGCTAAAGGACGGCGACTATGTAGTCGGTTTTGCAGTAAGTGTTGAGGGCAGACAGCTACTGACAGTTACGGAAACAGGCTATGGCAGAAAGAGCGACTACAGCGACTACCGTGTACAGAGCCGTGCCGGAAAAGGTCTGATTAACTACAGATGCGACAAGTTCGGCAAGGTAGCGATGATTGCTCCCGTAACAGATGATAACGATGTAATCATGATAACCACAGACGGTATCGTAATCCGTACCCATGCGGACCAAATCAACACTGTATCCCGTCCCGGCAAGGGCGTAAAAGTGATGAGAGTAAAAGACGGTGAAAAGCTCGCCACTCTCGGTATCGTGGACAGATTTGTCGAGGAAGATGATGAAGAAGTCGAAAATACAGAGGTTGTTGCAGAAGATAACGAAAATGCAAATTAACATTTTCTTAATCTAATAGTAAAAAATAATCTACATTATTAGATATAATGATTTTTGTAGGTTTTTCACCAAAAGAGGAGGAAGTCCATGGAAAAGGATAACTATAACATAGACGACATTCTCTCTGAAGTAAAAAAACGCAGAGAAGAAAATAAAGAACAAATAATATCAGCTAAACAACCCGAGCACACAGAAGAAGCACCTGCTCAGACTCCTGTGTCGGAGGTTGAGCCTGCCGAAGAAAAGACAGAACAGCCCGAATTCACAGCACCTGAGGTTGAGGCTCCGTCTGAAAAAGCGGAGGAAGAACACGAATTTCATTTTGAAGAACCACAACCGGAGCCGCCGGCAGAAGAACCTCTCCCCGAGCTGACAATGAACGAGGAGCCTGACGAAAATCTTGAGCACACCGGCGATTTGCCTAAAATGGTTGAGGACGATACCGACGCAATGGTTGACCTGGTGCAGATGTCAGCAAAGGACAACAAGGACACAAAGTTCTACTCCGACGAGGAAGATGCCGTTGAGGCAAAAAAGCTGAAGAAGAAAAAGATAACAAAGGCTGTTATCATTGTTCTGGTTGTGCTGATAGTAGGTGCGGCAATCTTTGGTATCGTATATGCTAACAATGCGCTGAACTCTATCACAGGAGACAGCAAAAAGAATAACACTGCTATCGAGGAGCAGTGGAACGGTATGGACAAGCTGGTTGAGACCTTTGAGCCGATAAACGAAACAGAGGCAAGTGATATTGCATCTCTCCAAGATATGATAAAAACTTGGTACTACAACGGCAAGCCTGCCAAATCTACCCATGTGCTGAATGTTTTGCTCATAGGTGAGGACACCCGTGGCGACGAAATTTTGGAAAAAGGTACTCGTGCCGATTCTGCAATCATTGCAAGTATCAATGTAGACACCGGCAAAATCACTTTGACCTCCATACTCCGTGACACATATGCGTACTGGGAGGACAAGCCGGGAGACAAGAGCACAGGCGAGTTCGGCAAAATCAACGGAGCAATGTCTGTAGGTAATGTGGACGCATACATCAACTGTGTCGAAAAAATGTACAAAATAGACATTGATAACTATGCTATAGTAAACTTTGACTCCTTTGAGAGCATTGTGGATACATTGGGTGGCGTAACTCTTGAGCTGACCGATAAGGAAATAAACGAAATCAACAGCCACCAAAAGAGATACGGCAATGTAACTATAAACAAGACCTTTGAGGGAACTAAGGGTGAGATGAAGCTGAACGGAAAGCAAGCGCTTGCTTACTGCCGAATCAGAAAGCTTGACTCTGACAATATGAGAGCCAACAGACAAAAGATTTGTCTGACTAAGATTTTTGAAGAAGCAAAGGGCACAAGCACTACCAATCTCATTAAGATAGTAAATTCGCTCATTCCTTATGTTAAGACCGGATTCAACAAGAACAGCGTTATCAAAATCGCAAAATACGCTCTGTCTGAGGGTTGGATGAACTATGAGGTTATCACTAATACCGTGCCCGACAGCCGAATTAACGAAAAGGGCGCAGGCGGAATTTTCTACGGTGCATGGTGCTGGAAAGCTGATTTCCCACAAGATGCCTATAATCTGCAAACCCTTATTTACGGCAAGAGCAATATTACTCTGGCACACACAAGAGTGGATGTACTGAAATGTGCTCTGAAGGGATTCCGCAGCGAGGGTGCTCCCGCTACCACGGCAACAATAACAAACACTGCCTACGGCGAAGCAACCACACTGAAGGAAACTACCACCGAAAAAAAGGAAACAACAACTAAAAAACAATAACAAATAACAAAAATCCCACTGTTACTTCTGATGAAGAACAGTGGGATTTTTTATACTATATTATAACTGCAGAGTTTGGATGAAATTAGATAACCACCTTATTTATCTATCTTTACGATTTTTTTATCTTTGGTTTTTATTTGCTCATAGGTTTTGGAGTTATATGTATAGTTGTTGACTGTGATATAGTTTTTGTAGAAGCCGAGGCAATCGCCTGCTTCGTCATACTTATCATAGTATTTATAATTCAGTTTTCCCTTGCTCGATACAGAGGCAATGCCGTTGCCGGCACCTGTGCCGGTGGAAAGGTAAACCTTACTGTTGTACACTATCAAATCATGTATAGGCTCGTCGGTATAGAACGAAACTATTTTTTTGACCTTTTTATCTTTGACAGACATTTTGTAGACAGTGGTTTTGTCGGAGCTGTTTGTCTTTTTGAGATAAAGAGAGTTTCCCTGCATATTCGCTATTGAATAATTCTTTAGACTCTTTGAGGCAGAGTAAGTCTTTTTCTTCCCATTCTTGATGCCGTATCTGACGAGCTTACCCTTTTTCAAATAGTAAAGATAGTCTCCGTTGGAATATGCGTCGGATGAAGCGGAGTCGATTTTCTTTTTGCCTTTTCCGTTTAAAGAAACCTTATACAACGACTTAGCAGAGGATTTGCCGTTATAGGATATTTTTGTGACTGTATAAAACACCTTGTCTTTTGCAATAAAAAGATAAATGTCGTAAATAAAATTACCGTTGTCATCTGGTAATGAGGCTAACTTTTTGCGGTTTTTACCGTTAGTGCCCACACGGTATATGCCGTGTTTAGCATAATTTACATAATATATGTATTTGCCCTTAATTGCAAATGAGTCGCTATAGTCACATTGTATAGAAATCTTTTTCTTCAGCTTACCGCCAAGACTGCCATACACATAGAACTTACCGTTTTTTTCAGTGACATAGTAGTCACTGCTGAAATTATAGCAGGTATAGTTTTGGGAATTAAACTGCGATTTTTGCTCATAGTATTTACCTTTGGCGGAGGCTGACATTGTGCCGGCGCCAAAGATGCCTACTATCATCACAAGTGAGAGCAACACGCATAATAATTTTTTGGTATGTTTCATTGTTTCTCCTTTTATAAAAATTTATTTATGCTTTGGTACAATTTTGTCTGCGCCGCCCATGTACATACGGAGAGCCTCAGGAATTTTGACTGTGCCGTCTGCCTGAAGATTGTTCTCCAAGAAAGCGATAAGCATACGAGGCGGAGCAACAACGGTGTTGTTAAGTGTATGTGCGAGATAATTTCCGTTTTCGCCCTTGATACGAATTTTAAGGCGGCGAGCTTGAGCGTCTGTAAGGTTAGAGCAGGAGCCTACCTCAAAATATTTCTTTTGTCTCGGAGACCAAGCCTCTACATCAACAGACTTAACCTTAAGGTCGGCGAGGTCGCCTGAGCAGCACTCGAGAGTACGAACAGGAATATCAAGTGTGCGGAAAAGGTCAACGGTGTTCTGCCACAGCTTGTCGAACCAAATGCGGCTCTCCTCCGGTTTGCAGACAACAACCATTTCCTGCTTTTCAAACTGATGAATACGATAAACGCCTCTCTCCTCAATACCGTGAGCACCCTTTTCTTTTCTGAAACAAGGGGAATAAGAGGTGAGTGTGAGCGGAAGCTTTTCCTCCGGTGTAATGGTGTCAATAAACTTGCCTATCATAGAGTGCTCAGAGGTACCGATGAGATAGAGATCTTCGCCCTCAATCTTGTACATCATAGCATCCATTTCTTCAAAGCTCATAACGCCGTTTACTACAGATGACCTAATCATAAACGGAGGAACAACATAGGTAAAGCCTCTGTTAATCATAAAGTCACGGGCATAGCTGATAACTGCGCTGTGCAGACGGGCAATGTCGCCCATAAGATAATAAAAGCCGTTGCCTGCCACTCTGCCGGCAGCCTCAAGGTCGATACCGTCAAAGGTTTCCATAATATCTGTGTGATAAGGAATTTCGTAATCGGGCACTACAGGCTCGCCGTAACGCTGTACCTCTACATTTTCGCTGTCATCCTTGCCGATTGGCACGCTGTCGTCGATAATGTTCGGTATCATCATCATGCGCTTTGTTACTTCTTCGCCAAGCTCTGTTTCACGCTTTGCAAGCTCATCGAGCTCCTTTGCATTGGCAGTAACCTGCTCTTTGAGAGCCATTCCTTCTTCTCTCTTGCCCTGGGACATAAGGACACCGATTTCTTTGGAGATTTTGTTGCGGTGTGCACGGAGAGCATCAGCCTTTGCTACTACTTCTCTGCGCTCCTCATCCAAAGCGATAACTTCGTCAACGAGATGAAGCTTGTGGTCCTGAAATTTCTTTTTGATGTTCTCTTTTACTACATCCGGATTTTCTCTTACAAATTTAATATCTAACATTTTTTGCTCCTTATTTACCTATAATATTTGCTATATTTTTTAGGTCATCGGCAGAATAGAACTCTATCTCCAGCGTTCCCTTGCTGCGACCGTTATATACTTTTACTTTTCTGCCCAAAGCCTCGGTCAGCGAAAGCTCAACCTCATCATAGATTGAGTCTCTGCGACGGGGAGCTTTTTTTGTTTCGGCAGTTTTTGGGCGTTTTGCGAGCTTTTCTACATCTCTGACTGTCAGTTTGTCAGAAACGATTTTTGCCGCAACCTCCTGCATAAGTGCCTGACTGTCAAAGGACAGAAGTGCTCTTGCGTGACCTGCACTGATATCGCCCTTTTTGGTCATTTCTCTGACATCTTCGGGCAGCTTTAGCAGTCTGAGTGCATTGGTAATTGCCGGTCGGGATTTGCCTACCGAGGTAGCTACCTCCTCTTGAGTAAAACCGCACTTGTCAATAAGTGTTTGGAGTCCCTCCGCCTCTTCAATAGGGTTAAGGTCCTCACGCTGTAGGTTTTCGATAATAGCAATTTCCATTGCTTCGGTATCGGTCAGTTCTTTGATTATAACCGGTACTTCTTTTAGCTCTGCCAAGCGGCTCGCTCTCCATCTGCGCTCGCCTGCCACAAGCTGATATGCCCCGTTTGGCAGCGGACGAACGAGAAGCGGCTGTAGCACGCCGTGCTGACGGATTGAGTCAGCCAATTCTTCTAATGCCGTCTGGTCAAATGTTTTTCTCGGCTGTTCTTTGTTGGGGATAATTTCGTTAATGTTGAGAGTGCTGGTGGACACCATGTCATCCACATTGTTCTCAAGCATCAGTGCGCCTAATCCCTTGCCGAGTCCTGACGCTTTTTTTGCCATATTTTCCTCCTATTTGTTTTCGGGCTCTGTGCTGTACAGCATTGTGCCGGTGCACGCACCCATGGATATGTATTTAATTATTATAAACAGATAAGCAATCGAGCGTGCCGGGTTGTCCAGCAGCTGACTTGCTCCGCCTGCTATTACTGTGCCTCCCATAATCATACAGTATATTATACAAAAGACGAGAGACAGTGTTCGGGTTTCTTTTGTACAGCGTCCTAAGTTCACTGTTATGAACGACGCTATTGTTATTATTATGGTAGGTGCGGCAGCTAAAATGTATACTGCTATGGTTCCAAGGGACTCAAATCCCTCACCTACTCCATCCAAATCTTCTGTAAAAGCACAGAGTGCAAAAAATTGGTGCAGTAAAAAGTAGACAACGAATATGTTACCGCATTTCATGCTGAATTTATGCTGCTTTTTTAATGTGAGCGTAACGGCATATATCGCAGTTTCTGCTATGGTTATTGCAATAAAAAACAATCCTGTTGAACTTGATTTTATATATATTCCGCCAATATTATATTCGGTATAAACATTACAGCAAGTCAGCACCAGTGCGGCAACTGCTATTTGGCTGCAAACAGAAGAAATTGCAGAAAGCAAGGTAGGATTCAGCCTCTTTATGATACTCTTTTTTTCTGACTGTTCCTGTGGAACATAATAGTACAGCGATAACAAAAGTCCTGCCGCTAATACAAGCCATTCCCGCTCGTCCTGTGTGTTGTTAGGCATCATACTTCTGCCAAAGTGTACATAACTTGGCAGTCGTGCCTTTATTGTCTCTATGAATATATAGTTTTCGGCAATGCTGAGGATTACAGCAGCTGCTGCTGTGCCGAAAAATACGGGATATTTCTTTGGTTTAAGCAAACAAATTACACCTGTTGTCACTATCAATACTGACTTAATAAGCAATATCCATATTACTGCTTTGTTCAGAGCAGAATTAGCGAGAGCCCAATATCCTCCAATGACTAAGTCAAACAAACCTAACAGCAAAAATGCACTGCCGATAAATCGGTGCTTGTTCTTTTTTACGAACACGCCGGCTATTATTATCACTATTGCCACAATGCAGCCTGCACCCAAAACAAGCGTTGAATACGCCATAGCTTTGTTTGAGCACTTCACTATCAAGTTAAATATGTACTCAACAGCCATAAACAGCGTGGCAATTTGCGTTACCAAATGGGCTATCTGCTTTTTGTCAGTCATAAAATCACCTATTATTGCTTTTTAAGAAATTCGTCAACAAACTTTTTGTATGCAAAAGATGGTTTTGAGTATTTTTCGTAATATATAACAGGCTTGCCGAAGCTGGGAGCCTCTGCAATTTTTACGGAACGGGGAATCATAGTGGAATATGCTTTGCCCGGGAAGTATTTGTTCACTTCCTCAATAACCTGTTGAGTTAGCTTCAGTCGGCTGTCATACATTGTAAACAGCACACCCTCAAGCTCTAGGTGTTCGTTGTAATGCTGTTTTATTGTGCGAACTGTAGAAACGAGCTGGCTCAAGCCTTCCAAAGCATAGTATTCGCACTGCAACGGGACAATGAGCGTATCTGCGGCTACTAATGCGTTTATGGAAAGGAGTCCTAAGCTCGGCGGACAGTCAATAATAATGTAGTCATATTCCATAACGAGAATAGCCAAAGCCTTTTTTAGTACGCTGTTGCGGTCTTCACGCTCACTGAGCTCAAGTTCGGCACCTGCTAAATTCATATTGGCAGGGAGTATATTAAGATTTTTGTAATCGGTTTCTACAGTGATTGCACGGGCGGACACTCCGTCTATGAGCATATCATAGGTTGAGGCATATACCTCGGACTTGTCTACACCGACGCCTGATGTGCTGTTGCCCTGTGGGTCAACATCTACCAAGAGGGCCTTTTTGCCCTTTGCACCGAGAGCGGCTGCCATATTTACGCAGGTTGTAGTTTTGCCTACGCCGCCTTTTTGGTTAAATATTGCGATTGTCTTGCCCATTTTTCACCTCCATATATTGTTGAGATTATTATACAACAAACTAATGTGTCGTTCAAGTGTTTCACGTGAAACAGTGGTACTTTTTTCTCTTTTGTGTTTCACGTGAAACATATACAAAAACACGCAAAGCGGACGAGCCGCAGCCCATCCGCTTCGCGTGATGAAAAGAGGAGAATATGTTTAAAACGGTTTCCCGTTTTAAGCCTTTTTTGCGGTCAAAACCTTTAGTGGAGTGGCAGTTTGTGCCGTCTTAGGTATTTTGACTCTGAATTCGATGTACTCGTCTGTTTCGGTTTTGTCCGATATTGCATCAATGCCGGAGGCTTTCATAGTTTCAATAGCCTTGTTGACCGTGTTTATGAAAATTCGTACATCTTTGTAGACGATTGCGTTGCCTCGCTTAACCTTTGGGGTATTGTCTGTGAGAGATGCGATAAAACGCTCGGTTTGCTCAACATTCAATCCTTTTTCGGTAATGATTTTAAGTGCAGCCCAAATATCTTTTTCGGTCTGGAGTGCAAGCAACGCTCTTGCGTGTCTTTCGCTTAGATTGTGTGATTCAATAAAATAACGAACATCCGGGGGCAATTTGAGCAGTCGCACCTTGTTGGACAGTGCAGACTGGCTTTTGCCCAGGCGCTGTGCTATTTCTGTTTGAGTTAAGCCAAAGTGATTCATTAGCTGACCTACCGCTGTAGCTTCTTCAAAAAAAGTCAGGTCAGAGCGCTGAACATTCTCGAGGATGGAGAGTATTGCACTCTGCTGAGATGAGCAATCCAGCTCAACGCAGGGGACAGTAGGCATTTTTGCGAGTATTGCCGCCCTAAGTCGTCGCTCACCGGCGATTACTTCAAAATATTCCGAATTATTTATTCGCCTAATCAACAGCGGCTGCAAAATTCCGTTTTCTTTTATTGAGTCGGCAAGGGACAGCATATCCTCACTGTCGAACTGATGACGAGGCTGATACGGATTCGGTAAAAGTCTCTCGGTAGGAATTTGGCATATATCGTTCATCTGTTTTCCCTCCGTGAGTTAATAGTACCACAGCGGAGGCAAAAAGAAAAGAACTTGTCATCGGGACAAGCTCTTATGTTTCGACTGTAAGTTACGCTTTACAGAGGATTAGAGGATATTTTTTTGTTCTTTCTCGGATATTTTGTCGGAGTGTGCGAAATCTTTTTGGCAAGAATTATATTTCTGCCGTCACCGTTTGGGAGATTATAGGAAAATCTCTCGCTGATTTCTCCGCCAAGGGTGGCTATGGCGTTGTCTGCTGTGACAGAATCATCGTCACTGCCCTTCATAGCGGCAAAAGTACCGCCGACTTTAGCAAAGGGGAGGCAGTATTCCGACAATATATTCATAGGCGCAACGGCACGGGCCGTTACTATATCAAATGTTTCACGCAAACTGTCGTCTTTGCCTAAATCCTCGGCTCTGCCGTGAATAAGAGTCGCATTTACACCGCAGGCATCTAAAACAGTCTGCAAAAAGTTTAGTCGCTTTTGCAATGCGTCAATCAGCACAACATCAGCCTCGGGATGCAGTATCAGCAGGGGAAGTCCGGGAAAACCGGCGCCTGTTCCGACATCTGCAAATCGGGTGTTTTCGCCGATAGTTATGTATTTGTCCAAAATAATGCTGTCTACAAAGTGCTTTGCAACAATTTCGTCCGGCTCGGTGATGCCTGTCAGGTTCATTACTTTGTTGGTTTCCACAAGAATTTCGGCGTATGTGTCGAAACGCTCCGCCATAGCGTCATCTATATCTATTTCATATAAGCTCGCTTGCTTTTTCAGTAAGTCTTTGTTTATCATAAACTCTCCAAAATTATATTCAGTGCGGTTATGTCAGCCGGATTAACGCCGCTTATTCTGCCTGCCTGTCCGAGATTTTCCGGGCGCACCTTAGATAACTTTTCAACTGCCTCCAGGCGTAAGCCTTTTAGCTTTGTATAATCTATGTCGTCGGGTATCTTTTTTGCTTCTATTCGGCGCATTTCTTTTATCTGCGCCTCCTGCTTTTTGATATAACCCTCATATTTTATGCTGATTTCTACCTGCTCAAATACTTCGTATGGCAGGTCGGGGCGTTCCTTGTCTACAGGTGCAAGGTCTGCGTAGGTGATTTGGGGTCTGCGAAGCAACTCAATCATCTTGCATCCGGTTTTAAGCGGGGCAGTTCCTCGAGAAACAAGGATATTTTGGAGTTCATCGCTGAGAGGAATGGAAAGGTTCTTCACTCTGCGCATTTCCTCCTTGATTTGCTCCTGCTTTTTGCAAAATGCGGCATATCTCTCGTCGCTTATAAGTCCGATTTTGTGACCTATAGGAGTCAGACGAATATCTGCGTTGTCCTGACGGAGCACAAGGCGGTATTCACTGCGTGAGGTCATCATTCTGTAGGGGTCCGTGCAGCCTTTTGTAATAAGGTCGTCAATCAGCGTGCCGATATACGAGCCGCCTCGGTCAAGAATCATAGGTTCTCTGCCAAGCACTTTAAGTGCGGCGTTGATTCCTGCCACTAATCCCTGTGCCGCCGCTTCCTCGTATCCGCTGGAGCCGTTGAACTGACCGGCACCGTACAGTCCCGATATGTCATTGAATTCCAAAGTTGCTTTCAGCGCTGTAGGATCTACGCAGTCGTACTCGATGGCATAAGCAGTACGCATAACCTGTGCGTGCTCAAGTCCGGGTATGGTGTGGATAAATGCAAGCTGTACATCCTCCGGCAAAGAGGAAGATAAGCCCTGAAGATACATTTCCTCTGTGTTCAGTCCGCAAGGCTCAATAAAGAGCTGATGGCGTTCTTTGTCGCCGAAACGAACTATTTTGTCCTCAAAGCTCGGGCAATATCGTGGGCCCTTGCCCTCGATTTTTCCGCTGTACATAGGAGAACGGTGGAGATTGTCCAAAATAATCTGCTTTGTGGCTTGGTTAGTATATGTAATATGGCAGGGAACTTTGTTCACAGGTGGAGTTTTTGTTTCAAAAGAGAAAGGCACGGTGTGCTCGTCGCCTTCTTGTACCTCTAAGTGTGAAAAATCAATGCTCCGTCTGTTAACTCTGGAAGGAGTGCCGGTTTTGAAGCGACGAAGGGGAAGATTGAGTTTTTTCAGTGAAACGGCAAGCTCTTTTGCGGGAAACATACCGTCGGGGCCAGATTCATAACTGACATCACCGATATAAACTCTGCCGCCTAAAAATGTGCCGGTGGCGATAACAACCGCTTTGGCAGAAAAAACAGCCTCAAGCCTGGTCTTTACATACCAGAGGTCATCTTTTTTGTAAATATCGACTATTTCACCTTGACGAATATCAAGATTATCCTGGAGTTCGAGCGTATGTTTCATACCGGCGGAGTATTCTCGCCTGTCGATTTGGGCACGGAGAGAGTGCACGGCAGGACCTTTGCCTAAATTCAGCATACGAGACTGCAAACAGTATTTGTCAGCCGCCTTGCCCATTTCTCCTCCGAGAGCATCTATCTCTCTGACTAAATGTCCTTTTGAAGTGCCGCCGATAGAAGGATTGCAGGGCATATTACCCACCCAATCCAGATTGATTGTGAATACGGCGGTGCTTGCACCCAGTCTTGCCGAGGCGAGAGCCGCCTCTATTCCGGCGTGACCGGCACCGATAACTATTACATCATAATTTTCTGCAAAATATTCCATTTATTTACCCACACAGAATTTACTAAATATATTGTTTACCACTTCGGTAGTGGCTTTTTTTCCTGTCAGAGCCAAAAGCTCGTCGGCGACACTGTCTATCATAACATTGATTGCGTCGTAGGTAATGCCTATATCAAATCCACGCTTTGCCTCAATCAGACTGTCCAGAGCGTTTTGGCAGTTTTGTTTTTGGCGAGCATTGGCGAGCATTGGGGCAGAGGAGTCAAAATCCGCAACGCCCAAGATTTTTGTAACCGTGTCTGCCAGTTCGTCCAGTCCGACTTGATTTTTTGCGCTGATTGAGACAATGTTGTCAAAATTATTTTTGATGGTCTCAAGGTCAGCTTTTTGCGGCAGGTCGCTTTTGTTGATTACAGCGACGGCGTTTTTGCCTCTGCATTTTTCGATTAAATCCGAGTCAAACTCGCCCAAATCACTGCTTCCGTCGAATACGGCGAGCACAAGAGCGGCATCATCAAGAGCGGCATATGCCTTTTCGATGCCGATACTCTCTACCACGTCGTCCGAGCGGCGTATTCCTGCTGTGTCACGAAGATGAAGCACGATTCCGCCCAGTGTGATATTGTCCTCGACTATGTCTCGGGTGGTGCCTTCAATGTGGGTAACTATGCTTTTTTCCTTGCCAACCAGCATATTCATAAGGCTGGATTTGCCGACATTCGGTTTGCCCACAATGGCAGTGTCAACACCGTTAGTAATGGTCTGACCGCTGTCGTAGTTTCGCAAAAGGGCACTAAGTTCATTTATACAAGTGTCGAGAGTTTCGCCTAATTCGTTGCTTTCAAGCTCGGGTATTTCCTCATCGGGATAATCTACCCAAGCCGCCATAACAGCCGAGGTGTCCAAAAGTTTTTGGAGCACACTGTTTATTTTATTGCTCAAAGAACCCTGCAGAGCGGAAAATGACGCTTTCATAGCTTCCTCGCCCTGTGCCGAGATAAGCTCGGCTACAGATTCTGCCTGAGTCAAATCCATTTTGCCGTTGAGAAAAGCACGCTTTGTGAACTCTCCGGGTCCTGCCGGAGATGCGCCTGCATCTAACACTGCCTGTAAGGTTTTTTGAACAATAAGAACGCCGCCGTGGACGCTGATTTCTACCACATTTTCGCCGGTATAGCTTTTTGGCGCTCTGAATACGAGCGCAACCGCATTGTCGGCAGGTACGCCGTCAATAACCACATTGCCGTACTTTGCGTGGTAGCCGCCCACATCGGTAAGGGAGCTTTTGTCAAAAGGCAAAAATACCTTGCTCGCTATATTCAGCGCATTGTCGCCGCTGATTCTTATTACGCCGATTCCTCCGGGTGCATTGCCGGTGGAGATTGCTGCTATAGTAGATGACATAAGCCCCTCCTTTGTGAGTTCTGATAAAGTCAAAACGGCGAACGCCTCCGTCCGCCATTTTGTAAAATATCAATCTTTGTTTACTTCGATTTTGCCGAATTTTGGCAAATCAGCACGATCCACCTTCTGCTCACGGTTAGGATCTACCGCCGGAGCAGAGGTGCGCTGTGACCTACCCCCACGACGATAACCCCCGTTGTTGCGAGGCTTAGCGCCGCCTACCGGCTCAATAACTACTCGTCTGTCCTGATTGTAGCCTACGGAGCGTGACTCAACACCGTCAATCTCTTGGATTGTGGTATGAATGATTCTGCGCTCATAAGGATTCATAGGATCGAATCTGTAGCTGCGACCGGTTCTGAGAACATACGCAGCGTGCTTTTTAGCAATGTTTTGCAGCGCTTCGTTGCGTTTTTCTCTGAAATCACCGATGTTGATGGAAACTCTGACATAGCCGTCCGCACTCTTTTTCATCATAAGAGAAATGAGGTATTGGATGCTGTCCAGTGTGTCTCCGTGGTGACCTATGATTATTCCGCAGTCATCACAATCCACGTCCATCGTGATGACACCCTCGTTGTAACTTGCACCTATTTTTGCGTCCTCAACCTTGAGACCTTTGAGTATAGTCATAAGATAGGACTTTGCCAACTCCAAGTCAACGACAGGTGGATAATCTCTTTCTTTGGTTGGCTCTGTCTTAGGCTCGCTCTTTTTTGGTTCATTCTTTTTTACGGGAGCTTTTTGCTCCTTCTTTTGTGCGGGCTTTTGGGCATTGCCGTTTTGCTTTTTAGGCGCCTGAGCTTTCTTTTGCTTCTTTGGAGCCTTCTTTTCTTTTACGCCGTCATCATAACTAGCCTTTACTTTTGCATCACTGCCGCCGAAAAGTCCGAGGAACTTTTTCTTAGGCATTTCGATTACATCTATTTTAATGTCGGCAGTCAGAGGCGCATTAAGTCCGGTTTTTGCTGCAGCACTTGCTTCTTCAACAGTCTTGCCGGTACCGATAAATTCTTTTATCATATATCCTCCGTACTGATGTACTTATTTGCGTGCGTTCTTTATACTTTCTTCTCTTGCTCTGCGCTGGATAGTGTTCTCTACCATTTCTCGTGCAATGTTGCGCTTTGGTGGGAAGAACTTAGCCATAACGAGCTGCTGTGCCATAGCCACAAGGTTAGAAATAATCCAATAAAAACCTACTGCCGCAGATACCTTAAAGGAAATGTAGAACGAGAACAACGGCATCATAAGCATCATAATGAGCATCTGCTGTTGCTGCTGTGCTACTGCGGGATTTGTTTTCTTTTGGATAAGTGTAGAGAGAAGAGTTGAGCCCATAGAGGTTACAAGACAGAGAATAGGAATAATAACGATAATTCCGTCTTTCCAGTGCGGAATCTGTGTCATGTCCAATCCGCCGATGTACAAATGGCTCTTGTATTCTTCAATAGCGCTTACATTAGCCGCCGAGAAAAGATCGGGGAACTGTGTCATAAGCGTTTCCTTGTACTTGGCAAAGTGCTGAAGAATCTCAATTTGGAAATAAGAAGTACTCTTTGGGTCAAATCCGATAGCCGTAGCAATCTCGTTTGAGTGGCTCGCAATGTCGATGCCGAGGATGTACTGGATAGGATAGTAGATGATACCGATGATACCCATAAGGAATACCATCTGGAAAATCATAGGACCGCAACCCATATTCATAGGATTGTGACCTTCTCTCGCATAGAGGTCCTGCATTTCTTCCTGCATCTTTTGGCGATCACGTGGATCGTTGGTATTTGCGTACTTCTTTTGGATTTTTTGAATTTTCGGTTGCAGACGGGAGGTCTTGGCTGTGGATTTTTGCTGTTTTATTGTGAATGGAAACAGTACCAAACGAGTAAGAACAGTAAATACAATCAGCGCAAGGAAGTATTGGTCGTTGAATACGAACAACAGCCCTTCCATACATTTACCGAAAAGCCAATAAAGGGGCTTGAAAATCGACATACCGTTGCTGACGGCAGCCAAAGTAATAAAACTGTTAATCACTTAGTTTTCCTCTTTATTATTATTTTCGTGTTTTGGAGGAACAGGGTCATAGCCGCCCTTTACGAAGGGGTTACAGCGCATTATGCGCCATATTGCCAGCAGGCTCCCTTTTATTATCCCATGCACCTGAATAGCTTCGATAGCGTATTGGGAGCAGGTGGGCGTGTAGCGACACGAGCCGTGTGAAAATCTGGGCGATAGGGTAACTTGATATGTCCTGATTAGGAATATCATCCCTTTTTTGATAAAATTTTTAATCTTTTTCATTTATAATACCCAGCAGAGAAAAATGATTTTCCATAGCAGTGAGCACTTCCTGCATCTTGACGGCGGAGGTTTTGCTCCTCGCAACGAACACAAAGTCCCAATTTCCGTCGATTTTAGGCTCCAATTCCCGATATGCCGCTCTGATAATTCTGCGGGAACGATTGCGTTGTACGGCATTGCCTATCTTTTTTGAGGTAGTTATGCCGAGTCTGCATCCGTCGAGTCTGCTCCTTTGAGCATAGGTGACGAGCACGGGGGACGCCTGACTTTTTCCACGGTAGTACAGTCTGCGAAAATCCTTATTCTCTTTTATGGTTTTAGTTTTCACAAAGACCATTCCTCGTTGTTAATTAGTAAGAGAGGGTTTTTCTGCCCTTTGCGCGACGGCGAGCGAGTACCTTTCTGCCGTTCTTTGTAGCCATTCTCTTTCTGAATCCGTGCACCTTCTGTGCGTGTCTCTTTTTAGGCTGGAAAGTTCTTTTCATTTCATTCACTCCAATCGAAAGACTAAACTTGTCTTAATCTTTATTTTCTCTGTGCGGTATAGCACAGGCAATTACTATTTGTAAACAGAAACACTAATAGCCTTGATATTATAGCCCAAATTATAACTACTTGTCAACAAAAACTTGTATTTATTTTAATTATATTATATAATGCTACTATATGTTGGGGGTGGCAGCTTTGTCAACAACAAGAAAAAAGGATATTTCACCCGAACTGCTCTTTGGAATGGTCATATTTTTTGTTATGTTCTGTATCCAGAGGAGTTCCTACACCGGCGGATGGCTGTTGTTTTTTATCGACAAAAGGTTCAGCTATCTCAATATGGCGCTGTCCTTTGCACTTCCGGCACTGGCTGCCTATATGTACTGGCGGGAGCGGATGGAGATGAGATTCATCAGCCGAACTATGACATATATGTCCGTAGGCGTTGCCGTGACTTATGTGATTTATCGCTTGTTCATTATGGAACCGTTGGCGGCTAAGGACATTCACATTATCGATGAGTGTCATTTGGTGTGCTGTTGTCTGTGCTATTTGGGTGTAGGTGCGGCTATGGCTGCGGTCAAAAAGAAGCTGAAGCACCACAGCATAGGCTTTACTGCCTTCTATAACGAATATATAAAAGGCTTTTGGATAGTATTTGTACTGCTGTTTTTGTATATTTATTTCATCAACCGTATAGGCAGGGAGCGCAGTTACTATGTGTATATGCCGGTTAATCTTGTGCCATTCTGCGGTGAGATAAAGCAGACATTGCAGAATTTCAGCCTGAACGCTCTGATGCACTTACTGGGCAATGTGGCATACTACACAATTTTTTCCGTACTTGTTATGAGCACGGTTAAAAAGAAAAAAACTATGTTCGGAATTCTTATTCCCGTTATAACCAGTATAGTGTTTGAGGGAGTGCAGTACCTCTTTGATATGGGCGACACGGACATAGACGATATTATTACCAACACGGTAGGCGCACTCATAGGCGTGCTCGTATATAACCATGTGATAAAAAAGATTTTGAGGAGCAAAAAATGATAGGAATTATCGGAGCTATGGATGTTGAGGTCAACACCCTGAAGCAGAAAGTAAAAAACAAGACCGTAACCAATATAGCCGGCATTGATTTTGTTATGGGTGATATAGAGGGGGTTATGGCTGTTGTGGCACAGTGTTCACCGGGCAAGGTTAATGCGGCTCTGTGTTCTCAGGCTATGATTGACCGATTTTCGCCGGACTGCATAATCAATGTAGGCGTCGGTTGTTCGCTTTCTCCCGAGGTTGTAATAAAAAATATAGTAATCGCCTCGGATGTGTGCGAATATGACATTGACATTACTGCTCTCGGAGAGCCGAGGGGATTCATAAACGGATTGAATATGACCAAAGTGCCTACAGACACCGCTCTGTCAGACGCACTCGCCCGTGCGGCAATAAATTGCGGCGAAAGAATACACAGGGGCACGGTGGCATCCGGTGATACCTTTATTGCAGGTGAGGAGCTTAAGCATTCTCTTAAGACCGACTTCGGTGCAATCTGCGGAGAGATGGAGGGCGGAGCAATCGGCCACACCTGTGCGGCTAACGGAATACCCTTTGCCGTTTTGCGTTCTATCAGCGACGGCGGCGACGAAAACGCTCTTATGGATTATCCTACCTTTAAGAATATTGCTGCCAAGCTGTCTACTTCGATTATTCTCGAATATATAGCTACCCAAAGGACACAGCTGGAGCTGTTCTGATAAAAAAATCCCGCAAGCCTAAGCCTGCAGGATTGATTTTGAAATTATTTAGTATGTAAAGTGAGAGAGAATGTATTCTTCTGCTTCTTCTATAAGCGAGTGGAGCGCAGTGCGCTGAGTCTCAGCCATACCGGTACGGCTGCGGTCCTCGATGAACACTGAGCGTGCGTCCTGCACAGCGATAGCGGCAGATGCCAGGTCACGAGCTATGGTGTAGTCGATTTTGAACATTTCCTTTGGCAGTATTCCTGCTTTTTCCATAGTCAGTGCGCCTCTGTAGACACTGAGCATATAGTAGTCATAAATGTAGTCCTTGCCTACGCCATCGTTGATGGCAGAGGTGGATACATCCAGCAGATACTTTGTGGCGAGTGCCAAATTTTTGATTGAGCGACCGCCCTCATCGGTGTCCTCGTATGCCGACAGGTAGTCTACGCTCATACCGTTTCGGCTGTCGCTGACACCCAGCAGATAGTCGGTGGTTACTCCATAGTATTTGCTGCACTTGATTACAAAATCGAGGCCACATTCTCTTATGCCTTTTTCGTAATGGGACAGCAGAGCTTGGGATATTCCGAGATCGGTAGCCGCTTTCTTTTGGCTGATGCCTCTCTCCTTTCTTAATTGCGAAAGGACAGTGGCAAATTTTGATAACTTATGTTCTTCTTTATCTTTAGTCATACTTAATTTCCTATCTATCTATGTGAACTGCGCAAACGCTTTTATACATTTTGTAATAAATCTAATTATAGTCTTAGTTATACAGAAAGTAAAGAAACAACGCACATTTGTTATTTTTTTGTAATAAATTAGTGTCAAACTCGAAAAGCACGGAGGATTTTATAATGAAAACATACACATTGTATTTGTTCAGGCACGGACTGACAAAGGGGAATATCAACGCACAGTATATTGGGCATACAGATTATCCCCTCACTACATTTGGTATAGAACAGCTAAAGGACATCAAGGCTAAGTATCACTATCCAACGGTGGATGCGGTGTTCGTTTCGCCTCTCAAGAGGGCAATGGACAGTGCAAATATTATGTTCCCAAAAAATAACAAAATTGTAATAGATAATTTTATCGAGTACAATTTCGGAGAGTTTGAGGAGCTGACGGCAGATGATTTGAAGGATAACGACGACTTTAAGCAGTGGCTCCACGGAGATATGCATGCCCGTCCGCCATATGGCGAGAGCAACGCCGAGTTTGTTCAGCGTGTTTGTGCAGATTTTGAAAAGGTAATCAACGGCTGCATCTCCACAGGCACGGAGAATATTGCTATCGTAACTCACGCCGGTGTGATTATGACAATTTTGGCATGCTACGGATTGCCGGAGGCACCTATGGCTCACTGGCAGATGGACCCCGGCTATGGCTACAAGCTGCGAATTACTCCGTCTCTTTGGATGAAGGCGAACAAGATCGAGGTCGTTGATACCGCTCCCCAATCATTAGCCGATATGAAAGCGGAAGCAGGTGAATCAAATGACTGAGAAAAAAAGAAAGCACTTTTTCGGTGCATTATTGATTTTGTATTTTTTGTTTTTCGGTGCACTGCTGGCAGTGGGCAGTTTTTATGATTTGGATATAGAGGAAAATCTATTTGATCCCCAAAACGGATTTGCACATTTTTTTGAGATTTGGGGCGAGGCGCCGAGATTTGCTATGTGGGCACCGGCGGCTACGGTTTTGCTGTTTTGCCGTCACAGTCTGGCAGAATGTGTCGAGGTTATACACAGAATTTTTCCGTTCATACCAAAAATTTCTGCAAAGACCATAAAGAGAAAAAGATATAAGCTCTGCAATTTTGTGCTCAATATTGTTGAGATTGTCGGCTTTACGGCACTGGCTGTTTTGGGATGGGATAAGCTGATACGCAATGTGGGCAAGTATTATGTGGATTTGAGCCGAGGCGTATGGTATGCGATAGCGGCGGTGGTTACGCTGATTGTGTTTGCACTGTTCACCAAGATACCTAAGAGCGTGCTTAATCGTCTTGAGCCTTTGGCACTGGCAGGTATAGTTTTCGGATTGCTGTATATCCTTCAGCCTGCAATAAAAGGAATATTCAATCGAGCAAGATTTAGAGAAATGGTAGCTTTTTCGGTTGGAATAAAGGACGCAAAAGACGCATCTGTCAGCAGAGCGCTTTTGAGCAGAGCCGATCTCAGCTATTTTACACCGTGGTATAAGAGCGGTATGGGCGGTACTGTACTCAATGGGTTAAAGCTCAGCGGCACAAGCTGTCCCAGCGGTCATATGATGAGCGGTTGTTTTATTTTCTTAATTACACTGCTCACAGAGACATTTGATAGGACAAAAAAATTCACCCTGCCTGCTGCATTGTTCAGCTTTTTGTATGTAGGTGTTTTGGGACTTACGAGAATTATTCGTGGTGCACATTTCCTCAGTGATATATCACTGGGTGCAATATTCGGTATGCTGTTCTTTTTGATTGCAGCAGGACTGCTGAAAAGTTTTTATCGCCACGCATATCTTCCTGTCCGTGATTATGTGTAATATATAATAGGTATATAACAGAAGCCCCTGCACAGTCGGTTAGCCGCTGTGCAGGGGTTGTTTTATTTTATGAACTTGTCGATAGCGTCATTCAGTTCGGCTATCATTTCGTCGTCACCGTTTTCTACAGCGTGGACGATACAATGCTCTATATGGTCCTTCAGTATCACCTTGCCGGTGTTGTTGATGGCAGACTTTACGGCGGCGAGCTGAATCAGCACATCGCTGCAGTCCTCGTCATTGTCTACCATCGCTTTTACCTTTTGGAGATGACCGATGGCTCTCGCCAGGCGGTTGGACACCTCTCGGATATGTTCTTCGGAGTGGTGGTGACTGTGGATTTCGTTCAACTTATCCATATATCAGTCCTTTAGGAAATGAGACATAATGCTCGGACCGAAGTCGATATAGTTGCCTGTTTCTTTGGCTGTCTCCTCGTTGATGGACTGAACCTTGCTGTCCTTTTCGTCATTCTTATGGTAGATGAGATAAGGCACGGGATCGCTGGCATGGGTGCGAGTTACGATAGGTGTCGGGTGATCGGGGAGAATGAGTATTTTGTAGTCGTCGTATTCTTTCAGTCCTTCAAAGAGGATTGGCAGTACACGCTCGTCAATCAGCTCAATAGCTCTCACCTTGTTCTCCGGCTCGTTGCGGTGTCCGCACTCGTCGGGAGCTTCAAAGTGGATATATACCAGGTCGTCGCCCTTTTTCAGCAGGTCGAGAGCAGCCTTAGCCTTGCCCTCAAAGTTTGTGTCGATATATCCTGTTGCACCTTCTACCTCAGCTACATCCATTTTTGCACACTGACCGAGTCCTTTGATAAGGTCAACTGCGGAAACAACGCCGCCCTTTATGCCATATACATCCTCAAAGCTGTCGAACGCAGGTCTTGTACCCTCGCCCCAGAGCCAAATAGAGTTTGCAGGACCTTTGCCGGCTTTCTTTCTTGCAATGTTGATTGGATGGTCTTTGAGCAGGTCATAGGATTTTTTCATCATGTCTATCAGCGGCTTTGCATTCTCGCTGTCGCTGAGATATTCTGTAATAACCTTGCCTGTAATGTCGTGAGGAGGAGTCATTTTGCCCAGGTCGGTTGTGCCGTTCTTCCATATTAGGCAGTGACGGTAGCTGACACCGGGGTAGAATTTAAACTCATCTGTGCCGAGATTTTCGTCAATGTACTTGATGAGCACCTCTGCCTCCTCGGTGCTTATGTCGTCGGCGCAATAGTCTACGATAGTCTTTTCTTTGTACGGCTTGTCATCCTCGGAGAGAGTGACGAGGTTAGTACGCAGCGACACATCGGTAGGTTTCATATCTATGCCGATAGATGCAGCCTCCAGAGGACTTCTGCCGGTATAGAATTTCATTGGGTCAAAGCCCATTACGCTCATATTTGCCACATCGGAGCCGGGCTTAAGTCCCGGTGCTACCGTGCGGATGAGACCTACCTCTGCTCTTTGTGCAAGGTAGTCCATATTAGGCTTTTTGGCACACATCATAGGTGTTTTGCCGTCTAATGCCGGAACGGGATAGTCTGCCATTCCGTCATATAATACTACTACATATTTCATTTTTGTTTGTGCTTCTTTCTAAAATATATTTTCTATATTATATAAAATTATTTGAAGTATGCTACGCCGCTTTCAAAAATTTTCATATCCTTATCGAACGGAACATTACCGTAGAGGTTGTCGCCCTTACGCTCGCAGTGACCCATTTTGCCGAGTACCCTTCCGTCAGGAGAGGTGATACCCTCTACTGCACATACTGAGCCGTTGGGGTTGAACGGCATATCGGCTGTTACCTCGCCGTCGAGATTTACATACTGAGTTGCGATTTGTCCGTTAGCCGCCAGCTTTTTGATTACTTCATCGTTGGCTACGAATCTGCCTTCACCGTGACTGATAGGTACTGCGAACATATCTCCGGCATTCACACTGCTGAACCACGGTGATTTTGTGCTCGTTACCCGTGTGTATGCCATAGATGAAATGTGTCTGCCTATTGTATTGAAGGTGAGAGTCGGATCGTCCTCTTTGATTTCGGTTATTTCGCCGTAAGGTACGAGTCCTAGCTTAATCAGAGCTTGGAAACCGTTGCATATGCCCAGCATAAGACCGTCACGGCAGTTCAGCAGCTTTGTTACAGCCTCGCTGACCTTAGGATTGCGGAATGTGGTAGCAATAAATTTGCCCGAACCCTCCGGCTCGTCACCGCCGGAAAATCCACCGGGGAGCATAACGATTTGGCTGGATTCAATTTCTGCAACCATTTTGTCGATAGTTTCGTTAATATCCTGCGGAGTAAGGTTGTTTACTACCAATATAGAGGTGTCTGCGCCTGCCTTTTGGAAAGCACGGGCAGTGTCAACCTCGCAGTTTGTGCCCGGGAATGCCGGAATGAATACCTTAGGCTTAGCCACCTTGTTCTTTGCTACGAATATGGAGCGTTCCTTGCAGAGAGGAACTTCGATAGGCATTTTAGCCGATTTTTTGCTGTCGGTAGGGAATACCTTTTCCAGCTTAGATGTCCACTCGTCAATAAGGTCGTCGCAGGTATATACTGTGCCGTCAATAATGAATACGCTGTTGTCGGTAGTCTTGCCGAGAACTACACCGTCAAATTCATTTTCGTCCTCCAGCTCAAGTACAAAGCTGCCTTGAAGGGGAGCGAACAATGTTTTTGCGTCGAGGTCTTGAGCAAAGGTAAATCCTGTTTTGTTGCCGAATGCCATCTTACATACAGTGGCAGCGGCACCGCCCTCTTTTACTACTCCGGCTGCAAGAATCTTGCCCTCCTTGATTGCGTTTGCAACTTTGACCATAAGAGCCATTGCTTTTTCGTAATCGGGGAGACCGCTTGTTTTGTCCACCGGAATTTCTACCAGCTTGACTACACTGCCGTTGTTCTTGAACTGAGCGGACACTGTTTCGGATGCCTTGGAAATACCTACGGCAAAGGATACGAGAGTAGGCGGAACATCAAGGTCATTGAAGCTGCCGCTCATACTGTCCTTACCGCCGATAGACGGTGTGTGGTATCCTACCTGTGCGGTGAGTGCACCTAAGAGTGCCGAGGTAGGCTTGCCCCAACGGGTAGCGTCCTCGCTCATACGCTCAAAATATTCTTGGAATGTCAGTCTCGCTTTGCTTGGGTCACAGCCGACTGCTGCCAGCTTTGCGAGAGATTCGGTAACTGCGAATGCTGCACTGTGGAACGGAGACCAGCGGCTGAGCTTAGGGATAAAGCCGTATGCCATAACAGTGGCTGTGTCCGTTTCGCCCTCGGTCATAGGTACCTTTGCTACCATTGCTTCCTCTGGGGTGAGCTGATATTTGCCGGCAAAAGGCATAAGCACGGTTGATGCACCGATAGAGGAGTCAAAGCGTTCTGCAAGACCCTTTTGGCCGCAAACCTCCAGACGGCTGAGGTTAGCCTTCAGTGCCTCGGCATTAGTCATATTCTCTAATGCAGCAGGTACTGCGGTACGGTATTCGTCGTCGCCTACAGGCAGGATTTCTGCCTTTGTGTGCTGTACCACGCCGTTTGTGTTCAAAAAGTCACGGTTTATATCTACGATTTTGTCGCCTCTCCAGGTCATTTCGAGACGATTTGCGGAGGTAACCTCTGCCACTACGGTGGACTCAAGGTTTTCTTCTCTCGCCAATTTTTCAAATCTTTCTACATCCGATTTGTCTACGACTACTGCCATACGCTCCTGAGATTCGGAGATAGCCAGCTCTGTGCCGTCAAGTCCGGCGTATTTTTTTGGAACCTTGTCAAGGTCAATCTTCAGTCCGTCTGCAAGCTCGCCGATAGCGACAGATACGCCGCCTGCGCCGAAGTCGTTGCAGCGCTTGATCATCTGTGCAACCTCAGCGTTGCGGAACAAACGCTGAATTTTGCGCTCGGTGGGAGGATTACCCTTTTGTACTTCTGCGCCGCAAGTTTCGATAGACTGGCTGTTGTGAGCTTTGGAGGAGCCTGTTGCACCGCCGCAGCCGTCACGACCTGTTCTGCCGCCGAGCAGAATGATTACATCGCCCTCTTGGGGAACTTCTCTCTTTACATTTTTCTTAGGAGATGCGCCGATTACTGCGCCGATTTCCATACGCTTAGCTACATAGCCCTCGTCGTACAGCTCTGTTACCTGACCGGTAGCGAGACCGATTTGGTTACCGTAGGACGCATAGCCCTGTGCCGCACCGGTGGTTATTTTGCTCTGTGGGAGCTTACCCTCCATTGTGTCTTCGAATGGGGTGGTGGGATCGCCGGCACCGGTTACACGCATAGCCTGATATACATAGGCTCTGCCTGACAGCGGGTCACGGATAGCACCGCCGAGACAGGTAGCCGCACCGCCGAAAGGTTCTATTTCTGTAGGGTGATTGTGAGTTTCGTTTTTGAATTGAATGAGCCACGGCTCTTTTTTGCCGTCGATTTCTACATCCACATTTATTGAGCAAGCGTTGATTTCCTCGCTCTCGTCCAAATCGTCAACATAGCCCTGCTTCTTCAGCAGCTTTGTGCCGATGCAAGCCATATCCATAAGACAAACGATTTTGTCTTTTCTGTCGCCGTAGACTTCCTTGCGGATTTCAAAATATTCGTTCAGCGCCTTTTCGATAGCGGCACTGTACTTGCCCTCATCCACCTTGATTTCGTCCAGCTGAGTGGCAAAGGTGGTGTGACGGCAGTGGTCACTCCAATATGTGTCTATTACTTTAAGCTCTGTCAGTGACGGGTCTCTGTTTTCCTCGTTTTTGAAATAATCTCTAACCCAGCACAAATCCTCTATGCTCATAGCAAAGCCCATAGATTTGTGGTATTCTGCGATTTCGTCATCACTCTTTGAGATAAAGCCGGTAATTCTTACTATATCAGCCGGAATGTCGTACTCTATATCGAGACTTTCGGGCTTGTCCATAGATGCAACTCTGGACTCAACAGGGTTGATGATATAGTTTTTGATTTTGTCGAACTCAGCGTCGGTGATGTCGCCCTTTACTGCGATCACCTTTGCCGATGCGACCTTTGGCATTTCGCCTGCGGTCAGGAGCTGAATACACTGTGCCGCACTGTCAGCTCGCTGGTCGTACTGACCGGGGAGATATTCTGTAGCGAAGTATCTCCAGCCCTCAGGGAAGGTTATCTCGTCGTACACATTGTCGAGATTAGTCTCGGAAAAGACGGTTTTGACTGCCTTTTGGAACTCCTCCTCGGTGAGACCTTGAGCGTCATATCTGTTGATTATTCTCAGGTCCTCCAGAGCGGTGATGCCGACATTGTTTTTCAGATCCTCAAGGGTTTGTCCTGCCTCAATGTCGTTGCCTCGCTTTTTTTCTACAAAAACTCGAAAAACTTTTTTCATACCTATTCTCCTTGAAAAATTGTAATTCATTTTATTATAATAACATATATTTATACCGATTTCCATATAAAAATAACTGCGGTAAGAAAAAATATTGCCAATTATAAAGATATTGTTAATTTCTTAACTAACACCTTACATTTATTTTTTGTTGTGCTATAATAGGCAGTGCAGAGGGGCACCTCTGTCACTAATATCGGATAGGAAGTGAATGCTGTGAATGAGGTTGATGAACAGGCGTTCGATGTAGAATTTTTGTCCTGCGTTATCGACAAGGCTAAGAATATGCTTGTGCTCGACAGCGACAGCCATTTTAGCGAATATGTCGGCGTCCATCCATCAAAAATCAAACAGGGCAAACTGTTTTTCCACGACATTTTAGTGCCGCAAGAGAGAGAGAAGGTTATGCGTCAGCTATGCAAAAAGGATTCGCCTTATGTATATCTTGACTGCAATATTAAAGACAAAAAGGGTAATTTTAATTTCGTCCATTGTACTTGCCGCAATGTGCCGGACAGCACTTTGTGCCAAATCACTATGGCGGATGTTTCCCGTTCCATAAAACGCTCAAAGGAGCTGAAAGCTCAGGCTAAGGAGATGAACCACCTTATCGACTTAGTAAACGGCGGTGTGTGTCTGTTTAAGGTTAATCAAGATATGCACTTTGAGATTTTGTATGCCAATGAGGCGTGCTGTCGTTATTTCGGCACCACAAAAGAGAATTATAACAAGCAGGACTACCGCATAGATGAGCTGATTCATCCGGAGGATAAGAGTATTGCCTTTCAGGCCATCGGTACTGCTATGGCTACAAAAAAGCCCATAGACCTTGAGCTGCGAATCATTACCCACAAGGGACAGTATATTTGGTGCAAAATGGACGCAGGTATACAGAGATATTCTAAGGATAACTGCCCTGTGTTCCACGCAGTATTTTCCGACATAACGGATGTAAAGGAGGCGGAGTCTCTCGCCGAGCATCAGCGTGAGACCTTGACCCAGGTGCTGAAGAATGTGCCCGGTCCGCTGTTCTGTACAGATTATGATAATCCTTTTGTGCTCAATGTAGCCAGCGAGGATTTTATGAAATTGACAGGATATACCCGTGATGAGCTTTTCATTCGCTACGGCGGTGATTTGACTAATTTGATTTCGTCCAGAGAGGTGGATATTGCCCGCCATGCCATAGACACTCAGTTAGAAAAGGGGAATGTGGCAAAGGCTACATATTCGCTGAAAATAAAAGGCGGAAAGCACCTTGTGGTAGTTGACAGACGAAAGGTTATTTCCTCCACTAACGGCGAAAAATCTACCATAGGCCTGCTCAGAGACATAACCTCTATGCACTTAGATGAGGATTTTGATATTTAGCGGTGCTGATTGAATAACATAAAAAGCAGCTAAAGTTTTGATTGACTTTAGCTGCTTTATTTTTTATTTGTATGATACCTTGCCGCTGTTGTTGGAGGAGGCGAGACCTATGTAGCTCTTGCCTTTGTTCAGAGCCAATGTTTTGCCCTCGGCGTCGGTGAGATTAAGCTGACCGTCCTTGGCACTCCATTTGATAGGAGCTATTTTGCCGTTAGAGGCATAATAGCCGTCACCCTCGGACAGAGTGTAGTTTAGGTATGTGGTGGTAGAGCCCTTGTAGGGAGTGGTGATATAGGTGCTCTTTGCCATAAGCACAATTACATTTTGGAACTTAACATCTGTTTTCCAATCGTTTGTGTGATACTTTTTGTCAGAGGTGCTGTAGGTGAACTTTCTTGTGTCTGTGCGGTTTGAAAAAGTAACATTCACTCCGCTTGCACTTTCTGTTCCGGCATCCTTAATATCATCGTTGAATGTAAATCTTGTGAAATTGCTTTCGTTGATGGTGGTTCTGTATTTCTTTGATTTTATTGTGCTTGCGATATTCTTTCCGTTCAGGATACCTCTGTGCTCGCTGGATACACGGCGAGTGGTATCTCTGCCGAAGAGCTTGCCGCCGTTCATTCCGTCTATGTCGTCTACCTTTTCTTTTTTGATTGTTTCGTAGCCGCCGACATAGTCACCCTTGCTGTGACTGCCGCCCCAGTGGATAAACACTGCGTCGAACAACTTGCTGAACTTAACATATGACGGTCTGGCAGAACGGAGCGGACCTACCTTCTCGGGTACGGAATTGCAGTCTGCATAGAGCCAGAGCATACGGCTGATGCCGCCCTCAACTTCGCCCTCAACGATAATGTCGGGAGAGGTGATCCCCCATTGCGGTCTGGCAGGTGACAGATTTTCTACTACTATTGCCACAGGGCGCACGCCCACTGCCTTTGATGAAAAATCATCCTCGCCGGTGAACGGATTGTTTACCAGAACGGGCTTAGTGGTTGTTTCCGTTGTGGACTCGCTGACCTTTGTCGGTGCCTTGTCGCTCTTTGCGGAGCAGCCGAACAAAGTAAGCGCTATTACTGACGCCAAAATGACGGCTAAAATTCTTTTTGATTTCATTCTAAAATTTCCCCTTTTGGAATATATTGTATTTTCATAATAGCACAACAGATTGTGTATTTCAATTAGTAGTTGAAAAAAATCTCACAATATAATAGAATATGATTATAAAACTAAGCGAGGTAGAGTATGAAAAATTTATTGTACTACACAAAAAAGGCAAGAGCTTGGGAAGAGGCTTTGCCTGTAGGTAACGGAAGAATGGGCGCCATGGTGTTCGGTAATCTCAAAAACGAGCGCATAGCCCTTAATGAAGATACCCTCTGGTCAGGTTATCCAAAGGATTTGAACAAAAAAGACGCCCACGAGCATCTGGACGATATACGCAAGGCGATTTTCAGCGGTGACCACGCCGCTGCAAAGAAGATAGCCAACGAGGATATGCACGGTCACTGGAGCGAGGCGTATCTGCCCTTCGGTGATTTGAATATAAAGTACACCGACGGTGCAAAGGGAAAGGGCTACAAGCGTACCCTTGATATTTCCAGAGGTATTGCAGTGGCAGAAAACAGTGCTGTGACAGAGACAGTATTCGTCAGCTATCCCGCACAGCTCATGGTGGTTAATATTAAGAGTGAAAAAGGTGTTTCTTTTAGGGTTGAGTTTGACTCACAGCTTAATCACAAATGCCGTGTTGATGAGGACAGTCTTGTTATTGAGGGCAATGCACCGGAGATTTGTATGCCGCCGTACTACAATACCGGCAAGGTGTTCGATTACGGCAGCGGTGCAATGAGTTTTTGCGGAGTTGCTAAGGTTTTGGGCAACGCTGTGTTTGAGGACAATGCTATTGTGGTAAGTAACCAAAAGGATACCACCATACTTGTTTCTCTTGCTACCTCTTTTGTGGATTATAAATCTATGCCGGTTGCTGATGCTGTCAGCAGGGCATATTCGTATTTTGACAATGCAAAGGGTTATGACGAGCTTTTGGCAGAGCACAAGGCGGATTTTGCAGAGCTGTTTGACAGAGTTGATGTCGATTTTGGCTCGGATCGCAGTGAGGTGCCAACCGACAAGCGACTGAAGGATTTTAAGAAAGGTGCAGACGACAACAATCTCATTGCCCTCCTTTTCCAATACGGAAGATATTTGACTATTGCCGGCTCTCGTCCGGGCAGTCAGTGTATGACATTGCAGGGCATATTCAATCCGCACCTCCGTGCCCCGTGGTCATCCAGCTATACGGTGAACATAAATACCGAGATGAACTATTGGGCTACGGATATATGCAATTTGTCCGAGTGCTTTAGCCCGTTTTTTGAGCAGGTTAAGCATATGGCGGTGAACGGTACCGTTACGGCAAAGGATTATTACAACTGCTCCGGTACTTGTGCCCACCACAACACTGACATTTGGGGTGCGTCATATCCTGCCGGCGACCCGTTGGGCAAGACCGACTCCGAGAGCTACGCTTGCTGGCAGAGCACATTGCCCTGGATGCTTTGTGAAGTTTTTGAGCATTATCGCTATACTAATGACAAAAAGCTGTTTGAAGAAATGAAGCCTTACTTTGAGCAAGTGCTGAATTTTTATAAGGACTTTTTGGTAGAAAAGGACGGAGTGAATGTTACCTGTCCTACCATTTCGCCGGAGAATACATATTCGGACAACGGCAAGAGAGCCTCACTCACATATATGCCAACTATGGATGTGGGCATTTTGCAGGAATTTTTTGCGGACTGCCGAGAGTTCGGCTTTGATACTCCCGCAATTCCGGATATTCCTATCGGTTCCGACGGCAGAGTGAATGAGTGGATAAAGGAATATGACGAGACCGAGCCGGAGCATCGCCATGTCAGCCATCTGTACTGTGTTTATCCATCTGCTGTTGAGCAGAGCGACGAGGTGAACAAGGCGGCGGAAAAATCTCTGCTTGTTCGTGGCTTTGGCGGAACAGGTTGGTCGCTGGGTTGGAAGGTCTGCCTTTGGGCGAGATTGGGAAATCCCGAAAATGCGCTCCGACTTATCAAAAATCAGCTTACGCCTATTTCTCCACGCAATAAGCTCCACCGCAGAGGCGGCGGAAGCTATCCCAATATGTTCGACGCTCATCCGCCTTTCCAAATTGACGGAAACTTTGGTGTAGCGGCAGGTATTGCCGAGCTGCTGAAGAACGGCACGGTGCCAAAATCCTGGAACGGCTACGCAAAGGGCATTAAGGTTTACGGCGGCGATACAATAAATATTTCGTTCAAAAACGGCGAAGTAACAAAAGCATAATAAAACAAAAACAGTGCAGCAGGTTGCTGCACTGTTTTTGCGTGATATGGGAGGTGTGATGAAATCACGGTCCCTTTTATTTTGTTTTTACCGTGTAGGTTTTGCTCCAGGAGGAGTAGTATTTTGTTTTGCCTACGGTTTTGTATGTGCGCAGTCGCACATAGTATTTCTTTTTGCTCTTTAGGGAGCTTATTTTTTTGGAAGTGGTTTTGTTGGAAACGGTCACTGTCTTTGCACTCTTAAATTTAGAGGAGGTACTGTAGCAGATTTGGTATCCCGTGGTTTGAGCAGTGTTCTTTTTTATATTGGCAGTAAAGGCTTTTTTGCCTGCTGACAGCTTGGTTATCGTTGTGCCCTTAGGTACAATTTTGTATGTGGCGGATATAGTCTTTGCTCCTGTTTTGAACTTAACGGTTACAGTAGCTTTGCCCACATTTGTGCTGTCTTTGTATGACACGGTGTAGAGGAATGGATTTATTACTCTGCCCTTTGAGTCGGTGACCTTTACACCGAGCTTTTGGGATTTGCCGTTATATGTTACGGTGGATTTTGACAGCTTGATTTTGTTACCTTTTGAGGACGGAGGCAAAAGACCCTTTATGTTCATAGTGTATGAGCCGTTAAAATTACCTTTGCCGGTGAGCTTAATCTTGCAGGTATTGCCCGAAAAACTCAGGTTCTCGGTGTAGTCGGTGCCGTTTTTAAGAGTTCTGCCTCTGTAGGTGACTGCGTAGGAGAACACATTGTTTTTGACTGCGGTGGATACTTTTACATCGCTTGCCATACTCGCTTTGGATATAACAAAATACAGCTTTGCCGTGCCTGTGCATCCGCCTGTGCCTGTAATGGTTACATATCCCTTGCCGGCATTGATATTTGAGGAATAGCCGGTGATTTTGTACTCACTGCCTTTTACCAGATATTGATTTATATTCTCCGGCTCAGGCTTGATTTCGTTGCCGGTATAGGTGAACGCCTTGCTGACGGCGGCTGTTCCGTCTATGCCCAGTGAGGTAATATTGTATTTTTCATCTATTGTATATTTCAGCGATTTGCTGTCGTTGGCTATGACATTTTTGCTGTTTTTTAATCCGGTCAGTGTGATTGTGCCTGTGGAGCCGTAGCTCATATCGCCCTTTGCAGACACCTTGTAGTCTGTGTTAAGGTCGAGCTGCAGGTCGCCTACAGTAAGGGGTTTTGTTTTTGCGCCGTGTTCGTAGTAGTCCTTCATAGAGGTTATGTTGTAGTGCAGACGCTGTTTTTCCGGCATATATTGGTAGCTCAGTCTGCTGTTGGTGAGTGTTGACAGCTTGATTTTGTCCATTGTGAACTTAAAGGAGTAGTGACCTGTGTAGTTGCCTCTGTACTTTATGTCCACATAGTATGTGCCGATATTTTTTATTGTAGCTGTTTTTGTCAGCGCAGAGTCTGAGTAGGTCTGCACGGTGTAATCCTTGTTTTTTGTCAGCGTGTTGCCAAAGCCGTCGGTTACTGACACCGCAGGGTCAACCGCAATGCCGGTGTAGTTGGCAGAGTTCTGAATTTTTGTGCCGTCGTTGTGGTCGCTCATATCCAGAGGAGAAATAACAATGCTGATAGGGTAGCCGTTTACGCTCTTTTTGTAGGTGCCGACATCTACCATATCGTCGCCGTTGAGTTTTACCGTTCCGTTGACGACATAGGGGATGGAAACGGTGTATGTGCATTTCTTTCCGTTATAGAAAAAGCCGTCTACATTCTTTAGGTGTATTTCGCCGTCCTCGTCCACTAATATTTTTTCGGCGGTTCCGTCATTTGAGGAATACAGATAGGAGGCGTAGGTTGCGCCGTCTATATTGTATTGGCGCATAACTATTGACCTCTTACCGCCGGCTAAGCCGTCATCTATGTTCTCGGACTCGTTAGGGAACGGATAATCCTCTTTTGATACTGTCGGATATTCCTTGTTTGTGTAGGGCTGCTGATGAACCTTTGCACCGAAACTCTTGTTCTCCGTGCCACGCAAAAAGTAGTTGTAGTCAGTGTATTCAACCTGCTTTACTGATTTTTGGGAAGAAAAGGTTGTGTCTATGAGATACCATTTTTTCGTGTTGTCCGTAGGGTCGGTTATATACACACAGTCCCACTGGTGCGGGTCGGAGTCCTTTGTGCTGTCTGTATAGTCACCCTGTATCATAGCTGTATCTATTCCGTTTGATTCGCACAGTCTGCGGAACAGGGCGGAATATCCCTCACATACTGCAAGTCCTCTATCATATTCGGCAGGTACTTTTTGACCGTCTACTGTGGTTTGGGTATCCCAGCTCAAATCGTCAATATTGCCTGTGCCGAAAGCCGCACCGTATGCACTGTGGGCGTTGGCGTATCTTTCCGTGCCGTCTGCGTAGCTGCCTTTGTATACCTCGGTATCATATGCGGTGTGGCGTACCACGAAGTCGTATATTGTTTTTACCTTATTATACTCGGACATACCGTCGGTGATATATACCGAGTTGAATTTTTCTGTAAATTCTGACAGTGCTTTTTCTTTTGCCGTGTCCTCCGCCTGTGCCGTCAAGGGCAGGGTGGTGCAGGTCAGCACTATACATATTGTCATTACTATACCTAATATTTTCTTTGTTATCCTCATATCATCACACTCCGTAGGTGTTTGTTTTTGTCCTATATTTTCATAATACCACATTTACACAAAATTGACAATATTATTCAAAAATATATTATACTGTGTATTGAAATTGGAGCAAAAAATAACCCCCTACCCCCCTTGTTAGCGGCTTTTCGGTGTGTTAAAATATTAACACACAATAATATGAAAAGGAGAATGTTTTATGGCTTGTTTCGTTGTACCTGTAGCCGAGGCTGTTGTGGTCGGTGCCGCTGCCCTCGTTGCAAAATCACAGGAAAAGAAAAAAGAAACTCAAACATTTACTTATACCGCAAAAGACGGTATCACTAAGACCGGCGAAAAGATTGCTCTTTCACGCAAGCTGAGCTGGCTGGTTTATCTCTTGGCAGGAGGCTCATTGCTTTTGGCATTTGAGCATCTTTGGCACGGTGAGCTTGTGCCGTGGTTCCCGTTCCTGTCGGCAGCAAGCAACCCTCGGGATGCTGTGGTTATGCTGCATGAGATGGGTACAGTAGGCGTTTGTATGTCCGTCATTGTTACTCTCATTTGGGTTGGTATGCTCGCTTTTTCTGCCGGCTTGGAGAAAAGGGCACGCAAATCCGCACTTAAAGCCTAAGGAAAGGTAATTATCATATGACTCTGTTGATTACGGTTTTTGCCGCAGTTATCAGCACTGCTCTTTGGTACAAAAAAGCTCCCGACAACACAATGCGTCTGGGCATACTGTGCTGGATGTATTGGGGTGCATCGCTGATGTGGTTTGTGGATGCTGTATTTGAATATGCAGAGCTGCACGCAGCCTATTTTACGCCGTCTCCGTCCGATATGCTCAACGATTCGTTTTTGGGTTTGTCGGTGGTGGCTCTCGGACTGGTCATTTGGATTGTTGTCCTGCTGATTAAAGACCCTAAGGGCGTAGTCAGAGATGCTGTATTGAAGAAAAAAGATAAATAAAAAACAGTGTGACGATTTTATTTTCGTCACACTGTTTTTTGTATCCGTTATGCTTTTAGCACCTTTTCTTCTATCCATTTGTTCAGGTCGGCATAGACCTCATCTTTGTTTACTTCGTTGAGTATTTCGTGGCGCTTGTTCTCATAGAGCTTGAGCGTCACATTGTTGTGGCCTGTTTGGAGCAGTTTTTCGTACACTGCTTTGACTCCGTTGGAGTAGTCGCCTACCGGATCCATAGTGCCGGATGCGAGGATTACGGGCAAATCTTTTGCCACATTGTTGAACCAAAAATCTTCGTTGCAGGCGATTGTCAGGTCTGCCAGGTCGTCGTAGCCCTTTGCGGTAAAAGCAAATCCGCACAGCGGATCAGCCACATATTCGTCAACCTGAGCACTGTCGCTGATTCCCCAATCATAGTGGGTGCGGTGCTCAAAAGGCTTGTCATAGGCACCCAGTGAAATTTTGTTGAGAAAAGCGGAGTGGTGCTTTTTGCCCTTTACTGCCGACACTGCCTTGATTATCGGCTTGCCCGCCTTTGCCAAAGGAGTAGGTCCGGCTGTTCCGATGAACATTGCGCCGTCTATTCCGTCACAGCCAAATTCGTTGATGTAGCAGCGCATAATCAGCGAGCCCATGGAATGACCGCCGATAATGAACTTTTTGTCGGGATACTCCTGTTTTGCGATTTCGGTCAGCTTGCCGGCATCACGGATGATATTTTTTGCGCCGTCTTTGTCACCGAAATATCCCAGAGTGTCACCGTCTTTTACGGATTTGCCGTGACCTGCCATATCGTTCATAAATACAGCATAGCCCAAATCGGTAAAGGCTTTGATAAAATTTTTGTACCTACCGCAGTGCTCTGCCATTCCGTGATGCATCTGGATAACCGCTTTGACATTTTCGTCATCGGGACACCATTGCCACGCCTTGATTTCACCGTTTCCGGTACAGCTCGGATACATATATTCTTTTGTTTTCATAATATCTAACCCCTCTCAATAATAAATATTGTGTATTAAAAAAACAAAATATATTCTAATGTATTCTTATTCGGTTGTGTTATGTTCCGCACGGGAGCGGAACAATTATTTTTCAAATATAAGCGGAACTTCGGTCTTTAGTTCTCTGCCGAACAGCTCATTCACTGCGTCGATTGGTTTTTTGCCGCAGTTCACCACTTCATTTACCGCAAAGACGATGGGCATATCCACATCGTTTTCTTTTGCGAGTCTGACAGCGGCAGGCAAAGCATTGATACCCTCTACCACCATACCCACTTCAGCCTTTGCTTCGTCGGGAGTTTTGCCCTGACCTATCAGTATGCCGGCTCTGTTGTTGCGTGAGTGCATACTCGTGCAGGTAACTATCAGGTCACCCATTCCCGTCAGACCGCTGAATGTGTAGGGCGAGCAGCCCAGTGCGTTACCCAGTCTTGACAGCTCGGCAAGACCTCTCGTTATCAGTGCGGCTCTTGCGTTGTCGCCGTAGCCGAGACCGCAGGATATTCCTGTTGCCAGTGCAATTATGTTTTTCAGTGCACCGCATATCTCCGTGCCCCTAATGTCAGTGTTGGTGTACACTCTCATAAAAGGGGATGCAAAAAATCCCTGTACAGCCTTTGCCGTCTCTATGTCCTCACAGGCGGACACTATTGTGGTGGGCATATCTCTCGACACTTCTTCAGCGTGAGTAGGACCCGACAGTGCCACAATCTTAGGCGATTTTTCCTTCATTTCGTCGGAGATGACCTCTGTGAGCGTCATCAGCGAGTCCGGCTCTATTCCTTTTGCCACATCCACTATTATTTGATTTTCGGATATATATGGCTGTGCCTGCCTTGCTGTGCTGCGCACAAAAACAGACGGCACGGCGAACATAACTATGTCCTGACCGTCGCAGGCAGTTTTTATTTCGGTAGTGTATTTTATGCTTTTCGGCAGTTCGACTCCCGGCAGCTTAGGATGAACAGCTGTGGTGCTGAGCGTCTCTATCTCATCGGGGAGGGCGGACCAAACCGTGACCTCTTTATCTGTTTCTGCCAGCATTTTTGCCAGCGCAATGCCCCAGGTGCCTGCGCCGAGTATTCCTATTTTGTTCAATGCTCGTTACTCCGTTTTTTCTTTTTCTTCCAGCACAGATGTGCAGTGAGGACATCTGGTAGCCTCGATATTTATTTCACTCTTGCAGTAAGGGCAGATTTTTGTGGTAGGTGCGGCAGGCTTTTCTTCCTTTTTGCCCAGCGCCATAGCTTTGTTGACCGCCTTTACTATGCAGAATATTACGAATGCCATAATCAGAAAATTGATTACTGCCGACAAAAATGAGCCGTAGTCAATCACTTGGTCTTTTGGCAGGTGAATTACACCCTTTACATTAGCTCCGCCTATTAGGTTGATAAGCGGTTTAATGACATTGTCTGTCAGCGAGGTTACTATTGTGGAGAACGCTCCGCCTATAATAACGCCTACTGCCAGGTCTAATACATTGCCTTTTGATATAAATTGCTTAAATTCTTCAAAAAACTTTTTCATCACTTTTTCTCCTCTGTGTTTTTTATTCCTGTAAAATCAAAAGAGGGTATGTACCCTTCGTCAGCCGACGACAACGCTTGGACAAATACATTTGTAAGTCCTTTTGCCTCGGCATAATCAATTACTTTTTTGTACTCTCTTTTTGATATTTTTCGGTCTATTTCTTTGCACTTTGTCAGGTCTCCCATAGGCATATATTGTGCCATTAAGGATATGTATGCGTTGCCGAACACGGAGCGTATGTCATCGATAATCTCTGTTGCCGAGTTTGTGTTAGACGGCAAAATCAGGTGGCGGATTATCATACCTTTTTGCATAATTCCGTCCTCATCAAAAATATCCGTCGGTACCTGTCGGCGCATTTCTTTCAGCGCAGATTTTACCACGGCGGGATAATCTGCAGCGTTGCTGTACCGCAGTGCTTTGTCCGGTCGGATGTATTTGTAGTCCGGCAGATAGATGTCCACAAGCCCCTCTAACACTTTCAGTGTCTCCACTCTTTCGTAGCCGGAGGTGTTGTACACCACGGGTACGGAGGGCTTGTATTTTTTCAGCACCTTCGCTATGCCTACTGCATAGTGAGTGGGGTTGACGAGATTTATGTTGTTTGCACCTTGATTTTCTAAGTCCTTGATTATATCTATCAGTTCACTTTCGGTGACAGGCTCGCCCTTGTTTTCGTGGCTGATTTCATAATTTTGGCAGAACACACAACCCAAATTGCATCCGCTGAAAAAGATTGTACCGGAGCCGTTTTTGCCGCTGATGCAGGGCTCCTCCCAGTAGTGCAAAGCCGCCCGTGCCAGTCTAAATTTGTTTGGACTTCGGCAGATGCCCGACTCTTTGTCTCGGTCAATGTTGCATCTGCGGGGACATATGTTGCATATCATAGCAGTGCCCTGTAGATTTCGCTCTTTTTGTATGGCGTGTGAGCGGCGGTAATCTTTGCGGCGTTGTTAATGCTTTCGCCCTCGCTGACTAATTTTTTTGCCATTGCTACAGCGTCATCCAGTGTGATGTCAGTGTTCTGTACCTTTTTGCCTGCCACTATGAGTACAAATTCGCCCTTTGGCTTTTCGTCTTCGTATCTGTTTATCGCCTCTGCCAGAGTGGTTTTGATTACTTCCTCGTGCACCTTCGTTATCTCTCTGACCAGAGAGATTTCTCGGTCGCCAAAATATTTGTACATATCTTGCAGTGTGTTTTTCAGCTTATGGGGTGCCTCGTAGAACACCATTGTGCGCTTTTCGTCAGTCAGCTCCTCCAGATGCTCACGCCGTGATTTTTTGCTCACGGACAAAAAGCCCTCAAAGGTGAATCTGCCGACTTCCATACCCGACAGAGCGAGAGCTGTTGCGAATGCGGTGGGACCGGGCACGGACTCAACCTGTATGCCCAGCTTGTGACAAAGGCGAACCAAATCTTCACCCGGGTCGGAAATGGCAGGCATACCTGCATCGGTACATATGGCGCAGTCCTCACCGGACAGTATTCTTGCGGTGATTATTTCGCCACGCTCTCTCTTGTTGTGCTCAAAATAGCTGACCATCTCTTTTTTTATGCCAAAATGGTTCAGCAGCTTCAGCGTTACTCTTGTGTCCTCGGCGGCGATAAAATCTACCTTTTCCAGCGTTTCGACCGCACGAGGCGAAAAGTCACCCAAATTGCCTATGGGTGTGCCTACTACATATAATTTTCCGCTCATCTTATCTTGTCCTCGTATCCGTCGGCATAGCTGCCGTAGACCTTCAGCATTTCGGGAGTGAATCTGCCGTCATTGCCTTTTATTATCAGCGGCGGTTCAACTCTGAGAAAGGATTTTGCACCCTTTTTGCCCTCTACTAAGAACAAAAACGGTTCCTCGCCCTCCTTGTCAAAGACGAAACGCAGACGCTTTGGCTCAATGTTGTACTGTCGCATAATAGTCAGTGCGTCCACCAGCCTCTCAGGTCTGTGACACATACAGAACCTGCCGGCATATGTGGTAAGATATGCGGCAGCCTTTACTGCGTCCTCAATGTTGCAACACACCTCGTGGCGTGCTATCCTCGCACTTTCGCCCATTGACTCTATACCCGTGTTTACCGGTTTGTATGGTGGGTTCATAGTCACCAAAGTAAAACTTTCTGCCGAAAATTCTTCCCTCGGATTACGCAAATCGCAGAGGTGAGCAGTCAGCCTGTCGCCCAAATCGTTGGCCTCGATTGATGCCCTTACTTGGTCGACAGCGTTTTGCTGAATGTCGAGACAGTGTACCCCGCTGATTTTTTTGTCCCTAAGCCACAGCAGCGGAATAATTCCGCAGCCTGTGCCCATATCGAGACATTTGTCCTTGTATTTCGGCTTTGCAAAATATGACAGCAGTACAGCGTCTGTGCCGAAAGTATGGTCGGGGGATACAGCTATTTTTATGTCGTCGGATAATCTTTCGTACTTATATTCCATATATTGTTACATACTTCTTATGTCATTGCCGAACAGATAGAGCGATACATATTCGCCCACTAATCTGCTGGTGATTCGCTTGTCATAGCGTGCTTCTAATTTTGAAAACTTAAAGTTTGTGCTGATGACGGTAGGTCTGCCTGAGAGTATTCGGCTGTTGATAATGTTGTAGAGCGTGGCAATGCTGTATTGATTGTCTATCTCTGTGCCTAAGTCATCAAGTATCAGCAGGTCACATTCCAGCACCTGCCTTTTGGTGTAGAGTATGTTGTCTGTTCTGCCGAATTGCTCGGATTGCAGGTCGTCGCAAATGTTTTGGCTTGTGCCGTAGCAGACATAGTAGCCTTTGTTTATTACCACATTAGCGATAGCCAGCGACAGATGAGTTTTGCCTAAGCCGGCTCCGCCCAAAAACAGCAGATTTTTGCTCGCCATAGAAAAGTTTTGGGCATACTTCCGTGCCGTTTCGGACACAAGTTCTGCCTTTTGGCGAGGTACTATACCGTTTTCCATAGGTGTTTCGCTGTAGTATCTCAAATCGAAGGTGTCAAAGGTGCATTTGTCCAGTGGGGCAGTCTTTTCTACCTCGCTGCGCATAATTTCTTTCAGCAACTGCTTGTGGCATTTGCACAGCCTGCCGTTGATAAAACCACGGTCGTTACATGCGGTACATGTGTAGTGCGGCTGCATCGCATCAGGCGTATAGCCTGCATTTTGGAGCAGTACGGCTCTTTTGTCGGTAAGGGCACGACTCTCGTTTCGCAGTTCCGCCACCTTTTCCTGCACATCTCCCTTGTAGAAGAACAGCTCAGAGATTTGCAGTCCTATTTGTGCCAGCTGGTCTTGGATTTTCCCTACCTCCGGCAGCTTGTGGATTATTTCTTCCTTGCGCACCTCTGCCTGCATTTCGGCATTGTCACGGCGAGAGGCGAGTTTGCGCTCTGCTTTTTTATATATCTCTTTTGAATAAGCCATTTTTTGCTCCTATATATCGTAGTTATCATTGAACATAGCACGCTTTTCCAGCTCGTCTATGTCGTAGGTGCTGTCTATTCCGTCGTCGGTCTTTTGACTTTGGACTGCCTTTTTGTGTTGGATATTGTTGGCAGCCACATCTTCGGGAGTGGTTATGCCCTTTTTCTTCCAGTTTTTCAGCACGCCGTCAACATATGCCAATCCGGGCTTTTCTGCACTTTCTTTCATAGCGTCGCAGGCGAGACCTATCATATCTATGGAAAAATCGTCGTGCCAGCGTTTCACCATTTCTCTTTGCTTTTGAGTAGGATTGCGGTATGTCAGTCCGGACAGAGCGATAACTTCGTCCCACAGTCTGTCCGAAAACTCTAAGTCGTGAAGCTTTTGGCTCGCAGCCTCAAAGGTGTTTATTCCGTTTTCGCTCCAGTCCTGTGCCATTTTTGTCAGATATGAGAGTCCGATGCTCTTGCCGTCCTTTTTTTCGTTCATATAGTATTGGAGCAGCATAAGCACCACATCGCAGGGCAGACCGTAATATGTGACCATATTTATTATCGTTTGCTGCTGCATATGGGACAGCGTTTTGCCCATAACTTCTTGGGCACTGCGCAGTGTCTCGGTCAGTGTGCCGTCATCTCGGCACATATCGATTATATCCTTTGGCGAAAGGGTGGGTACAGGCAGAGGCTCCACCTTGCGTACCTTTTCTTTTTTCGGCTTTGGGGTTTCTGCTGCGGCAGGTTTTGTGACAACCGCAGCTGCCGTGTTTTTGCCGTCGGCAGTGAGCAGTCCCTCGTCAGCCCAAAAGTCTAAAAATTCTTTGGCGTCGTTCTCCGTGCAGCCTATCGCTCTCGCTATATCCTTAGGCTCGGCGGTGCCGCCGGCAGACATAAGGACGAGCAGCGTCTTGATTTGGTATTCGCTTGCGAGCTTTATGTATTTTTCGGCGATTGTCTTTGGCAGACAGATTACACCTTCCTGCCAAAAATCTCCTGTTGGTATTATTTGGTACTGCACCGAGTTCACCTCTCTTTTTTTGTATTTGATTTTAGCAAAATAAAACAGCCTTGTAAAGTTTTATTTTACTATGTCCGCAAAGGTCAGCGGAATGATTTTTGACAGGTCATCGGGTGCAACCTTGACCTGCTTTCCCACCTTTCCGGCAGAAAAGTAGATTGTGTCGAATTGAGCGGCGGTTTCGTTGATTACCGTTTTGAATTGCTTTTTCATTCCGATAGGGGAGCAGCCGCCGTGAATGTAGCCCGTCAGCGGCAAAAGTTCCTTTTGGGGTATCATTTCGATATTTTTTTCGCCTACAGCCTTGGCAGCTTTTTTTAGGTCAAGCTCGTTTTCGGCAGGCACCATAAATACATAGTGCTCCTTGGACTTAGCCACCGTGACTAAGGTCTTGAACAGCTTGTCGGTGGGTTCGCCCAGCATTGCACAGATTTCCTTTGCGCTTGTTTTTGTGTTGTCGTAGTCAAAATGCTCATAGGGTACTCTTTTTTGGTCAAGTACCCTCATCACATTGGTTTTTTCTTCCTTTTTGCTCATTATAGCTTTATCTCCATTACGGATTTGAGTATGTTTTTTGCACTCCTTTGCATTTCGCCGAGGGTTATGCCGAATTGCTTGCCGTAGGATGCCAGCAGTGTGCCGTCGGGCTTTCCGTCGGTTACTCTGTCACCGCCGGGCATAAGCAGGTCTACCTGACTGCGTACTCTGTATGCTTGGTCTTTTATTCCGGAGAATTCGGGCGATTTGCTGCTCTTCATCCACCAGTCAGTCATAACATTGCCCTCATAGCCCCATTCTCCACGGAGCACAGTGGTGCACAGGTCATAGTTGTAGTGGCTCCATACATCGTTGACCTTGTTATAGGAGGTCATAATATTTTTTGGCTTTGCGTCTTTTATACAGATTTCAAAGCCTTTTAGGTAGATTTCTCTCAGCGCTCTTTCACTGACTACGGAGTTGTTTGTGTTTCGTCTGTACTCCTGATTGTTGCAGGCAAAGTGCTTAGGGCAGGCAGAGCCGCCTTTGCTCTGAATACCCATTACGGTAGCGGCAGCCATTTTGCCGGTGAGGTATGGGTCCTCGCTGAAATATTCAAAGTTGCGTCCGCACAGCGGATTTCTGTGGATATTCATACCGGGAGCCAGCAGAACATCACTGCCTTTTTCTTTCATCTCTCCGGCGATACCCTCGTACATTTTTTTCGTGAGTTCTGTGTTGAAGCTGCATGCAATGAGTGTTCCTATAGGCAACAGAGAGCAGCTGCTTTGGAGCCTTATTCCCGACGGGCCGTCGGTGGTAATTACCGCAGGCACGCCTTTGTCACGGAGAGATTGGAGAACTCCGCCGTACGCACCGGCGTTTCCTTTTGCACCCAGAGGGCTGTCCATCTTGTAGTCGCCTCTTGTAATTGCCTCCAGCTCGGACAGGTCGAGCTGTGCCACAAACTCGTCCAGCGTATTCTTTCCGTCCTTAACATCCTGTAGCTTGATGCCTAAATCACCTGTCATAGGTATGTCCTCGGGCAGATTGTTCATTATTCTGGTAGCGAGGTCGTATTTTTCTTTTGCTACCCAGCGTGAGCGGAGGGTCGTCTCGCCGTCGGTGTAGTCTGCAGTGTATATTTTGAATGCTGTTTTCGGTGCACAAATCTGTTTGTGCTCCTCAAACACGACTTTTTTCTCCTGATAGTATGTCAGCACTTCTTCGGCATCTCGCACATTTTCGCCGCAGTAGAATATGTATTCGCCTTTCATCAGCATATAGCAGCCTGCGTGGTTAGTCAGTCCGCAGTCGTCATAGCTCGTCAGTTGGTACGGCTCGATACTGAGAGTCAGCTCTTGGCTCTCACCGGGTGCAAGTTCTTTAGTTTTGCCGAACGCCACAAGCTCTCTGGCAGGAACGCCTAAGAGAGATTCGGGCTTTTTTACATAGAGCTGAACTACCTCTTTTCCCGCACAGTCACCTGTGTTGGTAACAGAGAGTGTAATGTCTATTCCGTTTTCGTCCGCATTTTCGCCGATTTTCTTTATATCGAATGAGGTGTAGCTCATTCCGAAGCCAAAGGGATACAGCACCTTGTCCGGTGCAAAGGTCTCAAAAAATCTGTAGCCTACATAAATATCCTCGCTGTAGTAGTTGACCTTTTTGTTGCCGAAATCTTCGCAGGCAGGGTAGTCAAAATAGTTTTGTACTATGGTGTCGCTGAGTCTGCCGGAAGGACAAACTTTGCCGCAGAGCAGGTCTGCCACAGCGTTTCCGCTCTCCATTCCGCCCTGCCATACATACATTATTGCGCCGATTTTTTCGCCATAGTGATTTACCCAGGACATATCTATGATGTTGCCCACATTCAGCAGAACGATTACATTTTCAAAATAAGCCGTCACCTTGTCCAGCATCTTTATTTCTTCGTCATCTAAGAAATAACTGCCATTGTCCAGGTCACAGTCTCTGTCCTCGCCTGATGATCTGCCGATAGTGACTACCGCCACATCATCTCTGTCGGAGGCTGCGGAAACTGTTTCGTCAGTCAGCGGCATTTCTTCGTACCTCAACGGCCAATGTGCCCAAAATCCGTGATTTACAGGGTTAGCATTGCGCCATTCGGTGTATATGCTTTCGAGTTCTTCGTCTAATATCAAGTCGTCGCAGTTGGATATTCCCTCTGCCACATTGACAGTGTATGGACGGTTTACATCTCCGCCGGAGCCGTAGCCTACAAAAAAGTAATCACGGCTTGTTCTGCCGAACAGTGCAACTTTTGTACCCTTTTTCAGCGGCAAAATGTTGTTATTCTTCAGCAGTACAGCTCCCTCTGCCGCACCTTGCCTCAGCAGCTCGGGCATACCGTCGGTTACGGTCTTTTCGATTTGTGCCCCCGCGTTTTCTGCCTGCGACAGAGAAGTAAAGCGGTTTACCACCTTTCCGATTGCACCGTTGATTTTGTCCTGTAATTTCATAATTGTACCCCTTTTTTACCGATTATTGTACTTTTTCAAAGAGAGATTCGAGATAACCTCGGTCTCTCGCATATCTGCGCTGGCTCACGAGAAAAACTACCTCGTCACCGCTGAGAAGCTCCACATCTCCGTCGGGGGTGATGCTTTCTTCTCCTCGTTCTACTGTTATTATAAGAGCGTGTCTGCCCCAATTTATGTCCTTTATTTTTTTGTGGTCAAGCGGTGAGCCTAACGGAATGACAAAGGACTTGATAATCTTTTCGGAGCGTTTGTTATAATCGGGAGATTTGTCCGCTCCGATCATTCGCTCCAACAGTCCTTCGTAGAATGGCTCCGCGCCGCAGAAGTTAGCCACTGCGTAGCTGATCAGCGACACCATAACCAGAGGCAAAATGTTGTTCATATTACCGGTCAGCTCAAAGGCGAGCACTATACTTGTGATAGGGCTGCGTACTACCGACGCAAAAAATCCTGCCATTGATATAACAATAAATTCCTCCCACAGAGTACTGTCGAGGTGGAATAAATTTATGCTCAGTCCGCCGAAAAGAGCACCCATATATGTACCGAGTATGCACAGAGGGTACAGTGTTCCGCCCGGTGCGCCGCTGGCAAAGCATATTGCACCAAAAGCGAATTTTGCTACCAGCAGACCGAATATTGTAGCTTCGGACGGATGCTGTTTCAGCAGTAGTGCCACCATAATGTGACCGCCGCAGAGTACCTGCGGAAGTACAAGACCTACTACACCGCTGAATATGAAAATTATCGGCAGTTTTATGTAGTTAGGTATCTTAGTGATTTTCTTATATATGCTTTGGCATTTTATCATTATAACATTGTATGCCGCACCGCTGACACCTAAGATGATACCGAGGATTATCAGCAGCCAATAGTATTTCAGCGGAAAATTAACCGTGTCGTAGGCGAAAATTGTGTTCTGTCCGTAGAACAGCTTGCTCACATAGTCGGCAGTCATAGTAGCCACTATGCCCATACACAGTATGCTCTTGTCAAAATTGTGATGGATTTCCTCCAGCACAAACATTATTCCCGCCAAGGGCGTGTTGAAGGCTGCCGCAAGACCTGCACCTGCACCGCAGCTTATCATACGCAGCTCGGTGGTTTTGTCCGCTTTTGTTATGCGTGCCACACCTTTTGCCGCCATACCGCCCAGCTGTACGCTCGGGCCTTCACGGCCTAAGGACAGTCCGCCGAACACGGAGATTGTGCCGCCGGTAAATTTAGCCGCCAGCACCTTCCACCAGGTAGGAGACATATATCCCTTTATTTCGCCGTTGACCTGCGGTATGCCTGAGCCTGCCGCCATAGGCTCCCATTTTGTGACAAAATAGACGAACACGCCTATCCCAGCCAAAATTACGAACCAAATTGTGATTTTAAGCGGATTGCCACGGACAAAGTCGAGCACATCCATCAGTCTGTTTTCGGCAAAAGACAGCAGCCATCTGTATGCCACGCACACCAGACCTGCCACTATTCCTACCTCAAGACCTCTTATTATCAGGAAAAAAGCCTCGCTGTTTCTTTGTTTAATTTTTCGTATTGTGTTCAGTTTCTTTTTTTGTTCCATAGGCTCATTATATAACGAAAATAATATTATTTCAATATAAATAACTATAAACAAAAAAGAAGAACGGAGCAGGCTCCGTTCTTCCTTTAACTTTTGTGATTATCTGTGAATAATTGCTTCTCTTTCGGGACCGTTGGATACCATTGTGATTTTGTGACCCAGCTCGTTCTCGATGAATTCTACATATTCTCTTGCTTCCTTAGGCAGCTTGTCGTATTCCTTTATGCCACGGATATCGCAGTGCCAGCCCTTGAGTGTCTTGAACACAGGCTTTGCTTTTTTGAGGATATGGGTGGTAGGGAAGTCCTTTGTTACTTCTCCGTCAATTTCATATCCCACGCATACTTTGATTTCTTCGAGATATGAGAGACAGTCGAGAGCGGTCATAACTACCTGAGTAGCACCTTGACACTCGATACCGTAGCGACTTGCTACGCAGTCAAACCAGCCCACTCTTCTCGGTCTGCCTGTTGTTGCGCCGAACTCGCCCTTGTCGCCGCCGTGGATACGGAGCTCCTGAGCCTCGTCGCCGAATATTTCGCTGACAAATTCACCTGCACCTACAGCTGATGAATATGCCTTTGTTACTACTACGATGTCCTCGATTTTGTGAGGCGGAATGCCTGCACCTACTGCGCCGTAGCCTGCCAGAGTAGAGGATGATGTAACCATAGGATAGATACCGAAATCGGGATCCTTCAGTGTTCCCAGCTGACCCTCGAGAAGTATGTTCTTGCCCTCTTTGATTGCGTCGGCAATGTACTTGTGGGTGTCGCATACATACGGTGCGATTTTTTCTTTGTATTCCATGCAGGTGTTGAACAGCTCTTCTTCGTCCAAGAGAGGCTTGTGGTACACATGCTCAAGCGTGAGGTTCTTCAGTGTGCAGATGTTCTTCAGCTTTGCTCTCAGTGTTTCCTCGTCGAACAGCTCGTTTACTTGAATACCGATTTTGCTGTACTTGTCGGCAAAGAAAGGTGCGATACCGCTCTTAGTTGAGCCAAATGCGTTTTTGCCCAGTCTTTCTTCCTCGTATGTGTCCAGAAGAATGTGATACGGCATAAGAATTTGTGCTCTTTCGCTGACCAAAAGCTTTGGATTCAGACCTGCTTTTTTTACATCGTCAAGCTCTTTGATGAATTTGTTAATGTCGAGTGCAACACCGTTGCCCAGGATACAGGTGACATGGTCGTAGCATACACCCGACGGCATAAGGTGCAGAGCAAATCTGCCGTGCTCGTTGATTATTGTGTGGCCTGCGTTTGCACCGCCCTGAAAACGAACGACTATATCACTCTGTTCTGCGAACATATCGGTGATTTTGCCTTTTCCTTCGTCGCCCCAGTTGGCGCCTACTATAGCTCTTACCATTTTGTTTTCCTCCAAAAGAAATTAAAAATATATTAGTGATGGAACAGGCGAATACCTGTCATTGTCATTGCTATGCCGTACTTGTCGCAGCAGTCGATTACGGCTTGGTCTCTTACTGAGCCGCCCGGCTGTGCTATGTATTTTACGCCCGACTTGACTGCACGCTCAATATTGTCTTCGAATGGGAAGAAGGCGTCGCTGCCCAGAGCAACATTGTCCATCTTCTTGTGCCATTCTGCTTTTTCTTCGGCAGTGAACGGCTCCGGTTTTTCGGTAAAGTATCTTTGCCATACGCCGTCCTTCAGCAGTTCCTCATATTCGTCGCTGATGTACAGGTCGATTGCGTTGTCGGCGTCACACTTTCTTATGCCCTCTATGAAAGGCAGGTCGGTGACTTTTTTGTTTCTTCTCAGCCAGAGCATATCCGCTTTGTTGCCTGCCATTCTTGTGCAGAGGATACGGCTTTGTTGTCCTGCGCCTACGCCGAGAGTTTGACCGCCCTGAGCGTAAACAACAGAGTTAGACTGAGTATATTTCAGTGTTATCATAGAAATCAGCAGGTCAATTTTTGCGATTTCGGGAATGTCCTTAACCTTGGTCGGCATATCGTTGAAAAGGTCCATAGTGATTTTTGCGTTGTTGCGCTTTTGCTCAAACTTAATGCCGAACACCTGTTTCGTTTCCATTTCTTCGGGAACATAATCGGGGTCCATCTTTATGATTAAGAAATTGCCTCTGCGCTTTGACTTGAGTATCTCAAGTGCCTCATCAGTGTAATCGGGAGCGATGATACCGTCGCTGACCTCTTTTTGTAAAAACTTGGCTACCGATGCGTCGCAGACATCGCTGAGTGCCGCAAAATCTCCGAATGATGACTGTCTGTCGCAGCTTCTCGCTCTGACATATGCCTGTGCGATAGGACTGAGTTCAAGTCCGTCGGGCACCATACATACCTTGCGGTCGGTGTCGTCAAGGGGCTGAGCCACTGCTGCTCCGGCAGGACTTACGTGCTTAAAAGAAGCGGCGCTGGGTAGGCCGGTTGCCTCTTTGAGTTCCTTTACGAGCTGCCAGGAGTTGAATGCGTCCAACAGGTTTATGTAGCCTGCTGCACCGTTAAGAATTTCAAACGGAAGCTCTTTTCCGTCCATATGGATTCTTGCGGGATTTTGGTTAGGATTACATCCGTATTTGAGTTTGTATTCCGTCATTTCGTTGACCTCGCTGAAATTACTATTGTTTATAAATACAACATCATATTTTACAATACTTTGTTGAAAAATGCAATACGCAGTGATACAATAAATAAAAACTATCTCGGGGAGTTTATGCTATGCACGGAGTTTTGGTGACAAATCACTACCTAAAGGGCGAAAAATATGACATTTTGCACAAGCATTTGATGGATTCGGCTGAAAAAATCGGCATATCTTTGGAGCATATCACAAATTTTCAAGCAATTTTTTCTGTAGAAAAATATGATTTTGCTCTCTTTTGGGACAAGGATGTGCAGACCGCTGAGCTGATGGAAAATCGTGGCATAAGAGTGTTCAATTCCGCCTCCTCCATAGCACTGTGCGACAACAAGGTGTCCACCTATCTGCACTTGCAAAATACTGTCAAGCAACCGAAAACTCTCTTTCCGCCGCTGTCTTTTTTTTCACAGGATTATTCGGATTTTGTGGAAAAGGCGGTCGCTGTTTTAGGTCTGCCGTTAGTCTTTAAGGAGTGCTGCGGTTCGTTTGGTGCGCAGGTGTTTTTGTGCCGCACCGCAGATGAAATTATGTCTCATATCGGCGAAAAGCCGTTTTTGTTGCAGGAATATATTGAGTGCAACAATTCCGATGTCAGAATAGAAGTAGTAGGCAACGAGGCGGTTGCAGCCATGCGCAGATATAACCCCGATGACTTTAGGTCGAATATTACCAACGGCGGCACCGCCGAGCCTTATGAGCCCACCGACGGCGAAAAGGAGCTTGCGATTACTGCCTGCTCCGCTATCGGACTGGACTTCGGCGGAGTTGATATAATCGGCGGCGATACCGTCTGCGAGGTTAATTCCAACGCACACATAATCAATCTTGCCGAGACTACGGGAATTGATGTTGCACCTATGATTTTTGAGCATATCGGAGAGTGCCTATGAAGCCGATTTTGATTTATTCACCCCAGGAGGCGGAGCGTAATGCCTTTTCTGTGGAAAAATTTAAAAGAAATCTTGGCGCTCGTCTCGTTACACCCGACTACAGAGGTGACTGCGACTGTGTGATAAATCGCACTAACGATTATCGTATCGCCGAATATTATGAGAGCAGAGGAATAAGAGTGTTCAACGGCAGCCGCTTGTCAAAAATTGCCAATGATAAGCAGCTTTGCTATGACTTTATGGAGCAGAACGGTGTAGAGATTATGCCCACTCGATACAGCGCCCCGCCGTTTGTCAAAAAGCCCAAGAACGGCCACGGCGGTCAAGGGGTGGTTATGTGCAATAATATCAGCGACTACGATACGGATTTTGTGTGCCAAAAGCCTGCCTCGGATTTGGGAAAAGACCTTAGAGTTTGGGTAATAGGTGACGAAATTATCACTTCTGTTTTGAGACAGAGCAGCACAGACTTTCGCTCTAATTTTTGTTTGGGCGGTACTGCCGTGCCGTACAGCCTGAGCCCGTCGGAAATACAGCTTGTCCGCCGAATTATGACTTTGGCAAAGGGCGATTACTATGGTATTGATTTTGTGTTCGACAGCGGAAAGCCCGTGTTCAATGAAATTGAGGACACAGTGGGTGCCCGTATGGTCTATTCGGTTACGGACATAGATATTCTCGACCTTTATTGTGATTATATAAAAAAAGTGCTTGACAAATAGTCTTATCATATGTATAATACAACTTGCAAACTCAGTGCGGATTTAGCTCATCCGGTAGAGCGTCACCTTGCCAAGGTGAAGGTAGCGAGTTCGAGTCTCGTAATCCGCTCCAAAGATTAAGAACACCTTTTCGGTGTTCTTTTTTTGTGCAAAAAAGAGGATTGTGCAGATGACACAACCCTCTTTTGTTATTTCAGTATGTACTTTTCTATCATTTGAGCCACGCCGTCCTCTGCGTTTGAGGGGGCGATATATTTTGCAGATGCTTTGCACTCGTCGGTGCCGTTTTCCATAGCGAATGAGTAGTCGGCATATTCCAGCATAGGACAGTCGTTGCCGGCATCGCCGAATGACATTGTTTCTGCCGGAGATGCACCTATGATTTTGCACAGGTTTTCCAGCGCAACGCCCTTTGTTACGCCCTTTTTTGTCATTTCCATAGTGCCGGGCAGTGAGGACGCAAGGTCAATCCCGTCTATTCTCGAAAATCTCGACCACATCTCATGGAAGGTTTCGTCATCGGGGCAGTAGAATGTGATTTTTTCTACGCCCTTGCCTGCAATGTGCTTTTTTATATCACTGTGGATTTCCATTCTTTCTGCCAGCTCGTCCAAAAATTCTTTTGGCAAAAAGTCGCTGACAAAGTACTGCGCCTTGTCGGGATTGGCGTACGACTTGCCGTCTACATAGATTTCGTAGAATACTGTGTTAGCCTCCAAAAAGTCCACGATTTTTTCCGCAAAGCTCCACTCCATAAGATTGGTATAAATAAACTTGTTTTGTCTGCGGTCAAAAACTGCCGCTCCGTTGGAGTGTATAATATAGTTGATTTGGGGCACCTGCTCGCACACATCGCCTATGATAGCCATAGTTCTGCCTGTAGCGATAGTGAACTCAGTGCCTTTTTCGTGAGCCTCCGCAATGGCTCTGCGTGTTCTGTCTGTAACAGTGAGATGGTCGGGCGCCATGAGCGTTCCGTCCATATCCAGCGCAACGAGTTTGATAGACATAAGAGCCTCCTTAGTTTTGTTTGAGTCGGTGACGGAGACAATTCCGCACCTACCTGTATTTTACACCATAATTTTTTCCAAAACAATATTTTTCTTTTGACATTATGAACGAAAACACGACTGATTTTTTGCCCATTTCTGTAACTCACCACAGAAATGATTAAAATTTGGTATCAAACAAAAATAATTGTTGAAATTTGTCTGCCGATACTTTATTATATATTTACAAACTTTTAACAATTAGTTTTTCGGTGGTATTTGTTATGGATTTATTGAAGAAAAAGATACTCGAAGAAGGCGAAGTTTACGCCGGCAATATTCTCAAAGTGGATTGCTTTTTGAACCACCAGATAGACTGCTGCTTCCTCGGCGAAGTGGGCAAAGAATTTCATAGATTATTCAAGGACGAGGGCGTCAACAAAGTGCTGACAATAGAGGCATCGGGCATAGCCATAGGTGCGATGGTTGCGCTGGAGTTTGGCTGCCCTTTGGTTTTTGCAAAAAAGTCTAAGTCAAAAAATATCGCAGGCGATGTGTACATCACTCCCGTAGAGTCCTACACCCACGGCACCACCTATGATGTTATGGTCAGCAAAAAGTTTTTGGGCAAGGGCGACAGAGTTCTTATCGTTGACGACTTTTTGGCTGTAGGCAATGCACTCAACGGCCTTATCCGTATCGTAAAAGAGAGCGGAGCAGAGCTGGCAGGTTGCGGTGCTGTTATCGAAAAGGGCTATCAGCACGGCGGAGACAAGCTGAGAGAGCAGGGCATAAAGGTCGAATCTCTCGCTATCATTGAGTCGATGAATCACGAAACCGGCGAGGTTGTGTTCAGAGACTGATTTGGTTATCGGGCACTTGTGCCTTATAATAAAAAACATATTTTATTGGAGGAAGACTGATGAAAATCACAAAGAGAATTTTGGCAGTTCTTCTTGCAGCATTGTTTGTAGTAGCAGCTTTTGCAGGTTGCTCCTCTGACAGCGGCAAAAAAGAAGACAATACCAAAGCAGCGTCAGCAGACGCATCAAACATTAAGGTAGGTTTTATTTTCCTGCACGATGAAAACTCAACCTATGACAAAAACTTTATTCAGGCAGCAGAAGAGGCTTGCAAGTCACTTGGCATTCCTGAAAAGAACATTCTTAAAAAGACCAACATTCCTGAGGGTCAGGAGTGCTACGACGCAGCAGTTGACCTTGCAGACCAGGGCTGTAAGTTCATCTTTGCAGACAGCTTCGGCCACGAGGACTATATCATCAAGGCTGCAGAAAAATATCCTGATGTTCAGTTCTCTCACGCTACAGGTACAAAGGCTCACACAAAGAAGCTCGCTAACTTCCACAACGCTTTCGCTTCTATCTACGAGGGCAGATACCTTGCAGGTGTTGCAGCAGGTATGAAGCTCAACGAAATGATCGACGCTAAGAAGATTAAGGCAAGCGAAGCTAAGATGGGCTATGTAGGTGCTTTCACTTATGCAGAGGTTATCTCAGGCTACACTTCATTCTATCTCGGTGCAAAGAGCGTTTGCCCGACAGTAACTATGGAAGTTTCTTTCACAGGTTCTTGGTATGACGAGACTCTTGAGAAAGAGGCAGCAACAAAACTTATCAACGACAAGTGCGTACTTATCAGCCAGCACGCTGACTCAATGGGTGCTCCTACAGCTTGTGAGGCAGCAGGCGTTCCTAACGTTTCTTACAACGGCTCAACAGTTGCATCTTGCCCTAACACATTTATCGTATCTTCCAGAATCAACTGGGCTCCATACTTTGAGTATGCAATCAAATGTGTAGAAGAAGGCAAGGCTATCGATACTGACTGGACAGGCGACCTCGCTACAAATTCTGTTGTTCTTACCGACATTAACGAAAAGGCAGCAGCAAAGGGCACACAGGAAGCTATCGACAAGGCTAAGAAAGACCTTGAGGACGGCAAGATTCATGTATTCGATACAAACAACTTTACTGTAACAGTTGACAAGAAGAACAATGTAAACACAAAGGCTACTGTAGACAAGAACGGAAAGCTCACAGGCTACATGGCTGATGTTGATACAGACGAAAAGTACGAAGGCGACACAGAGGCAGTTAAGGACGGCTATTTCCACGAGTCAGAATTCCGTTCTGCTCCTTACTTCGATGTTCAGATTGACGGTATCAAGCTTCTTAACGCAAAGTTCTAACCTAACAAACTGAATTTAACACCGTGGCTGTGCATTTTTGTGCGGCCACGGCATTTGCTTTTTATTATTCAGCCCAAAAACAAAAACTTACGGAGATTATTATGAGTGAAACATTAGCACTTGAACTGAAGGGTATAACAAAAACGTTCGGCGCAAAGGTTGTTGCTAACGATAATGTTGACCTAAAGGTAAAAAAAGGACAGATTTTAGCATTGCTGGGCGAAAACGGCTCCGGCAAAACTACACTGATGAATATGGTGTCCGGAATTTATTTCCCCGACAAGGGCGAAATTTTTGTGAACGGTGAGGAAGTTGTTATTCGCTCGCCAAAGGATGCTTTTGACCACAGGATAGGTATGATTCATCAGCATTTTAAGCTCGTAGATGTATTTACCGCTACCGAAAATATTATTCTCGGTACAGACAAAAACAAAAAATTTAATCTTAAAAAAGCAGAGACAGAAGTAAAAGCAATAGCCGACAAATACGGCTTTGTTTTGGACCCGAACAAAAAGATTTATGAGATGTCCGTGTCCGAAAAGCAAACAGTAGAAATTATCAAGGTGCTGTACAGAGGCGCAGATATACTTATTCTCGATGAGCCTACCGCTGTACTCACACCCCAAGAAACAGAAAAATTATTTGACGTTCTCCGCCGTATGCGTGAGGACAATAAGTCAATTATCATAATCACTCACAAGCTCCACGAAGTATTGGAAATCTCGGACAGAGTGGCTATTATGCGTAAGGGCAAGCATATCGCCACAGTGGAAACCTCGGAGGCAACCGAGCAGTCACTGACCGAAATGATGATGGGCGAAAAGGTTGAGCTTAACATAAAGCGTGAGCCTCCTAAGAACCCAAAGAAAAGACTGAATGTAAAGAACCTTACAGTCAAAGGACTCGACGGAAATTATGCGCTTAAGGATGTTAATTTTGAGGCATTCGGCGGCGAAATTTTGGGTATCGCAGGTATCAGCGGCTGCGGCCAAAAGGAACTTTTGGAATCTATCGCAGGACTTCAAAATACTGTAAAGGGTTCCTCCATAATCTACACTCCCACAGACGACGAAAATGACGAAAAGCAGCTTGTGGGCAAGAGTCCAAAGGCAATACGCAAGTTGGGCGTTGCACTTTCTTTTGTGCCTGAGGACAGACTCGGTATGGGCCTCGTAGGCAATATGGATATTATCGACAATATGATGCTCCGTTCCTACAAATCCGGCAGCACTGCTTTCCTCGACAGAAAGAAGCCTAAAAAGCTGGCTATGAACATAATCGAAAAGTTGGATGTAGTTACGCCTAATGCACAGACTCCTGTCAGAAAGTTGTCCGGCGGTAATGTCCAAAAGGTTTTGGTAGGCCGTGAGATTGCGTCACAGCCAAAGGTTCTTATGGTTGCTTATCCCGTAAGAGGTCTCGATATCAACTCCTCCTACACCATATACGACCTTCTTACCGAACAAAAGGAAAAGGGCGTAGCAGTTGTGTTTGTCGGTGAGGATTTGGATGTTCTTATCGAGCTGTGCGACAGAATTATGGTTATCAATAACGGCAGAATTACCGGCATAGTTGACGGTCCGTCTGCCACAAAAGAAGAAATCGGTCTTATGATGACCGGAAATGCGGAGGAGGTATAACGATGAAAGAAAAGAAAGTTCGGGAACCTCTGTTCCATATTGCAAAGAGAGATAATATGCCAAAGTGGAGAGCTTGGCTGGTGCGTATCATAGCAGTAGTCCTTGCACTTCTCGTATCCGGCATTGTTACTATGCTCCTGACCGGCGAAAATCCTATCAGCGTGTACGGCACTATGATAGAAGGCTCATTCGGCACAGAGCGTCGTGTTTGGAAATTCTTGCAGGGTATCGCAATGCTCCTTTGCGTTTCACTTGCGTTGACACCTGCATTTAAGATGCGATTTTGGAATATCGGCGGCGAAGGTCAGGTGCTTATCGGCGGATTGGCTACTACCGCTTGTATGATTTGCTTGGGCGGCAAGATTCCTAATCCGCTGCTCATACTCATTATGATTATTGCCAGCGTTGCGGCAGGTGCTCTGTGGGCATTTATTCCTGCTGTGTTTAAGGCTAAGTTCAATACAAATGAGACACTGTTCACCCTTATGATGAACTATGTTGCCATTCAGCTGGTTTCATATTTTGCTATGTATTGGGAAAATCCAAAGGGCTCCGGCAGCATCGGTATCATCAATCCCGAGACTCAGTGCGGCTGGCTGCCCACAATCGGAGACTACGAGTATTTGCTCAATGTTATTGTGGTTTTGGTACTGACCGTATTTATGTACATTTATCTTAAGTACAGCAAGCACGGCTACGAAATTTCTGTAGTCGGTGAGTCTGAGAACACCGCTCGCTATATCGGCATAAATGTAAAAAAGGTAATTATGCGCACAATGCTCCTGTCGGGTGCGGTTTGCGGTGTCGCAGGTCTCCTTTTGGTAGGCGGTACAAATCATACCATCACCACCACAACAGCAGGCGGCAGAGGCTTTACCGCCATTATGGTATCTTGGCTTGCTAAATTCAATCCGATATATATGATTCTTACCTCGTTTCTTCTTGTATTCCTTGAGAACGGTGCAGGCGAAATCGCCACTATCTACGGACTGAACGAATCCTTTGCGGATATTCTTACAGGTATCATTCTGTTCTTTATCATAGGCAGTGAGTTCTTCATCAACTATGAGCTTAAGCTCACCAAGTCAAAGAAGGAGGTAAAGTAATATGGTTTCGGCAACAGTAGTTACATTCATTCAGCGTGCTGTTATGCAGGGTATTCCTCTCCTTTACGGCTCAACAGGTGAAATTATTACAGAAAAATCGGGTAACCTTAACTTAGGTATCCCCGGCATAATGTATGTGGGCGGTATCAGCGGTGTTATCGGTGCATTTTTGTACGAAAACTCCTTGAACGGTGCAGCGGCAAACGGATTTTTGGCTATTATCATTCCGCTGGTTTGCAGTATTCTCGGATCGCTTATTATGGGACTTATTTACAGCTTCCTCACCACCACATTGAGAGCTAACCAAAATGTTACCGGTCTTGCTATTACCACATTCGGTACCGGTTTCGGTAACTTCTTCGGCGGTTCACTTATTAAGATTACAGGCTCGGACGTTCCGTCTGTTACACTTACTACCACAAGTAATTTCTTCCGCACAAAGCTGCCGGGCGCAGACACTACCGGCTGGTTCGGCAAGGTATTTTTGTCCTACGGATTTTTGGCTTATGCGGCAGTAATTATTGCTATCATCGTGGCTGTGTTCCTCAGCCGTACCCGTGGCGGACTTCATCTCCGTGCAGTAGGTGAGAATCCGGCTACAGCAGATGCTGCCGGTATCAATGTTGACAGAACAAAGTACCTCGCTACTTGCATCGGTTCCGTTATCGCAGGTCTCGGCGGATTGTATTATGTAATGGACTATGCAAACGGCGTATGGTCTAACGACGGCTTTGGCGACAGAGGTTGGCTTGCTATCGCTCTGGTTATCTTCGCTATTTGGAGACCGGGCCTCGGTATCTTCGGTTCAATCCTCTTTGGCGGACTGTATATTGTGTTCCTGTTCATTCCTAATCTTGCGATGCGTACCCAGGAGCTGTTTAAGATGCTGCCTTATGTGGTTACTATCATCGTGCTTATCTTTGTCAGCATCCGTAATAAGAAAGAAAATCAAGGCCCTGCGGCACTTGGACTATCCTACTTCAGAGAGGACAGATAAATTTTTCTGTGAGGTAAAACTATGGCACTTAATAATGATATAAGCAAAGTTCTTGTCAGTGAAGAAGAACTAAAAAAAATAAATCAGCGTCTCGGCGCACAAATTACCGAGGATTTTAAGGACAAAAATCTTTTGGTTGTGGGTATATTGAAAGGCTCAATATACTTTATGACCGACCTTACACGCTATATCGACCTGCCCCTTAAGATTGATTTTTTGGCAGTGAGCAGCTACGGCAGCGGCACAAAGTCGAGCGGTGCGGTTAAGATAGAAAAGGATATCGACATAAACCTTGAGGGCTATGATATTCTTATTGTGGAGGATATTCTTGACTCGGGCAGAACACTGAACTATGTTTGTGAGTTGCTCCGCAGCAGAGGACCTAAGAGTATTTCTATCGCTACTCTTTTGGACAAGCCGGAGCGCAGAGTCGTTGACCTGACTCCCGATTATGTGGGCTGTGATGTGCCCGACGAGTTTGTGGTTGGCTACGGTCTCGACTATGACCAAAAGTATCGTAACCTCTCCTATATCGGCGCACTGAAGCGAGAAATCTACGAATAAAAAGCAAATGCCTTGTACATTTTATTGTGTACGAGGCATTTTATTTTTTTAGATATTGCAATTTGGTTACAACAGTGTTACATTTGATGTGATTACAATTTTAGAGGAATTGCGTATGTTATTTGGCAAAAAGAATAAGAGCGAAGGTTTGAATATCATTATCGTAGGCTGCGGTTTGGTCGGCTCTACTCTGGTAGAGCAGCTCAGCGGCGAGGGACATGACATAACTGTTATTGATAAAAATCCCGCAGTTATTCAGCAGCTTACCAATCAGTATGACATTATGGGCGTTTGCGGAAACGGAGCATCATTCAGTGTTCAGATTGAGGCGGGAATAAAAGAGGCTAACCTTATTATCGCCGTAACTCAGTCGGACGAGCTCAATCTGCTGTGCTGTACTGCGGCTCGCAGAGTCAGCGGCTGTGCCGCCATTGCCCGTGTACGCAACCCCGACTACAGCCTTGAGCTTGGCTATTTGCAGGAAAAGCTCGGACTCGCAATGATTATCAATCCCGAGCAGGAGTCTGCCAGAGAGATATCACGAATTTTGTCACTGCGTACTGCCCTTGAGGTGAACACTTTTGCACACGGTCAGGCAGAACTTGTAAAAATTCAAATTCCGCAGTCCAATATGCTGGACGGTATGACTGTTGCCGAACTGGGCAGACGGAGCAAGATGGATGTGCTCATTTGTGCGGTTGAGCGTAAAAAACAGATATTCATTCCCACCGGTGATTTTGAGATAGCGGCAGGAGATATTATTTCGTTTGTTGCCCCACGAAAGCAGGTGGGTATGTTCCTAAAGAAAATCGGATTTAGGACAAACAAAGTTAAGGACGCAATCATCATAGGCGGCGGAGAAATAGCATATTATCTTGCTAAATTGTTGGTTCACGCCGGAATTGATGTAAAAGTTGTAGAAAAAGATAAGCAGCGCTGCGAAGAATTGAGCGTGTCCGTGCCTAAGGCTACAATAATCTGCGGCGACGGCACCGACGAAGACCTTCTTAGAGAAGAAGGCATAAAGGATGTTGAGGCAGTTGTGCCTCTCACCGACAGCGATGAGGAAAATATTTTGCTCACCCTACACGCTCGTCAGATGTCTAATACAAAGACAGTCACAAAAATTAACAGAGTGTCATTCGGCGATGTTATCGACCGTTTGGATTTGGGCTCGGTTATTTATCCCAGCTATATAACCTCGGAGGCAATCATCGCTTATGTCCGTGCCAAAAATGCATCATATGACAGCAACATTGAGACCATGTCCCATATGTTTGACCAGCGTATCGAGGCTATCGAGTTTAGAGTGGCAGAGCAGTCGAGAGTGACTGATACTCCTCTTATGGACCTTGACCTAAAGAACGATTTGCTCATTTGTTTCATTAACCGCCACGGAAAAATTATTATTCCCAGCGGTCACGATTGTATAAAAGCAGGCGACACTGTGATGATAGTAACAAAGCACAAAGGATTTACCGATATCGGTAATATATTGAAGTAAGGTATAACGGATCTATAATCAGAAGAATAATAGGATATGTCTTGATACTTGAGGGCGGGCTTATGCTTTTGCCCTGTATCGTTGCACTCGTTTATGGCGAGAGGCAGGGATTTGCATATCTTATCACAGCTGTCGGCTGTTTGGTGCTCGGCTATTTGCTGAAGCTGAAAAAGGCGAAAAATACAGTCTTTTATCTAAAAGAGGGATGTGTAGCCACTGCACTCAGTTGGATAGTGCTCAGTGTGTTCGGTTCAATTCCGTTTATGCTGACGGGAGAGATTCCGTCACCTATCAACGCATTGTTTGAGACCGTTTCGGGATTTACTACCACCGGTGCAAGTATACTGACCGATGTTGAGGCTATGTCACACTGCTCACTGTTTTGGCGCAGCTTTACTCACTGGGTAGGCGGAATGGGCGTGCTTGTGTTTTTGCTTGCGGTTGTTCCGCTGTCTGGCGGTTCTAACATAAATCTTATGAAAGCAGAGAGCCCCGGTCCCTCGGTAGGCAAGCTTGTGCCGAAAATGCGCCGCACGGCTCGTATTCTGTATGTCATCTATTTTGCTATGACTGTCGTTGAGATTGTTATGCTGCTCTGCGGCGGTATGCCGCTGTTCGATTCGATGACGCTTTCTTTTGGCTCGGCAGGTACCGGTGGCTTTGGCATCAAGAATGACAGCGTGGCAAGTTATTCTTCCTATTGCCGGTGGGTTATTACCGTGTTTATGGCACTGTTTGGAATTAACTTTAATTTCTACTACTTCCTTCTCTTTCGTCAGTTCAAAAAGGCTTTTGGTATGGAGGAGGTTCGTGCCTACATTCTTATTATCATTGCGGCGACAGGCATAATCTTTGCTAATACTATACAGATATACAATAATTTTTCAGAGGCGTTGTGCAAGGCGGCATTTCAAGTTTCATCTGTTATTACCACAACAGGATTTTCTACTGCCGACTTTAATCAGTGGTCTGATTTGTCTAAGAGCGTTTTGTTCCTGCTTATGTTTATCGGTGCCTGCGCCGGCAGTACCGGCGGCGGACTGAAGGTGTCCCGTCTGCTTGTGGGTGCAAAGACCGTTCGCAAGGAGTTAGGCTCCTATATCCACCCAAAGAGCGTTAAAAAAATTACCCTCGACGGAAAGCCGGTCGAAAAAGAGGTCATCAGAGCCACAAATGTATATTTCATTACCTATGCTCTGATATTTGTGGGCAGCTGGCTGATAGTATCGCTGGAGGATTATGATATTATTACAAACCTGACCGCTGTGGCGTCGGCGTTCAATAATATCGGCCCCGGTCTTGAGCTTGTCGGTCCGGCAGAAAACTTTAATTTCTTATCACCTATTTCTAAGAGTGTTTTGATTTTTGATATGCTGGCAGGCAGACTTGAGCTTTTCCCGCTTCTTGTTTTGTTCAATCCGAGATTGTGGCGTGAGCGCAACACGCAGATTGCCAACAGACTAAGAAAAAAGCGTGGCTAAAATAATAACAAGTATAATAAAAAAGACAGTGTTGAGTTGTTTCAACACTGTCTTTTGTTGTTTTTGGATTATTCTTCTTCGTACTCGTCCTCGTTTTCCCAGTTATGATAGATGTTCTGCACATCGTCGTTTTCCTCGAACATTTCTATCATACGAGCCATTTTTTTCATATCCTCTTGGCTCTCGAGACGGGTGTATGTTGACGGAATATAAGCTGCTTCGGAGGAGATAATGTGGTATCCCTTTTCTGCCAGCTCATCACGAATGACGCCTACATCGTTAGGCTCGGTGCGGATTTCAAAGATTTCTTCATCATCGGTGAGAAAATCTGATGCACCTGCCTCCAGAGCGTCCTCCATCAGCTGATCTTCGTCTACGTCTTCCTTTTCGATTACGATAACACCCTGCTTTTCGAACATAAATGTTACTGAGCCCGGGTTACCCATATTTCCGCCTGCTTTGTCAAAGTAGTGTCTAACCTCGCCGGCAGTTCTGTTACGATTGTCTGTCAGTGCCTCTACCACTACAGCAACACCTGACGGACCGTAGCCCTCGTAGATGATTTCTTCGTAGTTTGTGTTGTCGGAGTCGCCTGCGGCTTTTTTGAGCATACGCTCAATGTTGTCGTTTGGCACATTGTTCTGCTTAGCCTTTGCGATTACATCACGGAGCTTTGCGTTATTGTTAGGGTCGGGACCGCCGTTCTTTACTGCTACGGCAAGTTCACGACCGATTTTTGTGAATACCTTTGCTCTTGCTGCGTCGTTTGCACCCTTTTTGCGTTTGATGGTGCTCCATTTGTTATGTCCGCTCATAATATACGCCTCTTCTTTTAGAATTAAAACTATATTATTTTACCATATATGAGAGTACCTTGCAAGAGCGAATTTTACTTAGTCAGCGCCTTTCCGTTTACATACAGCGTATAGCCGTTTAGGTCTATATTGGAGTAGCTGCCGTCACTGTCGGAGAGCGAGGTGACATAGCTGTCGCCGGTCAGCTTTATTTTTGAGTTAGAGTCCAGAGTCGGACTGATTTTTTCGGCACTGTTGTCGCCGTTGATTGTTCCCGTGTAGTCAGATGAGGCCATTTTTATTGTAACAGCGGAGATTTTGTCTGCTGTTATATTTCCTTTCAGCGTTTGATTTTTGGCAGTCAGAGTTACATTGCCGCCGTTTGAGCCGCTGTTGCCCCATTCGCTTGTGCCCTTTGCACTCAGCAGAATATCACTGCCGTAGGAAAGCTTTGTGTTGGTAAGGTTAATACTTGCGTCGGTGTTGGTTACGAAAAACATAGGCGCACTTTTGTAGTAGTCACTGTCAGAGGAGATAGTGAGTGTAGAATTTTTTGATGTAAATGTTCCTTCGCCTGTGCCGGCATCACCTGACATAGATTGATATATCATTACACCGCAGGAGTCGGTTTTGTTGTCTGTGCCACGATTGCCTTTTCCGCTGCAGGTCAGAGCAGAGTCGATTACAGCGGCACTGTTTTTGCCCTCTACTACGACCATTTGGGAGTTGGCGGCACTGCCTTTTGTGTCGCTGATGCTGATATTGCCCGTGGAATAAATAATCGGTGAGCCTGTGCCGGCAGTGGATAATTCGGAGCTTTTTGCAGTGACAGTGCCCTCGCCTCTGTCCGTTGCGAGAGCGGCGCAGGAGTTGCCTTGGGTAGATACGGTCACATTGTCAGCCTCAATATATCCGCCGTAGGTGGCGTCGAGTCCTCTCGCCGACGACTCACCTGTGGAAATAACAGTTGAGTCGCTGATATATACTTTTGAGTCCTCTCCGGTGGAGAATACTGCGTTAGCACCTTTAGCAGATGTGGTTATTTTTGAATTTTTTATAGTGGCTGTACTGCCTTTTGTTGTCAGTACAGCCGCATTGATGCCATAAAATTCGCTGTTTTCGGTGTTGGTGGAGTCACCGCTTTTTGTTACGGTCGCACCTGATACAGTGGCATTTCCGCCGTCTTGAACGAGTATTGCGTTTTCGTCGGATTTTGTGGAGGTGTAGGCGGCACTTAGTGTTTGTTCGCCGTCTACCTCTGTTGCGCCGGAGGCATCTGCGGACTGTGTTTGTTCGTTTGGTGCGGCATAATTTCCGCCTTGCATTTTGTTAGACAGGAGCAAATCGCCTGCGGTGAGTCCGCCGCCTGCAATCAGCACTGCCAGCACGAATGCTAACAGCCTTTTGTTACCCTTCAGCGTTGCATTCAGTCCTTTTTTATTCAAGCCGGACATAATGAGGTATGCGATTATTGCAACCAAAGCTATTGATTCTATACCGAACAGAATATATAGGGCTGTGTTGCTGCCGGAATTAGTGCTGTTGTTTGTGGGCAGGGACGGCGGCTGTTGTGATGAGTCGCCGCCCTGCTTGGGGGAAGAGGATTGACTGTCGGACTTAGAATTGTCCGTGGAGTTGTTATTGTTACTGTTATCGGAAGTACCGCTTTTATTTTCGCCGTTTTCATCAGGCTTTGACGGAGGGACAGATTGATTTGTGCCGTTATCAGACGGCGGATTTTGTCCGCTCGGTGCTTGGGCGCTCTGTCCCATATTTTGATTCGGGCGGCAGTGTTGTCGGGTGCCTGTGCTTTGTATGTGAACACCATTGCTGTGCACAGCGCAGCGGCGGTGAGTATCATCACAATGTTTCGTATCAGTCTTTTTTTATCGGCTTGATTATTGGATTTGTTGTTTGCTTTTTTCATTTGTATCACTCCTTTTGTTGTCATCATACTATCACCCGCCGGTGATGTGATTGTGATGAAATACGATTTTGTTCATTAACAAAATACAAATTTTCATCACATTTTGTTATGTTTATTTTTTGCACATAAGGACAAAATAATCTTCGGGGTGTTTTTATGAGAAAAGCAATTCGTGTTTTTGATATATTTTTCGCCGCTGTGTGTGCTGTACTCTTTGTTATGATAGGTGTAGGAGCATATGCTCTGCCGGACTCTGTTATTACTTACGGCGGCAGTGAGACGCCCTTTTCTTCCATATATTCCTACGCAGATACTAAGAATACCAGCGCAAAACTTGTTGACGCTCAAACTGCGTCACCCAGACAGAGAACAATAAAAATTTTTGGCGTTGTTCCGGTAAAAACAGTTACCGTTACCGACAAAGACAGTCAAAATGTTTTGGTCAGCGGCGACTCTTTCGGTATAAAGCTGTACACCGACGGCGTTATTGTGGTGGGTACTCAGTCTGTTGAGTCATCGGGCAAAAAGAAAAATCCCGCCGCCGATGCCGGTATCGAGGTGGGCGATATAGTCGTGTCCATAAACAACGAAAAGGTCTATTCGTCCGACCGTGTCAGCGAGATATTGAATGATAACAACGGCGCCGCTTTTTCTGTTAAGGTAAAGCGAGACGGCAGGTACAAGACATTTTCCGTCACTCCCGTGTTTGACTCAAAGGAGGATTGTTACAAGGCGGGTATGTGGGTTCGTGATTCTACAGCCGGCATAGGCACTATCACTTTTTTTAATCCGTCTGCAAGAACTTTCGGCGCTCTCGGTCATCAGGTGAATGATGTGGATACCAATGAGATTATGCCCCTGTTTCGTGGAGAGGCAGTTTCCGCCAAGGTGACTAAAATACAAAAGGGCAATTCCGGTACAACAGGCTCCCTCGTGTGCGATTTCGGTACTTCGGTTATCGGCAAGCTGAAAGAAAACACAGATTGCGGCGTGTTCGGCACCTACACCTCTCAGCCCTCTTGCTTCGGCTCCTATCCCGTGGCGGCACAGCAGGAGGTAAAAAGGGGAAAAGCACAGATTTTGAGTACCGTGGACGGAAAAGGTCCTCGGCTGTATGATGTCGAAATATCTCATATCACATATAACGAAAACAATCGTCAACGCAATATGATGATAAAAGTCACCGACAAGGACTTGATTGCAAAGACCGGCGGAATAGTTCAAGGTATGTCCGGCAGTCCTATTATTCAAGACGGAAAGCTGGTGGGGGCAGTAACCCATGTCGTGATTTCTAACCCAAAACGAGGCTACGGCGTGTTCGCACAGACTATGCTGGAGGAGTCCGAAAGGGTATAAAAATACCCGAACAAAGCATTGCCGCTCTGTTCGGGTGTGGATAGTTCGATTATTCTGCGTCGGACGCTACATAGTTATCGGGGATTGTTACATTGAATTCCTTAGCCTTATCTTTGTTATATACATAAGTAAGGTTCTTTGTCTGGTAGATATTCATAGTAGCAGGGTCTTTTCCGTTTACGAGAATGTCATAAGCGTATTCGCCTGCCTTTTGACCGATTTCGTAGAAAGAAATGGACAGTGTAGCTACAGCGTTTGTGTTTTTGAATATACCGTCCTCACCTGCGTAGATAGGAGTCTTTTCCTTTGTGCAGGCTGCGTCGATAACTCCGCCGTTAGATGCAGCTGTGTTGTCAGTCGGTACATATATTACATCGGAGTTCTTAGCCGCAGTAAGAGCTACTGCCTGAATATCGTTTGAGTCTGTGAATGAGTAGAATGTGCACTGTACTCCCTTAGCTTCCAATGCCTTCTTTATTTCGTCTACCTGGAATTTTGAGTTAGCCTCGGATGAGCAATACAGGCAGCCTACCTTCTTTGTCTTCGGGAACAGCTTGAGCAGTTCCTCTGCCTGAGTAGCAAGAGGAGCAATATCGCTTGAGCCTGTTACATTGATACCGGTTGCACCGTCGGATGCCATATCTATTTTGAGTGCTGTGCCATAGTCTGTGATAGATGTGCCGACTACAGGTGTCTTGCTCGCTACTGTAGCGGTAGCGGCTGCGTTAAGTGCCGCTGTACCGTTAGCCATAATCAAATCGTAGCTTGAGGATACGAATTTGTTGGTGATGGTGGAGCAAGTGGTTGGGTCGCCGCCTGCGTTTTGGAAATCAAAGTCAAAGGTGATTCCCTTTTCTTTTCCCATTTCGGTCAGCTTGTCCTCAAAGCCTTTTGTAGCGGCGTCGAGAGCATCGTGCTTAGCCAGCTGGCAGATACCGACTTTATAGCTTGTCTTAGCCTCTTTCTTTTCTGCTGTGCCCGACTGTGACGAGCATCCTGCAAAAAGACCGCCTACCATAACGGCGCTGAGAGCTACGGCAGTGATTTTCTTTACTAATTTGTTCATAGTTTTACCTCTCTCTTTTGTGGTTTTTGTAGTGTATTTTCAGTTTAGCACATAAAAGCGTTAAAGTCAACAGCAAATTGATTTTTTTGTGTTGACTATTTCAACGCTTTAAAGTATAATAAGGAAGTAATTATATATTTTAGGGAGCAATAGTTTTTCTGTTGCTCCTAATTGATTGAAATGAGGTATTATTATGGGAGCCTTTATGGGAGCCTTCGCCAACGCTCTGCCCGGCGCAATAGGACAGGGACTTATTTGGGGCATTATGGCTATCGGTGTGTATATCACCTTCAGAGTGCTTGACTTTGCCGACCTTACTGTAGACGGAACATTGGCTACAGGCGGCGCAACTCTTGTTATGTGCATGGCAGGAGGAATGAATGTTTATTTGGCACTGTTTGTTGCATTTTTGGCAGGCTGTGCAGCAGGTCTCGTTACGGGACTTTTGAATACTGCTTTCGGTATTCCGCCTATTCTTGCCGGTATTCTTACTCAGCTTGCACTGTATTCGGTCAATCTGCGTATTATGGGCAAGGCTAATCAGCCTATATCACCCTATAACTACAAATTAGCTGTCAGCATGGCTGACATAAAAATGGCTATAGTGGTTGTTGCGATTTTTGTTGTGGCTATCATTGCTGCATTGTATTGGTTCTTCGGCACAGAGATGGGACACGCCATCCGTGCTACAGGTTCCAATATGAATATGGCTCGTGCAAACGGTATCAATATCAGTATGTCTAAGATTGTCGCACTGATTCTTTCTAACGGTCTTGTTGCTCTTTCCGGCGGACTTTTGGCACAGTACCAGGGTTTTGCAGATATAAATATGGGCAGAGGTGCAATCGTTATCGGTCTTGCGGCAGTTATTATCGGTGAGGTAATTTTCAGCAAGATATTCAAGAACTTTGCTCTAAAGCTTCTTGCAGTTGCATTCGGTGCCATTATCTATTATGTAGTAATGCAGTTCGTAATCAATTTGGGACTGAATACAGATGACCTTAAGCTGCTCACAGCTGCTATCGTTGCTGTATTCCTCGGTATTCCTTATATCAAGAATAAATATGCCGAAACCCATGTAAAACAAAAAAAGGTCAAGGGGGACAAGTAATATGTTAGTAATTAAAAATGTTCACAAGACCTTCAATCCCGGTACAATCAACGAAAAGAAGGCATTAAACGGCATTGACCTTACACTGAATGAGGGCGATTTTGTAACCGTAATCGGCGGCAACGGTGCCGGCAAATCTACTATGCTCAATATGATAGCAGGTGTTTATCCCGTGGACTGCGGCAGTATCGTAATCGACGGCAAGGATGTTACTAAGCTCCCTGAGCACGCTCGTGCAAAATTCATAGGCAGAGTATTTCAAGACCCTATGAACGGAACTGCGGCTGATATGCAGATTGTAGAAAATCTTGCGTTGGCATCTCGCAGAGGAAAGCACAGAGGCCTCGGCCCCGGAGTTAAGCATAAGGAAAAGGAGCACTATCGTGAGCTTTTGGCGAGTCTCGGACTCGGACTTGAGGACAGACTTACCTCTAAGGTTGGACTTTTGTCCGGCGGTCAGCGTCAAGCTGTAACGCTGCTTATGGCTACTTTGCGCAAGCCTAAGGTTCTTCTTTTGGACGAGCACACAGCGGCTCTCGACCCAAAGACAGCGAAAAAAGTTCTTGACCTTACCGAAAAAATTGTTGCAGAGAACAACCTTACCACCATTATGATTACTCATAATATGAAGGATGCAATACACATTGGAAACCGTCTCGTTATGATGAACGAGGGCAAGATAATATATGATGTCAGCGGCGAGGAGAAAAAGGCTCTTACCACTGCTGACCTGCTCGATAAGTTTAAGCTAACCTCGGGCGAGGATTTGGACAACGACAGAATACTTTTGTCAGAATAAAAGGTGATTATTATGGCACTGCCTAAGGACCCGTTTATGCTTCTCAGCGTAGTGAATACAAAATTGAGAGATTATTATTCGACATTGGACGCCTTGTGCGACGATTTAGGCGAAAACAAAGAAGATATTGTTTCGGCACTTTCCGCAGTGGGCTTTGAGTACGACAAGGAGCGAAATCAGTTTGGATAAAACCGACAGCGAAAAGAATGTGCAGTACGGACGGTCGGGACACAGACAGCGTATGCGTGAGTCCTATCTTGCTTCGGGCACGGAGCATATGGCTGACCATCAGATTTTGGAGCTGTATTTGTCCCTTGTTATTCCACGCCACGATGTGAAGGAGACTGCCTACAATCTTATGAACACCTTTGGCTCTCTTGAGGGCGTGTTCAACGCCGAGGTGGCAGACCTTAAGGAAGTGAAAGGTATCGGCGAAAACACCGCTATACTGATTTCTCTTTTCAAAGAAATTTGCAGTCGTGTAGATGCAAACAAGACTAAGAGTATCCGCAGTCTCGACAGCACCGAGATTGCAGAAAAGTATGTTACCTCTGTTCTTAATCGCTTTAGAGAAGAAAAAATTATGGTGATTTCGCTGAGCAGCAATCTGCGTGTAATAAATTATCATCTGTTTGATACCGGCGGAGCCGGCTTCGCTATGGTGTCGCCTAAAGATATTGTTTCCGCAGTTTTGGCTGACCATGCAGCTCAGATTATCCTGGCGCACAATCACCCGTGGGGAAAGGCTGACTTTTCTGCCAACGACATAAATTTTACTCTCAGTGTTCGTGATATTATGCGTACATTGGGTATAAATTTGATAGACCATATTGTAGTGGGTGACGAAAATACCGTATCTATGCGGTCACATAAGACTTATAAAAATTATTTTTAATACTGCTTAGCACCGACTTTGGATTTTTCCTTGACAAGTCGGTGTTTTGTTGTTATAATATCAAGGCTTGGCAGAGGCTGAGCAATCCTTGCGCAAGGGAATTGCGCCAATAGTCCAAAAGGAGGTGCTGAAGAATGGCATTAAAGAATTATGAAATCGTTATGGTTTTTTCACTTTCAAAAGGTGAAGAGGCAGTTGAAGCTCTTAAGACAAAGTTCACTGACCTTATTTCTAAGAATGGCACTCTCGGTGAAGTAGACGAATGGGGTAAGAGAAAGCTCGCATATCCTATCAACTACGAGACAGAGGGTTACTATGTTCTTATCAACTTCGCTTGTGAAGAATCTTTCCCTGCAGAGCTCGACCGTGTAATCAACATCACAGACGGCGTTCTCCGTTCACTTATCGTCGCTAAAGGCGAATAATCGGGAGGGCGTACTATGATAAATATGGTTGCACTTATGGGCAGGCTTACTTATGAGCCGGAGCTTAGGACTACACCTTCGGGCGTATCCGTTCTTCGTTTTCAGGTGGCTTGCGACAGATCGTACCAAAAAGCAGGTGAAGAACGCAAGGCTGATTTTATCGACTGTGTGGCTTGGCGTCAGACAGCTGAGTTTATCAGCAGATATTTTCACAAGGGTTCGATGATTGCCGTAGAAGGAACTATCCAGACCGGCAATTATACCGACAAAAACGGTAACAACAGAAAACAGGTAGAAGTTCTCGCCAACAATGTTTCTTTCTGCGGCTCAAAGGCTGAGTCCGGCACAGGAAACCAAAGCAACAACTCATTCAATCAACCTGCACCGAGCTATGCATCGGCAGACAACAGCGATTTTGAAGAAATTGTTGATGATGACGACGATCTTCCATTCTAAGAATTTATTATTTTCCAAAGGAGGAAAAAACCGTGGCATACAATAAAGGCCCAAGAAAAGGTCGCAGAAAAGTTTGTCAGTTCTGCGTTGAGAAGACAGAGGTTATCGATTACAAAGATGTATCAAAGCTTAAGAAGTTTGTTTCTGAGAGATCTAAGATTCTCCCTCGCCGTGTAACAGGCACTTGTGCAAAGCACCAGAGAGAGCTCACAACAGCTATCAAGAGAGCTCGTCACCTTGCTCTTCTTCCTTATACAGCTGACTAATAAGAAGATTTATCCCGAACTGTTCGGTTCGGGATTTTTTGTTGAAAAAGTTTTTAGTTTGTGCTATTATCTGCTTGATAAGGGAAAACTAAGCATAAAAAGGAGCGATATATATGTATACAGAAGTTACAAAAGAAAATTTTGACGAAGAAGTAAAAAACTATGACGGCAAAGTCCTTGTGGACTTTTGGGCAGAATGGTGTGCACCGTGTATGATGCTCTCACCTATAGTAGATGAGGTAGCAGAGGAAGAAGATGACATTAAGGTCTGCAAGGTGAATTGCGATGTGGCTCGTGATTTGGCGTTGGAGTTCGGCATTATTTCCATCCCTACACTGCTGGTATTTGACCACGGCGAAATTGTGAATAAGTCCGTAGGTCTGGTAGAAAAGCAGGATATACTCAATTTGATAAAATAAATTGCACTGTTACGTCTCTTAGATGCAATTATTTCACTTTTCTGTTGACAACAGTGCAATATTTGCACTATAATATGGCAGAGGTGCAATTATGGATACACTAAAAGAATTAAGAATAGAAAAAAAGTTGACGCAGCAGCAGGTTGCGGACATGGTAGGAATTTCTCTCCGCTCCTATAAATCATATGAAAATGATGATAATAAGACAGATACAATCAAATATAGATATATCGTCGAGGAGCTGAAAAAGATAAATCCGATTGATGAAGAACACGGTATTTTATCATTGGACGATATAAAGTCAAAATGCGAAGAAATTTTTGATTCCTATGGTGTTGAATATTGTTATCTGTTTGGCTCTTATGCCAAGGGAAAGGCTACGCCAACCAGCGATGTTGACTTGCTGATATCATCGGATATTAGGGGTATAAAATTTTTTGGGTTGATAGAGGAATTGAGAGAGCGTTTGCATAAAAGAGTTGATGCTCTCGACATAAACCAGCTTAGAGACAACATTGATTTGGTTCAGGAAATATTGAGGGATGGAATAAAAATTTATGGATAACATTAAGAATGATGCTTATTATATTGCAAAAATAAAATCCGATTTATCATTCATTACCGAACATATGGAAGATGTTGATATGGAAGAACTGAGTCAAAATGAAATATTGCTGGACTCAATGTTGTTCCGAATGATTCAAATTTCTGAAAATACAAAGTGGCTTACGGAAGAATACAAACTATCAAGACCTTCTGTCCCATGGTACGCAATATCGGGTCTAAGAAACAGAATAGTTCATGATTACGGAAATGTGGATTTGAATGTGGTTTATGATACTCTAAAAAAAGATGTTCCGGAACTTTTGAAAATGATATAAGAACAGCACCGTGATACGCAGAACAAGAAATTAAACTAATCATTTTCTTTTTTTGCAGTATCACGGTGCTGTTTTTTGTTTTAGAACATGGACATTAGGGTGTCGAGCACTTCTTTGTCCTCGTCGGTAACTCTGAAATTTGTGCGGATTTTGTTGCCGTCGGTGTCTGTTATGCTAAATTCTATTACTGCACCCGGGACAGTTCTGCCTCGCATATCGGCGAAAAAGTGTTTTAGCTTTGGGTGTCTGCCGTCGAATGCGGTGAGTTGGTCTTTTATTTTCATAAGTTGCATCGGGTTTATATTCATATCTGTACCTCCGTAGGATTGTATTCTACCATATTTTCGACAGATAGTAAATAATTGTTATTTTTTGTGACAATATTTTTGAGTTTACTATTGCACTGCTTCGTGCTAAAATGAGGACACGAAAATAAGGAGGCAATATTATGCTCAGAAAGATAATAAAAATAGATGAAAAAAAGTGTAACGGCTGCGGCGCTTGTGCCCGTGCCTGTCACGAGGGTGCAATAGATATGGTGGACGGAAAGGCAAAGCTGGTCCGTGAACATTATTGCGACGGCTTGGGCGATTGCTTGCCGGCTTGTCCGACAGACGCTATTTTCTTTGAGTTTCGTGAGGCGCCTGCCTATGATCACGAGGCTGTTCTGGCATCGCAGGCAAAAAAGGGAATACATTTCGGCGGCTGCCCCGGCAGCAGAGCGCAGATGATAAATCACAATACTTCGCCGGATTTCAGCGGTACAGTGCCCGGCAGACTCAGACAGTTTCCTGTCCAAATAAAGCTGGTGCCGGTTAATGCTCCGTATTTTGACGGATGTGATTTGTTGATAGCCGCCGATTGTACAGCCTATGCTTACGGTAATTTCCATAAGGATTTTATTGACGGAAAAATCACTCTAATCGGTTGCCCAAAGTTAGACGCAACGGATTACAGCAATAAGCTCGCAGAGATTTTGACAGCAAATGATATAAAATCAATAACCGTCACACGAATGACGGTGCCGTGCTGCGGCGGAATTGAACACGCAGTACGCTCGGCTGTGGATAGATGCGGCAAGGATATACCGCTGTCGGTGTATACAATATCGCCGTCAGGGGATATAATGAGATAAAATTAAAGCTCCATACTTGGTTAATCCGAGTGTGGAGCTTTATTCGTTCATCAGGTTTTTGGTGAGAGTTTTTATGTTTTCGCAGGCATGACCGAGGGTGTCGCCGAAATTCTTTTTTCTAAATTCTTCAATAACGGATTGGTCTATTTTGCCCTCTTTTACTATCTTGGCAATTTCTTCGTCTGTTCGTGCCATCGGGCCGGGTATAAACGCCTTAAAGTCGTGGTGAAAATCACGGTTCTTTATGAATTTTTCGAGGTCGAACACAAAGAATGCCATAGGTATTCGCAAAATTGACGCCTCAAAAATAACGCTGGAATAATCTGTGACCAAAAATGAGGTGACAGGGAGCACATCGTTTATGTCCTCTGATGAGCAGTCAATCATTCTGTGAGCGTTCTCGTCACCGCAGGTGAATTTTTCGTGGAGGTAAGGGTGCAGCTTGATAGCGATAACCCATTCGTCTCCGAGAATTGAGAGAACTTTGTCTACATTGAACTTTTCTGTAGGGTAGTAGCAGTTTCCGTTGCCCTTTCCACGAAATGTTGGAGCGAAAAGCAAAACCTTTTTGTCCTTTAGGTCGGGATACTTTTCATATATTTTTTCTCTCGTTTTTGCGAGATGCTCCTCATCCACCAGAGCGTCGCATCTGGGTGAGCCCAGCGGCAGTAACTTGTAGTCGCTGATTCCGAATACTTCGGCATAAATCTCGGTTACATCGGGTGAGCTGACTATAGCGAGGTCATATTGTCTGTGGTTGCGGGAGTTGACCTCCAGTCGTGAGGTCTTGTGAATTCTCGAATATCCGGCGGTCTTAAATGCGCCGCAGCCGTGCCATAGCTGAATGAGAGTCGTGCCGGCTTTCTTTTTTACATAGCTGATTAGGTGGTAGTAGTCGTCTACATATACTATCCGTGAGGTCATATACAGCCACATAAATTTTGGCAGTACCTTCAGCGTGCCCTTTGCACCGCCGCTGCGACATACCAGATGAATGTCGGCACCCTCAATGCCTTTTACCGTTTCGTAGACTGCCTTTAGGTTGCCTTTAGGCTCGTCATCACGATTTGTAAAGAAAGAAATTCTGTTCTTTTTTATCTTCAGCATTCTGAATGGTGTGGAAACAATGTTGAACAGTACGCTGACAGCGATTTTTTCCTTTTCTCGCTTTGTACAGCTGAGATAATATTTCAGCGGATTGCGCTTGTGGCGAGGCATTGTCAGGTCTGTGTCGAAGCGTACACCGTTGTCTATTCCGTTGCTGAACACAAAGCTGACTTTGATTTCGCCGTCGGGCTTTTTTAGGAATATGTCATTGCTGTCATATGTTCCGATGGATACGATGCTGTCACCGTCCATAAATGTCTTCATAGGCAGGCGGCGATTTTCTTTGCCGCAAGAGAACACTATAGCTACTCGTGGGCTGTACACCGTGTCCTTTGGAAAAAAGCGAACTTCAATCTCTGCGGCTGCAGGATTGTGGCGGCAAATATTAAATTTTTCAATTTTCATTTCTGCCAAGCTCATAGCGTTTTCCTTTGGTTAGTTATTTCTTTTCATATACTATGTGTGAAAAGGCTGTGCCGTTCACATCGTAGTGTGCAATTTCTTTTTTTGTGTAATCGTTTTTGTCAAAAGCGGGGAAGTAGGTGTCTGCGTCCGGCTCCTCTGCCTCTATTTCGGTCAGATAGAGCTTGTCTGCTTTTGGCAAAAACAGGTTATATATGCTTCCGCCGCCGATTATGAACACCTCGTCGGTATCTGCTGCGGCGATTGCCTCTTCGGGTAAGGATACTGTGCATATGCCATCTGCCGAATATGCGCTGTCACGGGTGATTACTATATTCTTTCTGCCGGGCAGTGCTTTAGGCAGTGACTCAAATGTCTTTCTGCCCATTATTACAGAGTGACCCATAGTGGTTTCTTTAAAGAATTTCATATCCTCTTTGAAGTGCCATATTAGGTCGTTGCCTTTGCCTAATTCGTTGTTTTTGCCTATTGCGGCTATCATACTGATTGTCATTGCTTGTCCTTTATTGTGAGATAGGGAATTTAATTTTGCCCATATGTTTGTAGTCTATCAGCTTTACATCGTTCAGGTCCTTTGAGTTGTCGAACTTAAAGAAATCGTCAACCTCCGGATTGAGCCATAGCTTTGGTGCAGGATAGTCACCGTTTTCTTCAAATCTGCGGAGTTGCTCCTTTATGCCGTCTACCTGATTTACATATATATGGGGGTCTTTTATGCTCCAATCCATAGTTCCGGGCTTCAGACCGGTTACTTGGGCGAGCATACACAGCAGGACTGCGTATTGTGTCACATTGAACGGCAGTCCCAAAGGCACATCGCAGCTGCGCTGGTGTACCCAGCAGTTTAGGTAGCCGTTTGTTACATCCCATTCGCTTGACCACACACAACTCGGCAGTACGGCAGTGTCGAGATAGTCGTTCTGCCACAGAGTCATAATCATTCTGCGGTCTCGTGGATTATTTTTGATTGTGTCTATAAGTTTTTGAGTCATTTGGAACTTGTTTACTATATATCCGTATGCCGTTCCGATAGTGTGAGCGTATTCTTTGCCGAAATTTTTGTGCACTGTCTGCTTTGTGAGCTTGCCGTTTTCGTCGGGTAGGAGCTGGGTAGCAGTCCATATTCCGTCCTCATCTATCTCCCATTCGTTCCATATCTTAACATTTCTTTCTTGCAGCCAACGCACATCGTTGGACTGTGCCTGATATATCCACAGCATCTCCAAAACAGCCTGACGAATGAACAACTGCTTTGTGGTCAGGATAGGAAATTCTTCTCTCAAGTCAAAGTGAAAATGATGAGACGGTACTTTTATTGAATTAGTTCCGGTACGATTGGTGACCTCTGTACCTTCTGTTAATATTTTTTTGCATAATCCGAGATAATCCTTGTCCCATTGTGACATAAAAAACACCGTCCCTCCGGCAGAGACCGAAACTCCCCACCATAATCTATACTTGTCATATATAATAATATATATAGACTTCTTTGTCAACTTTGAATAGCGGCTTTTTGCCAATATAAAAACAGAAAAAATAAACCAAAAATAAACGGATTCTGTAGAAAATATAAAGTCCACACAAAAAATATAAGATGTGCACAAATCACTGCGGAAAATTTTGGGAATAATGCCCATAGCCCCATTGTTGACGACAAAATATAAAAAGTTGTATAATATTCATAATAGTATAAGTATACTCGCACAGTATGTGCTTTTGTCCGGAGGGGATAAATATGAAAAGTAAATTGACTAAAAGAATGATAAGCGTTCTCTTGGCAGTGGTGCTGTCATTGTCGGGAATAATTCCGGCTATGACGGCTTTTGCAGGTGACGGTGTAGAGGGACATTATGATCTCCAAATATTTTTTTCTGACACCGACACTATGGTTCCTACCTACGAGGACGACGGTACCACCGCATACAAGTACCATATCAAAGAGGGCGAGACACTTCAGCTTACATACAAGTTGATTGACTCCGCTTGGCCTGATAACGGTAAGATAAAATGGTACAGCGAGGCTCCCGAGCTCGTTGATGTGGACCAAACAGGTAAGGTCAAGGGATTTGACTCCTCAAAGGGTGCTGTTATTAAGGCATGGATCAACAATGAGGTTAGGCCTATTCCTATCGTAGGTAAGCTTATGGCTACCGTTATCGAAAAGGCACTGTTTAATGATAAAGTAAATGTAGACACGATGGATACGGAAGAAATTGTAGACCTTGTTATTAAGGCGCTCGGTTCCGATTCTATTCTTGCCGACTATATCGAGGCGTACAGCGGACAGCTGGTTGACTCACTGAGAGATTATCTCGACCGTATCAACTCTGTGGTTCACTGCGTGCTCTATGACGGCAACGGTGAGCAGGTTGCAGACGACTCTGTTCAGTTCGTTGTAGAAAAGAATGAAGAATGGTATGCTAATTTCCTCCCCAACGGCACACATATTACCAACAAGTCCCAGATTGCCGAAACTCAGGCAGTGGGCAATACTGTACAGCTCTATGCTCTCACTACCCCTCAGAGACTTCAGTTCGGTACACAGTATTCCGTAAAATCCACATCTATCTTCTCCACCGGCAAGGTAGTAGCTACAGTTACAGACGGCGGTCTTGTTACATTCAAGAACAAGGGTACCGTTACTATTATGGCTTCTCCCGATTCGGAGCAGGTAATCAACAATATACTAAAGCTCGTAAACTATTTTTATAAGCTGGAAAATACCGGCACGCTCAATACCGACAAGATTGCAAAAATTCTTATTGAGTATATGGGACTCGACATTAACCGTGCTGTTTTGGCGGGTATTCTCGACGCTTGCTTTGCTATATATAAAGTAGTGGGTGACACGGCAGATCCGGTTCAGCTTACTGCTACGGCTGTAGAAGTTCTTTCTAACCTTATATTGCAGATGGTATATAATGATTCTATTACATTCACCGTAGTAGATTCCACACCTATAGACAGCTTTGATATCGACGGTGTACTTTCGGTAAAAGAGGGTGCACAGACTCAGCTCCAAATCACTAATGTTCAGCCGTCTACCGGCAATATGAGTGATATTGAGTGGAGCTCATCTGACCCATCGGTTGCGAGTGTTGACCCAAAGACCGGCATTATCACAGGTCTTGACGCAGGCGGTGCTCTCGGCTCTCTTTCTACAAAAGAGGTTACCATTACCGCAATTTCTACTACTAACAAGGTAGAGAGGCATGTTACGGTTACTGTCACCGGCAAAACAGGAAAGTTTTTGTCCGGTGCAAAGATTAACGGCGACAGCTCCGTCCCCATAGGCGGCGAGGCTGACTATACATATACAGTATATCCTCAGCGTGTGGCAGAGTCTAAGAACCTGTACATTACATGGGGTATCCTTACCGGCGAGGACGAGGACGGAAATCCGACTTATGTATGGGCTACTGACGAGGAGCCGGCTAAGGACAATGTTGGACAGATTGATTCAAAGGGCCACTACACCGCTATAGGCGGCGGTACTTCCACCCTTGCTCTTATGGCAAAGACGGGATATTATCTTTCCAACGGTGAGTTTTACGAAATCAGCTCAAAGACCGCTACTCTCGATGTTATGACAGGTATTCCGATTGATAACATTGACATTGAGGTTACAGGTGCCGCATCCGGCGGAACAGTCAACAAGTCAAAAGAGGTAGAAATCAACGGTCAAAAATACCAATATGTTACTATTCACAAAGGTGTAGGCGAGGCTTATATCAACACCGGTGCACAGATTACTGCTACTATTGAGCCTGCTACCGCTACAGACCAAAATCTTACTTGGGTAGTGGACAATTCGGATTACAATGTTGAGCAGTCCGACGATACTCACCTCCTTACAGTAAAGCGTAAGGCAGGCAAGGAGACAGCAGACACCTTCAATGTGTATGCAAAATCCTCCGACGGCAGAAAGGTATCCAATACTGTAACCGTCTGCGTAACCAGAAACTACGCTACGGATAACAAGATAGACCAAGAATCCATCACATTGCTCAATGGCGAAACAGCAGATGCTACCCACACAATGACATTCAACGGCAGCTGGACAGGCAGCGCATATGCTTGCTACGGTGCTAACTGGTACTCCTCTGACGAGGATGTGTTCACTGTTGAGTCAAAGGGCAACGATAACAGCGATGCTGTGATTAAGGCTAATGATGTCGGCACAGCTACACTCTACTGCGTATCAGCCGACGGCGGTATAGTAGACAGCTGCACAGTAACGGTTAAGCCTGACAAGCGTATGCTCAAGCAGATAATCGGCCTTTGCGACAAGACCATTGTTCTCCAAACAAAAGAGAACAAGCCTGATTATAAAAAGTATATGAGAAAGCTTGACCTTGCTTATTCTATTTACTACGAGCAGGATATGGCATCTCAGACTACAGTAGATACATATGCCGACGCACTTTTGCAGGCGTTCATCAAGGTGGGCGGATTTGTCGGTATCAGCAGAGTAAACATACTCGGCACCAACAAGAGCAACCTCGACTCAAAGCGAGTTACGGTTAAGGTAGGTACAGCTAAGGATTACAGAAAGTACAGCTATGACCTGGACTTCAGTGTAAACCCAACCTCATCTATGTACAGCAAGGTAGAGTGGAGCAGCTCTAATGACTCAATCTCTGTAGATAAGGACGGAATTTGCAGACCGACAAAGAATGATGCTTGTACTGCTAACATTACCTGCACCGTTACAGATTACTCGGGTACTAAGGTTTCCGACACAGTGGCAGTATCTTTTGTTAAGACCTCTGCTACAGGCGTCACTCTGGACCAGACTGCTATAGAGGAAGCAAAAATCGGTGAGTCAGTCACTCTCAAAGCAACTGTCGCACCTACAAATGTCTTTGGTAATTCGACTGCATCTGTCCAGGATGTAACCTGGTATTCCACCAATACAAAGGTCGCTTCTGTAGACTCAAAGGGCGTAGTTACATTCAATTACGGCGGCGACTGCACTATCGTATGTACCACTGTAGACGGCGGATATACAGCAGAATGTGCCGTTCACGTTGTTACAAATTATGATAATCTCGCACTCCTCATCACTCAGCTCAACGACCTTAACCTAAACGAGAACAGCTATTATCCCGAAACATGGGAGCCTTATGTTCAGGCTAAAAAAGATGCCGAGAATATGCTGGAAACTAAGGGTTACACTCAGGCTCAGGTTGATGAGATGTACAACACTCTCGACGAAGCATATAAGGGTCTTAAGAGATATGTTTATATCCAAAAAGTAGAGCTCTACCTTGACGGAGAGCCTACCTCAGATTTCTATCAGTGTGACCTCAGCGTGTTCACAAACGGACTCAGCTATAAGAACGCATCTATAGACCTTAAGGTTAGACTGTATCCTAACAACGCATCTTATGCATCGGTTAAATGGGAGTCATCTACCACAGATATTTCTGTCTCCTCCGACGGTAAGTGCTCACCTACAGCCAACAAGTCTTGCTACGGCAGAATCACCTGTACCGTTACCGACCATTTCGGCAATGAGTTCAGTGACGATGTTTGGGTATCGTTTGCATATAAGCCTGTTACCGGCATAAAGCTGTCCCAGTCGGCAGTCAGCGGTAACAAGGGCGACACATATCAGATGGAAAAGCCGGTTATCGAACCTGTAGGCACAAAAATAGGCACTACTTATGTCGGCGGTGCAAGCATCCAGGATTATTATTGGGAGAGCGCTGACGAAAATGTGGCTACTATCGATGAAAACGGACTTATTACATTCGTTTCGGCAGGCTCCACCGTTATCCGTTGTATCTCCTACGACGGCGGTATCACAGCCGAGTGCCGAGTTTCCACCGAGGGTGACCGTACCGCACTGAAGGCGGCACTCGAAAAATATGCCGATGTGGACTATACAAATTATGAGTACAGTTACGCTATGGCGTGCAAGGACGCTTATGCCGCTGCTCAGGAGGCACTGACAGATGTAACTATGAGCCAGGAGGCTATCGACAAAGCGGCATCCGATTTGACAGAGGCAGGAGAGGCCATGGAGGCTCATCCTAATATCGCCGTAGACAGTCTGCTTATGAGCTATGAGACCTACAAGAAACCGTTGGTAGGCTCTGCATCTAAAGTGTCCGACGGTAATATCGGAATTAACGATGCACTGTCTGTAAATCTCGGCTCAAGCGATTACTCAAATTATAATGACTATAATTATGTAAATCTTACTGTTTCCACTCAGCCGGCTGACGCTATGTACAAGTCGCTTGTTTGGACAGTGGACGACAGTTATAAGATTAACACTAAGATTTCCGACAGCACCATCACTCTTACTCCAAAGGATAAGGACAACGGTGCTTGGGCAAAGGTTACTGCCACCGCTACAGACTACTTCGGCAGAGTTACTGCACGCACAGCATATGTAGTGCTCAGTGACAATGTATGTACAGGTATGACCGTAAACACAGAGTCTGTTACTCTGAACGCTACAGACAGTCCGTACCAAATCAGTCCTACTCTCTCCGGCAGCCCTGAGTTTACTACAGTTCTTTACTCCTCATCTAATGAGAGTGTAGCTGCTGTAGACGCTAACGGTGCTGTTACTCCTAAGGAAAAGGGCGAGACAGTAATTACCGCAAAGACTCTCGACGGCGGTTATACTAAGAAGATTACGGTCAAGGTTTTGGCTGACTTCTCCGAGCTTGCCAAAAAGGTAGGCGACTATACAGAGCTTATCAATAATTCAAAGGGCAATTATGTTTATACCGATGAAAGCCTTGATGCTTTGACTCAGGAGGTTGCCGCAGCAAAGGCAATGGTTGATGAGAACAAGGCAACTCAAGCTCAGGTTAACGCTCAACTTGCTAAGTTGGTAGAGGCGTACAATAACCTCCAGGCTTATACTCCTGCTACCGGCGTAAAGATTGACCTTAATACCGACGACAGCGAAAATGCGGAGGTGGTCAACGACGGCTACATCAGATATACCGGCGTTGCACTGAATGGCAAGAGTGTTCAGCTTAAGGCAGTAGCCGTGCCGGAAAACAGCAGATATGCTACTGCAACTTGGAGCTCCGACAATGAGAATATTACAGTATCCTCAGACGGATTGGTTACTAATTCTACCGCTTCTCCGGGAGTTGCAAAGATTACCTGCACCGTAAAGACTGTATATGATGCAGAATATACTTCATATGCGTATGTATCGTTTGTTCGCAGCGGTGTCACTAAGGTAACATTCGATGACGAGATGATTTACGGCGCTCCGCTGGAGACTAAGAAATTGTCACCTAACTTTATTTCGGGCACAGACAGGAACGAGATTAACGCATCGCTCAGCGATTGTACATATTCGTCTTCCGCTGAGAATATTGCATCTGTAGACAGCGACGGAAATGTTACATTCCATACACAAGGTACAGCGATTATTACCGTTACTGCTCTCGACGGCGGTATCGTGGGCACGATAGAGGCTTATACCACTTGGGATACTTCAGCTCTTAAGTCGGCTCTCGACCAGGCTGACACTATCGAATATACAGATTATGCCTACGATTACGGTACAGCCTTTAAGACCGCTTATGACGAGGCTAAGACTGTTTATGCCAATATCAAAGCTACTCAGCAGGAAATCGACGATGCTTGTACAAAATTACAAGAGGCTATGACCAATCTTGAGGGCCATCCGTTCGTTGCTGCTAAGGTAGAGCTTAAGCACGGCGATACAGCTCTTGACAGCGGAACTATTTACCAGGTTGATGATAACGGACAGTTTGCTGTTTCTTATGATGTGAACAGTGACGCTATGTATAAGTCTATTGAGCTCAGTTCTAAGGACGAAAACGGTGTAACCTCTGAGGTTTCGGGCAACACTATCACATTCACAAAGACAGCTGACGGCACAGCATATGCTACTGTTGTGGCTACTGTTACAGATACCTACGACAGAGTTACTACCGTGTCCGCAACTCTTAAGCTGGTAAATGCGATAGTTAATATCACTTCTATCAAATTGACCGCTGACGGAACCGAGTTAGACAGAACTTTGGTTAAATCCGGCTACGGCAGACTTTATACCACATTTGAGGATATTCAGCTCGGTTACATACTGAATCCTACAGATGCTACCGATCCTGTATCGGTTACTTGGAAGTCGTCCGCTCCTAACTATATTACGGTCAGCGACGAGGGCGTGCTTTCACTTACTGCAGCGGCTGTGCTGAAGACTACCAACACTTCTAATATCACCTGCACTGTTACTAACAGTGACGGCAGCAAGGTTTCCGCTTCCGTACAGGTTACAATTTCGAGATAACGAGGTATGTTTGTAATGCAGAATAATAATGTAAAAAAGTACATATCCTCACTGTTGGCATTATTGCTTGTGGTGAGCAGTCTTACTGTAGGGCTGCTCGCCTACGGCTCCGACCTTGTGACAATAAATGCTGTCAATTTTCCTGATGCAAATTGGCGCACCGTTGTTTCGCAGGAATATGACGAGAACGGCGACGGCTATCTTTCTGCCGATGAACGCAATGTTTATTCTATGAGCCTTTCCGGCTCTTTGGAGGATTATTGCGGCACCGGTGCAAAGATTACCGATTTGACCGGTATTGAGTATTTCACTTCACTTCGCAGATTGTACTGCGGCGGTATCGGTCTTGAGACTCTCGATGTTTCGACATTGCCCAACCTTACACAGCTTACCTGCCAGGGTAATGCGCTGACCTCACTTGTACTTGGTAGCAGCTCTACATTGACTTGGGTTAACTGTGCGTCTAACGATTTGACCTCTATTGATGTTTCGGGCTGTCCGGCACTTACTCGTTTGGATTGTTATTCCAACAACCTCAGTTCTCTTAATTTGTCCGCAGTAACGGAGTTAGAGACTTTGGCTTGTCAGCAGAACAATTTGACCACTCTCGATTTGTCACCGCTCACCAAATTGACTTCTCTCTACTGCTCCAATAATCATTTGTGGGAGCTTGACCTTTCGGCTAACAAGGCGTTGGGCGAAATCACCGCATATATGGTTGGCAATCAGTCTGTTGAGGCAGACGCAAGCCTGTCTGACAATGTGGCAGTTATTAAGCACAGCTTTTCTGCCGACAAAAATGTCGTTGCCACCTCGCTGGATTATAAGAATGACGACGGCGATACTGTTTTGGGCTACAATGCAGGTATGTTTTCTACCACCGATGCCGAAAAGATTGAGTCGGGATTTGACTATCAGTACAATACCGGCAACAGCAATGTGGCTTATATGCAGGTTCATATCAATTTGAACACTGATTTTTGTATGGTCAGATTTTATCTTGACGAGGGACTTGAGCAGTTCTATACAGCAAAGATGACTGACCGTGGCGGCTCTGTTACTTTGCCGGATATGACGAAAGAACCGGATTGCAAGGTGTTCAAGAGTTGGTCTGCCGACGGAAAGAATATTCAAGGCGATACAGATATTTACGCTCTTTGGGACGAAAATCATACTTATGAGTTCGTATCCTTTAAGGACGGAAAGATTGATGTAAAATGTACTGTCTGCGGCGAGGAGAATACTATCGACTTTATGGATGTATTCAATTCTCAAGAGGGTGACAGCAACTATCTTGCAGGTGCAGATGTAGTCAAAGACGGTTGTATCAACGCAAAAGACTATGCTAAACTAACAAGAGAATAATTCAATTATTTAATTATTATTACACCTCCGAAATCGGTTTTCGGGGGTGTTTTTTTGCGTAAAAAAGTGATTGTTTATTTTGAAATGAGCAAAAGTGAGCACTTGGAGTTCGGTTTTATTGCGTGTTGCACAAGGAAAACAGGTGAATATATGCAGAATTAACGAGAATAATCGCTCACTATTGACTGTAAATGACTGATTTTGTATAATTTAGTTACAACAAAGGTACCGGAGATGTTGATATGCTTACTACATACAGAAGAACGCAAATCTTAGAGGTTTTGCGACAGCAAGGCTCAGCTACAGTAGCTCAGCTTGCCGAAATGTTCGGCACCAGTGAGTCTACTGTCAGACGAGACCTGATTGCTTTGTCTCAGCTCGGAAAAATAAATAAGGTCCACGGAGGCGCTACGGTGCTCTCTCAGGAGTTTTTGCACAACGAGGAGAACATAAAAGAAAAGTCACTCCACAATATAAACGAAAAGAATGCCATAGCTCGCTATGCAGCGTCCCAAATAAATGACGACGATTTTGTTTTTATTGATGCAGGAACCACGACATACCTTATGACAAAATATTTGACCGACTCAAAGGCGACATTCGTCACTAACGGAATTGCTCACGCAAAGGAGCTTACAGCCAAAGGCTGCAAGGTTTTCGTTATCGGCGGTGAATTAAAAAACACTACCGAGGCAATTATAGGTTTAGTAGCAGCATCAAATTTGCAAAAATATAATTTTTCAAAAGCCTTTATCGGCACTAACGGTGTCAGCGAAAAGCAGGGGTTCAGCACTCCCGACACAGACGAGGCTATGCTAAAGGCAGTAGCTATTGAGCGCAGCTTTGTGACATATGTGCTTTGCGACAACACAAAGTTCGGCAAGGTGTCGGCAGTTACATTTGCTCCTCTTGATGCCGCTTGTATTGTGTGCGACAGATGTGACGATGAGGTAATCAAATCAAAAACAGTAATAAAAGAGGTGTCAACGTAATGGTATATACTGTTACTCTCAATCCTGCTCTCGATTATGTTATGAAAGTCGGCAAGCTCAGGTACGACGATATTAACAGAACCACGGCAGAAGAAATTTATTACGGCGGCAAGGGTATAAATGTATCCGTCATTCTCACCCGATTGGGAATACCGAACACGGCTCTGGGATTTCTCGGCGGTTTCACGGGAAAAAAGCTCGAAGAAATGCTGATAGCGGACGGTATTAACTGCGATTTTAACTATTTGCAGTCCGGCGATACGAGAATAAATGTAAAGATAAAAGCGGACACAGAGGTGGATGTAAATGCCTGCGGGCCAAAAATCACACCCGACGAGGCGTCTACACTGCTGTCTAAGATAGATGCAATACAGGACGGCGACTATCTCGTTCTTGCAGGCTCGATACCTAACACCTTGCCCGATGATATTTATGAGCGAATTTTGGGTAGGCTTAAGGAAAAGAATGTTAGGTGTGTGGTTGACGCCACAGGCGATTTGCTGATGAATGTGCTCAAATATGAGCCGTTTTTGGTAAAGCCTAATCACCACGAGTTAGGCGACCTCTTTGGAGTAGAAACAAAAACAGACGAGGACATAATCAAATATGCAAAAGAGCTTCAAAAGCTCGGCGCAAAGAATGTTCTTGTTTCTCGTGCAAAGGACGGAGCTATGCTCATAGATGAGCACGGCGAAAGCCACAAGATAGGCAATGCCGACGGACCGCTGGTAAATTCCGTAGGCTGCGGCGACAGTATGGTTGCAGGTTTTGTGGCAGGTTGTATTCAGGAGAGCAATTATTCATACGCTCTCAAGCTGGGCTCTGCCTGCGGCAATGCAACGGCATTCAGCGAAGGATTGGCAACAAAGGACGAGATTATGCGAGTCTTTGTTACCGGATTTAAGGATTATAAGGTATAAAAATCAAGTCGAATTATTTTTGTAACAGGAGGGTTAATTATGAAAATTACAGACTTGTTGAAAAAAGATGCGATAGCCTTGAATACAGCAGTCGCATCTAAGAGCGAAGCAATAGATAAGATGATTTCGCTCCATAACGCTGTGGGCAATCTTTCGGATGTTGACAGCTACAAGGAGGCAATACTTGCCCGTGAAAACCAAGGCACAACAGCCATCGGCGAGGGAATTGCAGTTCCTCACGCAAAATCAGACAGCGTAAAAACTCCCGGACTTTCGGCTATCACCGTTCCCGGAGGCGTTGACTACGGCGCTCCCGACGGAAAACCGTCCGACATTCTCTTTATGATTGCTGCACCTATGGACGGCGACCTGCATCTTGAGATTTTGTCACGACTTATGGTTATGCTTATGGAGCCTGAGTTTTGCAATGCACTCCGCAATGCAAAGACAGCCGACGAGTTCTTAGATATTATCGACAAAAAAGAGGCAGAAAAATATCCCGAGGAAAAGGCGGAGCCGGCTCCTAAAAAAGATGGCTACAGAATTTTGGCTGTAACCGCTTGCCCGACCGGTATCGCTCACACCTATATGGCTGCCGAGGCTCTCGAAAAAGCCGGTGCAGAAATGGGATATCCTCTTAAGGCAGAGACTAACGGCTCGGGCGGTGCAAAGAATATTCTCACCAAAAAAGAAATAGAGGAGTGCGACGGCATTATTATCGCCGCCGACAAAAATGTTGAGATGGCTCGTTTTGACGGCAAGCCGGTAATAAAAACCTCTGTTTCCAACGGTATCAACAAGCCCCGGGAGCTTATCCAAAAAATTGTTGACGGCAAAGCTTCTGTTTATCACGCAAACGAAGAAGAAAAGGCATCGGCTGATGATGACGAAAAAGAAAGCTTTGGACACAAGCTGTATAAGCATCTGATGAACGGTGTATCCCATATGCTCCCGTTCGTAGTAGGCGGCGGTGTTCTCATTGCATTCGGTTTTCTTATTGATACAATCGCAGGCAATGCAGATGTCGGCGGTACATTCGGTTTTACTAATCCGGTTGCATCCGTAATATTCTGGATAGGTAAAGCAGCATTTGCTCTTATGCTTCCTGTTCTTTCGGCATATATTGCACAGTCTATTGCAGACCGTCCCGGTTTGCTGCCCGGTTTTGTGGGCGGTGTATTTGCCGCAAGCGGTCACACCTTCCAGAGTATGATTGACGGCGTTAATTCGGGCAATGGACTCGCAGGCGACAATAAGGCTGTATCAGGCTTCCTCGGTGCATTGTTCGCAGGTTTTGTGGCAGGTGTGCTCGTAAATCTGTTAAAGAAAGCGTTTGCTTGGCTGCCAAAGGCTATGGACGGTATTAAGCCCGTATTCATTTATCCGCTTTTGGGTACACTTCTTATGGGATTGATTATGGCAGGTGTAAACCCTGTTATCGGTCAGCTCAATACACTTCTTGCTAACGGACTTGAGAGTCTCGGCACAACCAGCAGACTTCTCCTTTCTATCGTTCTTGCGGCTATGATGGCTACCGATATGGGCGGCCCATTCAACAAGGCTGCATATGTTTTCGGTACAGCTGCAATATCCAGCGGCGACACTTGGATTATGGCTGCCGTTATGATTGGCGGTATGGTTCCTCCTATCGCAATCGCCCTCTCTACTACATTCAATAAGAAAAAGTGGACAAAGGAAGAACTTAAGAGCGGTCCGGTAAACTATCTTATGGGACTCTGCTTCATCACAGAGGGTGCAATCCCTTACGCTGCATCCGACCCGCTTCGTGTAATTCCTTCTTGTATGGTAGGTTCGGCAGTAGCAGGTGCGCTTACGTCTATATTCAATGTAACCTGTCCAGCTCCTCACGGCGGCATCTTCACATTCATCGTGTGCGACCATCCGCTCCTCTATGTCGTTGCTCTCGCAGCAGGCTCGATAGTAGGTGCGCTTATGCTTGCACTCCTTAAGAAAAATCAGCCGAAAAAGGCATAAAAAATAAACATACTCAGGGGCGATATTCGCCCCTTTGAGTGCGAAAAGAGAGGTAATCACTATGGTATCAAAAACTTTTACAATCACTAACAAAATGGGATTTCATATGAGACCTGCAAATGTATTCGTTACAGAAATGACCAAGTATGCGTCGGAGATAAATATTGATTTCGGCGGTAAAAAAATCAACGGCAAAAGCATTATGAACATTATGGCAGGCTGTATAAAATGCGGCAGCGAAATCACTGTAGAATGTGACGGACCGGACGAAAACGAAATGCTTGCAGCAGCTGCAAAACTCATTGAGTCAGGTTTTGGCGAGGAATAATATCATTTGAGAGGGTGAGTGTTATGCTAAAGGGAATAGGTGCATCACAGGGCTTCGGCATAGGAAAGGCTGTTGTTATCCGTGATATGAATTTGGACTATTCGGCAATAAAATATACCTCTGCCGATGAGGAAAAGGCGAGACTTCACAGAGCCGTAGACGATTTTGTCGGAGAAACAAAGGCACTTGTGGAGGAGCTGAAAAAGAATGCCGGCGACAAAGAGGCAGAAATTCTTGATGGTCATCTCGTTATGCTCCAGGACCCGTTTATGCTGTCCCAAATGGAAGAGGGTATAGACGGCGGCTCTGTGGCAGAGGCGGCTGTAGACAGCGTTTGTACTATGTTCATCAATATGTTTTCGGGCGTTGACGACGAGCTTACCCGTCAGAGAGCCTCGGATGTAAAGGACATTAGGGACAGCCTTTTGCGTATCCTTTTGGGTGTTCAGTGCGTGGATATTGCGTCTGTACCTAAGGGTTCTGTTCTCGTGGCAAAGGACTTTACGCCCTCTATGACCTCGCAGATTAACAAGGACAATGTGTCTGCAATCATTACAGAGGTAGGCGGTGTTACCAGCCACAGCGCAATTTTGGCTCGTGCCATGGGCATTCCGGCAGTTCTCTCTGTTATGAATGCTGTAGAAAAAATCAATGACGGCGATATTCTTATTGCGGACGGTTTTAAGGGAAAGGTCATTACTTCTCCCACTGACAGAGAGCTGACAGAATATACCGCCAAGCAGGAGGCATATCTTAAAGAAAAGGAGAGCCTCAGCGAGTATTTTTCTAAAGAGACAATAACCAAATCAGGCGTAAAAAAAGCCGTTTACGGCAACATAGGCAAGGCAGAGGACGCCCAAAATGTTATCCAAAACGGCGGCGAGGGCATAGGACTTTTCCGTACAGAGTTTTTGTTTATGGACAGAGACCATCAGCCTACCGAGGAGGAGCAGTACGAGGCTTATTCCACGGTAGCTAAAACTATGGACGGCAAAGAAGTTATTATCCGTACCCTTGATATCGGCGGCGACAAAGCAGTGGATTATCTTAAGATAGAAAAAGAGGATAATCCGTTCTTAGGTCACCGTGCTATCAGATATTGTCTCGACAACCCCTCTCTTTTCAAAACTCAGCTGAGAGCGATTTTGCGTGCGGCTGTCTTTGGCGACATAAAGATTATGCTGCCCCTTGTCACCACTGTAGATGAGGTCAGACAGGCAAAGGCTCTTATTGAGCAGTGCAAGGCAGAGCTGGACGGCGACGGCCTCCGCTATGCCGATGCTCCCGTAGGCGTTATGATAGAGACTCCGTCAGCGGCACTGATTTCTGACTTGTTGGCTAAGGAGGTCAGCTTCTTTTCTATAGGAACTAATGATTTGACAGGTTACACAATGGCAGTAGACCGAGGCAACTCGGCTGTGTCCAACCTCTATGACGCTACTCAACCGGCTGTTTTGCGTGCCATAGAGATGACGATTAAGAACGCAAAGGCAGCAGGTATCCAGGTCGGTATGTGCGGCGAGGCTGCTGCCGATGAGCGCCTTATACCTAATCTTGTGGAATGGGGACTGGATGAATTTTCGGTCACACCATCCTCTATTCTCCAAACGAGAAAATATATCTGCGAGTGTGAGTAGGCAGTTATAAGCAAAAAAACATTGCAAATATTTTCTTGACTTTTTAAATTTTTAAGTGGTATAATAACCACCAATCGAGCAGTATTGATGCGTAAGTCCGGGTTATCTTGGACTTGCGCATTATTTTTTTGAAAGGAATGGTGATTTTATGCCCAAAACAAAGGGACAGGGAGTTGTGTTCGGCATAATTATGTCGATACTTATGGAATTCGGAATGGGAGTGTACAACACAGCGATAAATGCAGGATATGTTTCCATGCCGGGAGGATTGTCCAACATGGAGAATACTGTGTTTTTAGATGTGCTCAAGGAGACTGCATATATGTGGATTGTTTTCTTTGTTGTGTCTGTTTTGGTAGGTAATCCGTTAGCTAAAAAATTGGCAGGCAGAATTATCTGTCCCGAAAAGGACAATCCGTTTTTTATCACGCTGATGATTTCCGCCTGCACAGTGCTCGTTATGTGTCCTTCTATGAGTCTTGTGGCGACCGTGCTGTTCAATATCATTTTGGCACATCAGCCGCTAACACAGATTCCGGCTATTTGGGTAGGCACAGTACTGAAAAATTTTCCTATGGCATTATTTTGGAACCTTTTTGCAGCCGGTCCTTTAACAAGACTCTGCTTTAGGACTGTTTTTAGAAAATGTTTATCGGAGGATTGTACAAATGAAAAATAATACAAAGCTTTGGACCAAAAATTTTATTATTATATTGATAAATTTTCTTGTCTTTTTGAATCATCTTATGGTGCTTTCAACTTTTCCTATATTCGTTTCTGAGGTGTTGAAAAAGTCGGACAGCACAGCCGGAATGTGTGCAACGGCATTTTCTTTAGTTGCAGTGGTTTGTCGTCCGTTGGTCGGTTGGATGCTTGATAACGGAAAAAGACGCAGTGTTTTGGTGATTGGCATTTGTGGAATGGCACTGATGCCTATGGGCTATTTAATTTCGGGAACATTGATAATGTCTGCAACACTTGCTATTATTTGTCGTATGGCACACGGCGTTTCGTTAGCATTTGCAAATACATCAACTTCTACTATAGCCACCGACATTATACCTAAGCAGCGATTTTCTGAGGGTATGGGTATGTTCGGTATGGCAACGGCTCTCGCTACCGCCTGTGCTCCTGCCATCGGAGAAGCACTGATACTTACAAAAAACGGTTCAAAGAATTTTACTTTGGTTTACTGCGTTTCGGCGGTAATTATGCTTTTGTCGTTAGTGCTTTTAAGTTTGCTCAAGGTGCCGAAAATTCAGGTGCCGAAAAAGTCCTTTTCTTTTCACGGTCTTATTGATAAGGATGCCTTGCCGGCATCTGCTACAGCACTGATTTTTCTTATGACCTATGGTGCGTTAGAAAATTTCACTCTTAAATTTGCAGATTTGAGTGAAAAAATTACTCTCAGCGGAGGACTGTATTTTACCTTGATGGCGGTTATGCTTTTTGGAACTCGTGTTACTATCGGAAAAACCGCTGACAGAATAGGAGAGGCACTATTTGTTTACATCTGTAATGTCTCAATGCTTATTGCACTGTTGCTGTTGGCTTTTGTTCCGTGCAATGTAACTTTTGTTATATCTGCATTACTGTCAGGCTATGCTTTTGGAGGCGTAGAACCATCGCTGCAAGCTATGGCTGTTAGTACAACGCCTTCTGATAGACGAGGCGCAGCCAATTCAACCTTTTTGTGTGCGTATGATATAGGTATCGGTTTAGGCGGAGGAATCGCCGGTGTTCTTATTGATTCTATGGGATACGAAAAAATGTTTGCAGTAATCGGAATTGCAAATGTTCTTTCCGTTTTAGTGTATCTGCTCATAGGCAGACATCACAAGACTTCTACTACGTACAGATTAAAAAACTCTGCTAAATAAGTGTTTAAACCCACTGCTAAAGTAAAAACAGCGTTGATACTTACATCAACGCTGTTTATCTTTTTTCAAACTCTTTTCCGGTTATAAGATAATTTATTGATACATTAAAATAGTCGCTCATTTTCAATAGCATATCGAGTGATGGTTCTCTTTTTCCGTTTTCATAATGGGACAGCGCCTCTCGTGATATGTTCAAATCCATAGCGACTTTTTGTTGGTTTAGATTTCGTCGTTTTCTTTCTCGTTTTAATCCTATCATAAGTCAATACTCCTATTGACTTTATTGTAACAATCTGTTACAATAATTATGTTACATTATGTTACATAATAAACAGAAAGGAGGAAAAACGATGGGAAAATACACAGAACAATCATTACAGCCGGGTGAGCAGGTGATTTATGAGGCGAAAATCAATATAGTACCAAACATTGTCAGAGCAGTAGTTTTTTGTTATACATTAATTTGGCCTATTGTTGAGATTATCGCTATCTTAATTAAAAGAAAAACTAATGAGCTCGCCGTGACAAATACCAGAGTTTTTGGCAAGACAGGTATCATCAGTACAAAACAGATGACAAGTCCGCTGGAGCAGGTTCAAAATGTGTCTGTAAATACAACATTTTTTGGCAGACTGTTCAAATATTCCACAGTTAAGATTACGACCACAACAGGCGTATATAGCTTTAGTATTATGAACGGCGACGAATTTTCTTCTGTTGTTATGCAACAGACAGAGCAGAAGAAAAAAGATGAGATGGATATGCAGGCACAGAAAATGGCACAGGCTATGGTAAATGCACAGCCGCAAAATAACTAAAGACGGTTACAGACGACCTCAGCAAATGAGCGGGGAGTCGGTCGTTACTAACATAAAAACAGCGTTGATACTTACATCAACGCTGTTTTTTAGTAGGTCATAATCATTTTGAACTCTTGGGATTTTAGTGTGTCGAGTAGGTCGTGATTATTTTTGATAGGGGAGGTGGTAATTATTCCGCCTCGTGCAAGATGAGCGGGAGTATGAAAATCAGAGCCCGAAATCATCAGTTTGTGGTTCTCCTTAGCCCATTGGTATGCCTTGTCATTAGATTTTTTGTCAGTTTTGCCGTTGTACACCTCTACACCGTCCAAAAGGTCGGGGTTACAACGAGTGATGCATGGGCGGAAGGGGTGCGCCTGGTAGAGCAGATAGCCTGCTTTATGTACCTCACGGCTCATTTTCTTTTCCCACCATGCCATCATATTGCCTTGTTTCAGTAACCATTCTTCCTCAACTCCATAGATAAGGTAGTCGTTGGCAGTGGCGTAGTGACGCAGCTCTAAGCCCAACAGAACAGTAAAGTCATCTGTCTCATACTGCTTCATCTCTCTGTAGGAGCGGAGATAAAAGTTTATGCACCTTTGGGGCGCAAAGTAGTTGTGGTTATAAAAGGTAAGGGGACTGTAGTGGTCGGTGAGCACAATACCGGAGTATCCTGCCTCCCTGTACAGTCGCATTATTTCTTTTGGCTTTACTCTGCCGCATTGGCTCACAGGACCTGTGTGGCAGTGCATTTCGTATTTGTATTCCATCAGTAATCTGTCTTTCTGAACATATTTGATATTTGCTTTGCAAGCAGTGGATAGCGGTCAAGTCTTGAGTCAGAGCGGAGCATTTCCTCGGCACACTCACGACATTTGTTCAGCGTGTCCATATCCTCCAGCATATCGGCGATAACGAGATTGGGCAGGCCGTGCTGTCTTTTGCCGAAAAAGTCGCCGGGACCTCTCGTCTTAAGGTCATAGTCCGCTATTTTGAAACCGTCGGAGGTGCTTTTCATCAGCTTGAGCCTCTCTTTTGCGGCATCGCTCTTTGTGTCGGATACAAGAATACAGTAGGATTGGTCACTGCCTCTGCCTACTCTGCCTCGCAGCTGGTGGAGCTGTGACAGACCGAATCTGTCCGCATTCTCTATTACCATAATTGTTGCATTAGGCACATCTACGCCTACCTCAACCACCGTGGTGGAAACGAGTATATCCACTTCGCCTCGGGCGAATTCGTCCATGATTTTGTCCTTATCTTTCGGCTTCATTTTGCCGTGGAGCAGTCCCACACGATAGTCCGAAAAAACATTGTTTTTCAGCCCCTCGGCATATTCTGTGGCAGGTATAAGCTCGCTTTCGCTCTCCTCCACAAGAGAGCATACAATGTACGCCTGATGGCCGTTGGCAATGGCTTTTTTGATGAATTTGTATATCCTTTGGTGATAGCCGGAGTTCACCACATCGGTGCGTATCTGCTGTCTGCCCGGCGGCAATTCGTTCAGTATGCTGATACTCAGGTCGCCGTAGATAATCAGCGCAAGAGTTCGTGGTATGGGAGTTGCACTCATTACGAGCAGATGGGGGTCGTCGCCTTTCATAGCCAGATTTGCCCGCTGTTCAACACCGAATCGGTGCTGTTCGTCGGTGACTACCAGACCTAAGCTCTTGAACTCCACATCGTTTTGTATTAGGGCGTGAGTGCCGACTATTATATCTATTTCGCCGTCTATCAGTCGGCGCTTGATTTCTTTTTTGTCCTTAGCTTTTGTGGAGCCGGTCAGCAGCTCTACAGTCAGCCCCGTGCTCTCAAATAGTTTGGACAGTGACTCATAGTGCTGATGAGCTAATATCTCGGTAGGCGCCATCATAGCGGACTGATAGCCGTTTTTGGCTACAGTGTGCATAACTGCCGCCGCTACTGCGGTCTTGCCGGAGCCTACATCGCCTTGAATCAGTCTGTTCATGGCTTTTTCGCTTTGCATATCCTTTATGCAGTCGGCTACGGCTCGCTTTTGTGCTCCTGTCGGCTCAAATGGCAGCAGGTTATAAAATTCTGCCGTGCAGTCACGGCTGATTGGTATATTGTTTTTTGTGCTCTTTTTTGTCTTTAGGAGCATAAGACCTAATTGGAGAGTCAACAGTTCTTCAAATATCAGCCTTTTTCGTGCTGTTTGGATATTTTCTTCACAGTCGGGAAAGTGTATCTGCCTTATTGCAAAATCGAGAGAGCACAGTCCGTATTTTTTCATAATACTCTCGTCGAGTGTTTCCTCAAATTCGTCAATCTTATCCAATGCGGCTGCCATAACCTTGGATATTGCACGAGAATTTAGATTTGTTGTAGCGCTGTATATGGGGTGGATACCCACTGCTGCAGCGACAGGTTCAATTATCGGAGCTGACATAGATGCGGAGGTAAAGCTCCTCTCCACCTTGCCGTACAGCACATATTCGTCAAAGGTACGCAGTGATTTTGCGAGATATTTGTTGTTGAACAGAGTCACATGGATGACATTGCTCCCGTCGGAAAAATTGCATTTGTACAGAGTCATTCCCTTGCGTATCATAGACTCCTTAATGGGAGTAATCATGGTGGCACGGATGAATGCAGGCTCATCGGTCGGCGCATCCGACACAGCTACCGTTTTGCTCCAATCCTGATATTTTCTTGGATAGTAATGAATAAGATCATCAACAGTGTAAATGCCCAGTTTATTAAAAAACCGGGCTCTTTTTTCTCCTACACCTTTTATATATTGAATATCGTATTCATCAAAGCTCATTTTATTCCACCGATATCATATAGTAATAGATGGGTTGTCCGCCGTTGACTACTGCTGTCTCTACAGCGGTGCCGTATTTTTCTTTAAGCAGTTCTTCTACCTTGGTTGCTTCATCCTCGGTAGTGCCCTCGCCGTAATAGAGCGTTACAATGTTGCTCACTCCGGGCTCAAACATTTTTGATGCGGTTTCAAAGGCAATTTGTTCCTTGTCGTCGCCGACATATTCGATACTGCCCTCGGTAATTCCCATTATTTGACCTTGTTTGATTGGGGTGCCGTTTACCTCGCTGTCTCTTGCGGCAAAGGTGACCATACCTGTTTTTGTGGCCTTTATAGTTTCGGAAATTGTTTCAAGATTTTCTTCTTCAGAGCATGTCTCGTCAAAAGCGAGCATCGCACTGATACCCTGAGGCACGGTCTTTGTTTCAATTACGACGATTTTTCTGTCCTCTGCCAGAGGAATTGCCTGCTGTGCCGCCATAATAATATTTTTGTTGTTAGGCAGTACGAACACCGTTTTTGCAGGTGTTGACATAACAGCGTGCAGTATGTCGTCTGTGGACGGATTCATTGTTTGTCCGCCCTCAATAACTCTGTCAACGCCAAGGTCTTTAAGAATATTTGTAATTCCCTTACCCATACATACCGCTACAAAACCGTAATCCTTTAATTCAACAGGTGCTTTCGGTTTAGGAGCTTTTTTAGGCTTTTCAGTCTTTTTCTCTGCCTTGACTTCCGCTGTTTTAACTTCGGCATTTTCCGAAGTCTGTTCATTACTTCCGTCAATAATAGACTTGTGCTGATGCTTCATATTATCTATTTTTAAATTAATCATTTCACCGAGTTTTATAGCCTCTTCAAGCACAAAACCCGGATGATTTGTATGAATATGCACCTTTACGATTTCATCATCGTCAATTACAAGCATACAGTCACCCTTTGGGGCAATAGTATCTCTGAACGTACTTACGCTAAGACCTTTTTGCTTTTTCTCAACGATAAATTCCGTACAATATTTAAACTTTATATCTTCTGTCTTAATTGCCTCTTGTGACTTTTTCTTTACGGGAGCAGTCTGCGTTTCAAGTGCTTCGCCTTGTCTTTCAACAACATTACCGCTCTTTAGATAAGACAGTGCACCCTCAAGCACAAACATCCAGCCTTGACCACCTGCGTCAACAACGCCTGCCTGTCTTAATGCCGGTAACATTTGAGTTGTCTTTTGAAGTGCCTTGTTACCTCTTTCAATAGCACTCTCCATTACGTCAATAATGTTTTCGTTTGTATTTGCGGCAAGCTGTGCACCTGTTGCGACTTCACGCGAAACAGTAAGAATCGTACCCTCTGTCGGCTTCATTACCGCCTTATATGCCGCATCCGAGCCGTCTTTTAAAGCAACTGCAAGTTCTTCCGCATTACATTCTGTTTTGCCTTTAAGGCTCTTTGATATACCTCTGAAAAACTGTGACAGGATAACACCGGAGTTACCTCTTGCACCTCTTAGAGTTGCGAATGACATTGTATCAGCCGCTTTTGTAAGAGTTGTGTCGCCTTTTTTC